>Ga0209831_1002572_pt1 | contig 15636 bp, 22 predicted proteins | sample Maine_Asex4_meta_FD_187451 | JGI IMG/M metagenome (GOLD analysis project Ga0209831, IMG submission 187451) | Marine algal microbial communities from Maine, USA - Maine_Asex4_metaG (SPAdes) (version 2) | ecosystem: Host-associated > Algae > Red algae > Unclassified | place: Maine, USA | collected...
TGAAAAGGGGCGTTGGGGGGGGAGGGGGCGGGCCAGAGCGGCGGCGCTTGTAGAGCTGCGGCGGGTTAGGAGGGAGGTTATGCGGGGGCGGGGAGGCGAAGCGAGGTGGGTCGGGGCGGAAAGTGGGGCGAAGGCATGGCGGACAGTCGGGCGGCGGGATGGCGGACAGTGGGGTGGACTGTCGCGAACGTCGCGGCCACACGTGTGTTGTCTCGCCCACAATAGTCGCCGTGCCTGACAAACTGTTTGCAACCGCGTCCGTTGCCGCCCCCACAGTCTGGACGTCCGCCGCTGCAGCAGTCAAGCACGAGCACGCCACAAAGAACTACCGCAGAGCATTCATAGAACTGATGTCAAGAATAGTCAGGTGCTCAAAAGTTTTCATGAGAATATTTCAATTATGAAACATCCTTGAACAAGTCGTTTATCAGTATGTACTAAATCGTGCAACTGTTCTCTATGAGCATTGTGATTGGCCGTAGAATCCCACAACTGCACTACTGGAATGTTTCTTCACATCTTTGGCGGCTATTTCTGGTTCTCGAATTCCGATTTCTTGTTCTTGAATGGATATCGTTTGTCATTTGTACATCAATGCTCGATGTTGTTTTCTAAATAGTCCTGTCAACTCCGTGGCGAACTGGAGATCGGGATAAATTTGTATGTCTTCAGGGAGCTCTCGGGATCTCCCCCTCGATCACGGCGAGCAAACGGGGTGTTGAGCACAGGCCGCCCCCGCTTCTTGCCCCGCACGCGTCGTGGCAGCGGTGAGAGGACGGGGGCGGTGGCGGGCGACTCGGTAGGCAGCGCCGGCGGCGATCCGGTGTTCGTCACGGCAGAAAAGGCGGCCCGCGACTTGGTGGGCGGCACCAACGGCGATCCGGTGGTGGCCGTGGCCGAGGAGGCCGCCAGCGACTCGACAGGCGGGGCCTGCGGCGATCTGGTGGTGGTCGCGGCGGGAGAGGCTGGTGACTTGGTGGGTGGCAGCGGGCGGCTCCGGTGGCGATCCGGCTGTAGCCGCGGCGGGGGAGTCGGCGGGTGACTCGGCGGGCGGCGCCGACAGGGCCGGCGGCGATCCGGAGGTGGTCGCGCCGGAAAGGGCGGCAGGTGACTCGGCGGGCGGCGCCGGCGGGGCCGGCGGCGATCCGGTGCTGGTCGCGGAGGCGGAGGTGGCTGGTGACTGGCGGGCGTCGGCGGCCGGCGCCGGCGGCGATCCGGTGGTAGTCGCGGCGGGGGGTGTGGCGGTCGCCTCCGCGGGCGGCACCTGAGGCAATTCGGTGATGGTCACGGCGGGGGTGAAGAGGTGTCAAGCAGGTACTTGGTACGTTCGTGCGGCTGATGTGGTCCAGACTTATTGCATTTCTGTGGCGACTGTAGCATTCCGGTGCCATCTCTACTGCACCTGAGTCTTGTGATACCATATGGACCGAAACTCACATGCATTGGGGCTCCGTCATGACGCCCATATCAGTCCTCAATCCATGTGTCTCCCGGCTTTACTTCTTCATTGCTGACTGCTTGCAACCACGCAGGGGGTTTATCGATTGGACGTGTGTGCGGCCGCTGTCGCCGCTGCCGCCGCCGTCGCCGCCGCCACTTGGGCGTCGGTGTAAGGGGAGGTGGAGGCCGCCCGCGGGTGCGTGTGTGGATTTGGGGGCGGGGGGAGGGGCCGGGCGTGAGGCGACGGCCGGCCGAGGCAGGGGGGGGGGGATTGCGACCGCACGAGCTGACGCCTCCCTTGCTCCCTTTTTTTTTCCTGCTACTCTTGGCTGCCTGCCATGGTCCCGCTTGTATGCACGCGATGGGGAAGTGACGCCCGCGCCTGTTGCGGATGTGTTGACGGAAAGGCAGTGCAGATGCACTCTAAATGCAGTTTGATCTATTCAACTTGGCCCGTTGCCGGCCCCAACTCTCCCGGAGCCGCAGCACGGCAGTTCAAAAGCAGCCACGGCTGTGCTCCCGGACACGACAGTGTCAAGGCGGTGGGCCCGGTGTCTGTGACGGTGTGTCTGACCACCCGACACGGGTGCCAGACACAGCCGGCCGCTGATGTCAGACTGTCAAGTGGCCTGCCTGGAAGGCAGCCCGAGTCAAGTGGCGATAACTTTATGCAAGAGACAGTAAGTGGCGGTAAGCTCGATCCGTGACGAGATAACCGGCGGATGGCAAAGCAAGAATTAGCCAGCCGTCAAGGCTTAAATGAAGGAGGAAATAAATAAATCAAATTTTACATCCCGCCGCTGCAGCCGGTTAAACGGATGACATTGCTTTGCAAAGAATTCATGCATCTGGACTCATATATGAAGACATCTGCAGGCCTGTCGTGCGAAGCTTCCGAAAATGCGATGATCTGCAAAATGCAGCCGAAGTGCAGTGAGATGCGTCTGAGATGCGGTAGACGTTGCTGCCGACGACCCCGTGGAGCACCGTGACATCCGCGACGTGGCTTTCGACCAACTCGATCACATCCTCTCGGATCGCGTCCCGCAGGGGTTGGCGCGCGTGGTGGCTTACGACCCCTTGGAACTCCGCGGCTACACCACGGGGACCTTGGTAACCGGCTTGTGGCACACAGTGGTCTCTCTTGGCGACTCGATTGCTCAGTGGGCCCGCGACCACCCCGGGGCGCGGCCTCGCCACTCGGGGGACCTGCTTCAAATTGTGGGTCGGCGTCCCACCCGCGCGGTTCTCCTTCGCGAAGTCGGCGTGGCCGCCGGTGGGGCCAACCGCCGCCAGCAGCATCACCGCAACCGCGACGTCTACCACGAGGAGACGCCGGCGCAGCGCCCCCTTGGTGGGCCCGGTAACAGGTGGGGTGGGCCTTCGTCGGGCCGCCGTTGACCAAGGGGGCGTTAACAATGACGGGATGGGGAGTGCAGTACCCTCCGGAGTCTTAGTCGTAGAGCGTAGTATTGTAGGGGGTCTCGTCGTGTCGACGGTGCCAAACGGAGCGTAAGCGACCGATATACCCCACGCGGGTCGTTTGCGTATCACCCTTGGGAGAGCCCCTTGTTCGTCAGGCCGAATCCCGATCCCCCCTTGTGGTCCAACGTCCGACGGGCCCACGCCGGTCAGGCGTCGCTGTCCCCTGAGACCGTCCATGCGATCCGATCGCCATGGCTCGCACCCGGGTCGCGGGGAAGGCTGCCGTCCCGGCATGCGATAGAAACTGTCGCCACCACGGCCACGTGGCTCCGCCGGGACACGTGTTAACCTCGAAAATCGGCCACGGTTTGAAACTTGAAAACCGCGTGTCCCGCATGGGAATTGTCTTAGGCGAGGAAGTCGACGTCCGACCCGGCTTCTTCGACTCGTAGGCCCACGCGTCGCATGTATAGGTGTACCTAACGTAGGTCGAACCGACTGGCCCACTTGAGGGTGTCCTCCTCAGGGTGGTTCCCTCACCAGTGGGTCCACAGGCGTAGAGTACCATCGTCAGCGACTTCATGGCTCAAGAAGGCCTCCCAGACCAACTTCTTGCCCGTTTGTCGATCCCCCTCGGGGACAAAGATATCTTGGGCCGCCCCGAGGTGCTGCAGGAGCGTCTGCGGATCCCCCGGCGTGCCCGGCGCCGCTGTCACGTGGTCGCTGCTCACCGTCTCCTAGTACCCACCGATTTCCAAGGAGAACGTGCCTTTCTCGCAAGACAACACAGTGTATTGTCCGGCCGCGCGGGTCCCGAGCTTGTTCTTTGTCCGCGTGTTACCATCTACGAACACCCGGTCCCCCGCGTGGACGTCCTTACTGATCGGCCGCACGCGGGCGTCGTAGTTTCTCTTGTACCGCCGCTGTTCCAGCGTGAGGGACCGCCGTGCCTTGTGGATCAGGTTCCGCAACCGCGCCCGGATGACCTCGCGGATGGCTCGTGCGCTGCCGTCCGTCTCCTCGGGTTTCGGGGAGCCTACCATTTGTTCCACGGAGAGGCTCCATACCCGCTCGGGTGTGACGAAATCTACGGGCGCCACTCCGGTGGTCTGCTGCGGCTGTCTGTTGTAGGCCGACCTCAGCATCGACACCAGCTCGTTCCATCGTTCTTGGTTGTCCTCGACGTAAGTTCGCAGCTGCCCCACGATGGTCTGGTTGTACCGCTCCACTTGGCCGCTCGTCTGTGGGTGGTACGTCGTGGAGTATCGGTTGGAGACCCCGAGGAGCGAGCAACCCCCTTGAAAGAACGTGGAGCGGAACTGGGGGCCTTTGTCGGATAACACTATCACCGGAGGTCCGTACGCCGCCATCCAGCTGTCCAAAAAGGCTACCGCGATGGTCTCCGCGCCGATCCGCTGCAGGGGGATGGCCCGCGTCGTATTGAAGAAGCGATCCACGATGACCAACAGGTGCTCGTTCCCCGCCGCCGTCCGGGGGAGGGGGCCGAGCAAGTCCATACACAGATCCGTCAGCGGTTCCGTCGGGTGAAAAGTCATGAATTAGTTCGTCTTGCGTCGCTTGCTGACGCGGTTCCTTGCGCACTGAGTGCAGATGGCCACGAAGGCGTACACGTCTACCATCAAAGACTCCCAATCGAACCACAGTCGCATCGACGTGTTCATCTTGTTCGCCCCCGGGTGCCCGGCTTCCGGCGGGTACTGTTCCCGCATCATCACCCCGTAGCGCATGTGGGTCGGAACGTAGACTTGCGCGGCCCCGACCAACGGCGCCGTGGGCACCAACAGGCCGTTCGGGTCCTAGCGGAACCGAGACTTGTCGTTGCCATCCTTCACCGCGCGGACCTCCTTGCACCGTCCATCATCCGCTTGCCTCTCGAGGAGTTCGGCGAGAGTCAGGGCGGATACGGGCCCCCCCTTGGTCTCCGGTGGTAACTGCCACGCGGCCGACGATTCAGGCAAAGCAAGACAGGACACTGCGTCGGGTATCGCCCCCTTGTCTCCCGCGGAAGTTGAGATGCGCGACATCGTGTCCGCCGCGTGGTGTGACGCACCCGGCCGCGTCTGCACCACGTCATCAAACTCTGCCACCCGCGACCTCCACCGCGCCAGCCTCCCTTGGGCCCCGTCCATGTGCAGCATCCACTTGAGCGCCGCGTGGTCCGTGCGTACCGTGAAGCAGGTTTCTTCGACGTAGGGGCGCAGAAGGAGGGACGCCCACACCAACGTGAGGCACTTCTGCTCCGTCGTGCTGTAATTCCGCTCCGCCGCGTTGAGGGAGCGGCTCCAATAGCCCACATGCCGCGTGGATTGGTCGGATTGCTCTTGCAATAGGACCACGCCGACTTGTCCAGCACTTACGTCCGTGTCCAACGTGTAGGTCCCTTGGCGCCGCGGTAAAGAGAGGATGACGAACTCCGTGAGCCGCATCTTGGGCTCCTCGAATGCCCTCAAGGCCTCGTCGGACAACGTCCCCCACCGATCGGGCCTCTTGAAACTCGTCATCGTGGCCATCAGCAGCGCCACTTGGGCGTAGTCCTTGAAGAACCTCCGATAGACGTGACACATCCCGAGGAAGCTACGTAGGTCCTTCTTCCACCGCGGGGGACACGCCTCCTTGAGTCCACGGATGTTCTTGTCTTGTGCCCTCAGCTCCCCCCGGCCCACGATATGGCCCAAATCCTCCACCTTCTCTCTCGAAACAAGTGGCATTTCTTGGCCTTCAGGGAGACGCCCGCGCCTCGCAGCGCCGTTAAGACCTCCCGAAGGTGTTCCACGTGTTCCCCCGCCGACTGCGAGAAGACAATGATGTCGTCAAGATACACGAGGCAGCTCTTCCACTTGATTCCCCCGAGGATCATGTCGATGGCCCGTTGGACGGTCGCCGGGGCATTAGACGAATTGAAAGGAAGGCGGACGTAACGATAAGCCCCCTTATGAAAAACTGAGGTCGTCTGGTCCCGGTCCTCGTCCGCCACGGGGATCAGCCAATACCCAGAGTTGCAGTCGAGCGTCGAACACACCTTGGCTTCCCCGAGGAAGCCGATACAATCGTCCATACGTGGCAACGGGTCCACGTCCCGCACCGATACCTCGTTGAGTTGACGGTCATTCATGCAGAACCGCATCTTCCCGTCGGGTTTCGGAACAAGGACCACAGGGAAGGCCCACTCGGCACTCGAGGGCTTGATAACCCCAAGGTCCGTTCACGTTGCAACTTCCTGGCGATGATGTCCCTCGAAGAATGGCTCGCCCGATAGGGTTGGGCCCGCCGTGGATGTGCCCCGGGAACCACCTCGATCCGATTCGGGGTGACGTCGACATTGCCGAGCTGCCCCGCCCACAGTGCCTTGTACTCCTTGAGGAAGTCGTCCACGGCACCGCGGATCGTACTGGGGACACCCTCCCAGTGGAGCTCCGGCTTGGGGGACGTCTCGTCCGGCGGGTGGGGCGGGGGTTGTCCCTCGTCGATCCCCTCCTCGGATTGCCGGCCCGTCTTGACCTCCTCGTCGGGCTTGTCACGAGGATCCACCCCCATCGTTGGGACCGCCCTCGGTTCCTCCTCCTCCTCGACGATGTGCAGCGGTCCGCTGTAGGCCGTCGCTGTTCCGACGACATACCCCTCGGTTACGTGCACCGGCACATCCCCGGTGTTCGTCAGGTAGAGGGACCGCGAGGTGTTGAGGGAGAACTCCGCGACGGCGTTGTGTAGCAGAACCTTCCGTCGGCTCATTTGGACGGGGCGGTCCCGTACTAGGTGGACCCCTTTGACGTTTCGGCACACTTGGATGGCCTGGATGCCCCGCGGGCCCACGGTTACCGCTTTACGAAGCCGAATAGCCCCAACTTGGCCCTTCGGCTTGTTTCCTCGACGTGGGGGCGCGGGCCGCGTGCTTCCCGTCCAACTTCGCATCGCCACCGTGGACGTGCCGTCGTCCCACTTGATCGTCCGCGTCTTAGGGGAGATGGAGTCCACGTTGCTGGTCTGGAAGTCCCACCCGAGAATGAGCGTTACTGGCAGTGCTTCGACCACGAGGAACTCACACTTCATGGCGGTCCCCCCGACGTTGATGGTCAGAGATGCCTCCGCGTTCACCTTGAGAATGTACCCCGAGGCGTCGCTCACTTGAGTCCGGGGCGGCGCCCGCGATGCATTCTCGGTCCACTCCTCGGGCAACATATCCGCGCGGATCACGCTGGGTCGTGCGCCAGTGTCGACTACAGCCCTCGTGGGGATGGGGGTCTGCCACGGCGCCAACTGGTACGACGCGCCAATCTCAAAATTCTCTTTCCGTAACAGCAACAGAGTCCCCTTGAACCGCGAGCGGTATCGCCCACGACGGCAGGGACATCGAGACGGGACAGGCCACGTCGCGGTTACCCACGGGGAGGCGAACGTGACGTGACGGGGGGCAACCGTGGAGCTGGGGCGGACAGAGGGGGTTGAGGGGAATTGCGAAGCCATCCCCCATAGGAGTTTCCCGCCCCGCGGCGCCCCTTGGCCGGGGTTTCCACGGGCGGGGTGTCCCCCGCTTTCGTCTACGTTGACTCCGCGCCGCCCAACAGGTCGTTTCACAGCAGGGCCACGACGAAGGTGCGATCTGGGGCGGCGCTCGCCGCCGCGTTCCTCTGCCGGAGAAAGGTGCTCCGCGCGGCTTTCACGAGGTCCCGCTGCTTTTCCGTCAAACTCCTGATATCAGGGACCCGGTGTCCGCGTGTGCAACACATGTAGCACAACGGGGGACCCTTCGAGGCCTCCCGCCGAGGGTAGGGCGCTGCTCCGGCCACACGGAACACCGGGGTACCCGACGGCAGCACTGCGACCGTGTCGTGCTTCGCAGTGCCGTCCTCCTGCCACGGGGAGTGGAGCTAGTTGACCGAGAGGCCTCGGGGCCCTGTCGACGTTTGTCGCCTCCACGATGATCCCCCGGGGGACCCCCGGCTAGCCAACGCCATGACGTCTTTTGCGGCCCGATACTTCGCCGCCACGTAGGTCGACAGCTGCTCGTCGCTTCGTTGCGCCGAGTTGTACACGAAGGCATCAGTCCGTAGGTACTCCGGTAGGCCTTGGATCAGCTGCTGTTTCATCGTCCCCTCGGAGTGGATGTTGTCGCAAAGCTCGTCGAGTCTTCGTAGGCGTGCCGCGAAGGCGTCCGAACTCTCGTTGTCCACGAGCCCTGCCCGGATAAGCTTGTCCTGCGCCAGCCCCAAATCGTGCGGCTCCGCGTAGGTCGACAACAACGAATTGACCGCCGTGGGAAAGGATCCAAGCGAGCCTCATCCACCCGCGATATGCAACCCCGGTATGTTCCGAGGGAACCGCGCCTCAGCGTCGCCCGCGAGGAAGTTGGGAATTACGTACAAACCCACCCCCTCGGACAAGTCGTTGTCATCGCAGGCCTTGACGAACTTTCCGAGCCACGAAAAGACCTTGAGGGGCTCCTTCCCGTTGAACGTCGGGGACCTTCGAAGGAGAACTTCATGTTCTTGGCCGTCCGTCCAACTAGCGGGCCTGCGACCCCCCGTAGTTCGAGTGACGGTTCCGTAGGCGGTACGATCGGTAGTCCAGGGCGACCGCGAGGCGATCGTCCGGGCACTCGAGCACCGCCAACTTGCTGGACCCCACCTTGCGCCCCACGCGGTCGTCGTCGTTGTCGGTTGTCGCCTGTGGCGGCTAGGAAGATGTAGACGACGATGACGACGAGGGACTACCGTGACGCCGTGACTTCTCTTTGCTGCGGCTCTTTCGCGTGTGCACGGGGGTATCTCGGCGGGGGGAATCTTGAGCAGAGCCCACGGGGCTCGCAGCGATGACCCGAGAAACGTCGGCCTATAACTACTCGCGGAATGACGACAGCGCCGTGTCCAGATCTGCCATCGCCAGAGGCGTCGTCGAACCACGATCTTGATCCACCATACCCGTCCGTTCGTCGTGACATCGAGGCAGAAAGGCATCGGCCCCCGGCGGAACCCGCCGTACCGTTTTGCCCACGAGGTCCGGCAATGGCCGGGGCGGAGTGAAGGGAATCCCTGATCCATTCGCGGATCCCCCTGTCGCAGCGACCGCTGGGGTCACCGCGGATGTACCCGCCGGCATGCCGCTAGCGATCGCGTCCAGCTGGGGGAGGTCGGGCGGCGACGCCATTGTAGTGGCCGGGCGGTAATCGACGACAGACCGACGCGGAGATCCACGTCGTCTTGAATTCACAAACCAACAGACGATCGGGGAACCGGCTACCCGGTACGGGCGTGGCAATGACCGGAATCCCCTGCTGCTCCACCAGAAATTGTAGCGGTTCTAGGCACCACCATGTTGGTTTGTCGTCTTGCCGAAGTGACCTCTTGATCAGCTTGGTCCGTCGAAAGAACTGCCCCGGAAATCGACCCACAGCTCAGCCTTCCCCCAACGGGAGGAGAGGATCACGGAAAAGCCCAGGGGGGAATCGTAGTCCAAAACAGTTGGGTTTATCAAACGGCGACGACGACGGCGTCCCCACGGTCAATAACCCCTCTCAAATCAGAGCGCCGGCGGCCAAAGTGGCCACCCCAAATGCGCCAAACAGATAAATCCCTCCAAAGCGAAAAGTTCAAACAAGTAGTAGGGGGGCTGGGAAAACCACAGGGGAAATGCCCCGCCCCCGACCGAATCCAATCTCCCCGAGATCTGGACAGGTCACTCCCTTGCCCCGGGGGTAAGCTGTTCACAGCTGAGGGGCCACGCCCCTTCCAACTGTGAGACCCCCGACCACCACACCTCTCCATATGCTTGAAACAGACTTAAACGGCTGTGCCCCCAGACACAGGAAACGCCGATTTCAGGGACGCAGGCCTCGCCCGGAGCGGAGACTCGAACGGCAATTCCTTGGCAGAAACAAACTCGAACGGGAACTGGTTTTAGCATGTACGGTGGTCAAGAAGGTGTTACTTGTGGCCCAGCCGTCTGATCCGTGTGGTCTGTGGGTAGCCGTGGGGGTGTTGCGGTTATCATGGGGGGGCCCTGAGGCCGAGCTGGCACGCGGCCGTCCAGCTCGGAGAGGTACCATATTTCATCCGTGGGTAGCTGTTGAAACAAGAATGTGATAAATTGGGAAATCTGAAGACAATACAGTGCGTTCTCGTTATAAGAGAATCGTTTACAAAAGAATATGGGTCGTGAGTCTTCCATTCCAGTCCGTGTGGGCCACTTTTTGTTCATATTGAGCCGAATCAGCTGTCTCTTATAACGAGAACGCACTGTATGAACTGCCACATGTCACTCATTTAACACCGTGAAACCGCGATGGACCAATCAGAGCACAGAACCCGTTGGCTTCAGGGCCAACGAGTTGTCAACGGAGGCTCCGTCGGCAACTCGTTGGCCTCGAGGCCAACGGCTCCATTCCCGAATCGAACGCAAGTACATTCGCGTGTTAACTCTCTTGACCTCCGTTGGCAACACCGCGTGCACGTTCGACATTTTTACCGGCCCCGAGAACTGGCCAACGGCAAATTCCCTGGCCTTTAGGACAGGGTGCTCTGGAAGTGTACTGATGCACACATATACTCAGATCACGGGACTTGCTCACCGTTTCAAAGGTGGCACTCTGCATTCGTGTCCTCAGGAATCTGAGGGCCCGTCAGTACGAGATGGGTCGCGATGACGTGAGAAGCGAATGGAGTTACATGGCTGAGATGGACTGTCCTGCCACAGGGGTCACAGGGCCCGGACGGCGCCTGCCTCCCTGCCCCCCCCACCGCCCCGAGCTGCGCGCGGCGACCGCGCGCTGCGACTTCCGGGGTACGACACGGCCGCGATGACGCGCGGTTCATCGTGCCTGCGCGCCTGCTTCTGTTGCGGCGGCACGTCGGCGGTTGCTGACGCCATCTAGCGCCGCAGTTAGGGGCGCCCCGTCGCCCGGCGGTCAATCCCACCCGCCCGCCCATGGGCCTTGTCGGCCGCTCCGCCCGCCGTGCGCAGGTGCGCTGCGCGGAGGAGAAACGGCCCCGCCCGTGGGCGTCGCGCGACGCCGGTGGGCCGCCGCCGCTGCGGTGGCGGAGGCGGCACCCCTTTCCCCGCCCGACGCCCCCCCCGCCACGGCAACGTGGCTGTAAATGCCCCCGCGCATGCTCGCGGCCATGGAGCCGGCCGGCGTGCCCGGCATCGATGCGTCACCGAGCGTGCCACCGCCCTGAAGGCCAGGGTATTGCACGCACGTCCCTAGTATTTAAGACACATTTCTGCAACTTGTGCCCATTATGGAGTCGGCCCGACATTGGTGGGAATGCTCTTAATGTCAGCATCCTCCTCGCCGTCACCGTCGACAACCTACGAAGATGACGACCGCGAAGGGACCAAGGCAGGCTACGGCAAGATAGCAGTCGTCGAGTGCCTGAGCGATTGCTTCGCTGGCCTCGAGGATTGCCGACCGTAACGCCTCCGAAGTGGTCACCCGACATACGGGTCGCCGCTGACCCGCAAGCAGTGACAACTGACCAGGAATTCATGTTCTTCTTCGAGGGGACCCCGACTGTAAACGGCAAAGAACCCCTAAAGGACTCTTCTCGTGACACCAAACGTGCGTCAAAGCCTGTGAGGACTATTACGTGTCTGAGGGGAATCCGTCACCCTTGGTTCGTTCATTTTGTGAAGACTCCGTTCTACTTCAGGAAAATCAATACACCGAAACAACCACAGCACTTTAGTCACACCCGAGAGTAATACAAAGACACAGCAGAAGAACCACCGTAAGAGCTGGCACAAGGAAGGCCCGACTGATCAAGAATGGCCAAGCCCTGTCCCCCGCTGATCCACCAAATGTAGTGGTTTCTGGCCGCAAAGCCGACGGGGTAAGACCCCGTCAGAAACCCCAGCACAGGATGTCAAGCAACACAGAGGAGACATAAACTCACGCCTGGATCACAGAGCGCGAAGCGCACTAGAATGGCGGAACTAATGAAAACACAACGCTGATGCTTTCATGTAATCAAGCTGACCCAGCGACAGACCCTCATATAACCTCTATGCATAAACGCGCTTGATCGTAAGGTCGTTGCCCAGGGTCACAATCCGACATTCATCCCAGGTGGGAATGTCCCAAGGGGGCAGCTGTTTGTCTCGTAGAAGCTCCCCCAACTCGGCTACCCGCTACTTGACCGCATCAAACGGTGGCGTGGCAATCCGCTTGTAGGTAACCGCTTGGAAGGGGCAGGCTGACACGTTGCTGCTGTGAGGAGCCACCCACGCGTGCGCCCACGCTGTCCCGAAAGTGTAACCCCACAAAGACCTCGCCAGGTTGTCCAGCTGGGACCACGAAAACGCGAAGTTTGCATACCTCAACGCTTGTGTCGTGTACAGCAGTGCCTGCTCCTCTGTAGCAGAGAGGAGATAGTTGGCGTTGTGCTTGTTGAGCTCATCGCGTCCATTGTGGTCAATCGTCCGCACCTTGGAAATCGAAAACCCCGTCGAAGCGGAGAAGCGAGCAAACACGTCAAGGACCCGCTCACCATCGGCCACCGCTGCCATCATATCCCGCAGCGGGTCGGACGACGTAGGCTGGCGATCCATGTTGGCGGTGATACAAAGACAAAGAGACAGAATCGCGATTCCACAGCAGACACGTTTACGAACTACTACCCGCCGACGCGAATTATTACCCGTCACCCTATGGCAAATACGAAAATGGCCGCCGGTTCTTTCTCATCTATCGCCTTGCAATGCTGGCCGACACGGGCCTCTCCCCCAGCCACACCCACGATGCCGTCAAATAATCCCCCTGCCCCGGCGCCCTCCACACCTAATCAAACGACACCCACAGCGCTGGAACGTCAGACTTCATGCACAAGGTCGACGCGCTTCTGCCCGCCTTTCGGAGGCGCAAGAGCGAGGTGAAAGACGTGCGATTCGCCGGTGTCAGCATCACCGCCTCCGAAGCCATTATCTTCACTGACAGCAGCTCCTACTAGCACAAGCTGGCGCATAGCCCCACGTCTGCCGGCTTCCCGACACCGTCTCACACGTCGTCCCCGCGAGATACAAGTCGGTGGCTGCCGAGTACCTCCGGATCGCCCGCATCGCCGGCCAGAACGCGCGTGCGACGCCTCGCTGCTCTGCAACCGGCTCACCCTGTTCCACCGGGAGGCCATCCACCTTCGCCGCATCACTGCGCACACGTCCGAAAGCCCGCTCGCCACCACCTACTCACGCCTCGCGGAGGACTCCCTGCGCATCACCGCATACACCAACTGCTCCGGGCTGCGCCAGATCCCCCCGCCCACCGGCAACGCTAGGGAGACCTCTTCTTCGCGACGGAAGACACCGGGCGCTTTTCTCCCTTGCACCGGGAGTCGCGCCGTCCGCGGCGCATCATCCACAGCACGAGGGGTGGGGGGCTCCTCGACCTCGCAAGCACTACCCACGGCGCCCTGGACATCCGAAGCCTCCTGTCCAAGCTGATGTTTCGCCTCGTCTGCATCAGCGCCTACACCGAAGCGGCCGCCGTCTACCACTGCGTGGTTGTCTACCGCAAGCCGGCGGAGCTGCACAGCAAGCCCGACGCCGTGCTCGTCCGCCAGGCGCTGCTGCACGGCTGTGTCGTCAAGTGTTGAGGCATTGTCAGCGCCGAAGACCTGGCAGACTTTCTCTTGAAGCAATTCTTCAGGTGCGCCAACGGCAACACCGCGCACGACGTCGTCCTCGCCTCAATGCTTCTGCGCTTGCTCGTCCCGGCGACGACGACCAGGGCTTCGGCGCGGCGACGACTACCAGGGCGTCGGCGCGCAGCACCCTGCCGGCCTGACTTTCAAGGTCGCCGCCTGATCGCCCTTCTAGACCCACCCTGTCACCTGCTCCTCGTAGCTTCCTCGTCGTTCTCTTTGTTTTTTATCTTTTTGCGCCTGCAAGGCGCTGAGGCGAACTGCTGTTGTCGCCGGTGTGCCCAAAGTTTAGCAAAGCATGAAAATGAAAATTTCCTGGACTTAAGTCTAGGGTACTTATCAACATGCGCATGGGGTCACACACATAACTTTTTTTCTTCTCCAGTGCACGCGCGGGAGTACTTGCGGTTGGCCCTGTGTGCACACCTTTTCGGGCGGTACGCAGTGTATTGATCACTGCTGCGGGTCCTTTGGGCATAGTTCGGTGCGCAACATACGTCCAGCACTTTCTGTAACTTTTCTCGTTTGGAGCATGTCAGCCGCGATCATACGGACGCCGTACGTCGCTTTTCGTAGGATGTCCGGGTCAGTTGCCTCAGAATGAAGGAGGTGCGTTCAGACCCCCGGAAACGTCGATCTGGTCGGACACGCGGACTGTATTTTGTGGGTAAGTCCGGCAATGGCGCTCCACTGGACAACCAAGGCACATTCTGTTCGAAATTTCAAGAAGACGCTCGCGACGCATCGTGGAGAGGGCTCCCGGACGGCCGGCGGGACCTGCCGACGGCCGCACCACCGCTGTCGTCGGGGTCACCACCGCGGCGGCCGCGCACGCCCGACGCACCCCCCCCGCGCGCGTCGGTACGCGACCGCCCGCAACCAACACAGCCGGCGCTCGGTCGGCCACCGCGCCGACCAGGCGACCAGCGCCACCCACCCCCCCGCGCGCGCGTATGGGTGTCCCCGCCGGCGGCTGCACCGCCCGTCGCGCGCGATATGGCATGGTCCGAGGCGCCGCCGCCCCCGCGCCGACGCGGCGGCAGCGTTGACGGCGGCCCCGCCCGTTGTGGTGCCCCCCCACTCCTCGTCCCCGCACTTGTCTGACGGACGACGAGCTCCGCCGCCGTTGGGAGCTGGGAAGGGCGCCGACAGCGCCACTTCCGCCTCCCCAGCCGCGGCTGCCGCCGCTGTCGCGCCCGCCATCGCCGCGACTGCGACGGGTGGTGGCTACGACGGCGGCGGCGGCGGCGGTGGGCTGTGGTCCATGGCCCCACCGTCGCCGGTGCCGCCGCTAGCGGGCGTGCGCACCACCGCCGACGTGCCGGCGGTGTACGGCGGCGCGGAGTTCGACGGCTTTGTGGCCGCTGGGAAGCCTCTTTTCCGCTCGAGATGCAACGTTCGTTGGCACTCGTCGAAGAACTTAATGGAATGGGAAATCTCATTTTTCCAGCCATTGATGATCGCCTTTTGTGGAAGGGCAGACGTTGCTACTGCGGCTGGAAGTAAGTGTGACAAAGTCTGGCAGATCGGCAGATAACTGTAGCAAGACGGTACGTTCCCAGCACGTTGAGACCCCGCGCACGACTTGATACGTACCCGTCGAACACGGTGCCTTAATGAAGCGTGCAAGAAAGTCTAAAACACCTCGTTGGATGGGTGGGAGCGCTCGCACGCACTTGTTGAGTAGGGTTGCCCAACTGGTTTATCGTAATTGGATAAAACTGGTTTACATTGGGTAAAAATTGGACATCGCTTGCAAATTCGTTTCGGATGCAAAATATTGGTTAAACTGGTTGTTTTTTAAGTATGGAACAGTTGCGGTCACGTGACCGGAATTGTGCCACTTCTTTGGCGTTAAGTGCGTGACGAGTCCCAACTTGATGACGCGTGGACGACCAGATCCGACGACTCGTGTCTTTGTCTCTCAGGCCCGTTCGCAGCACGTTTCGCAGTTCCGCGGGGCCCGCAGAACTGGGGTGCATTATCTGCGAAAGAACATGCGGGCACCAGACAGAGTGTTACTGTATTTACGAGGCACGCGATCCAAGTATATTCTCAGTACGATCCACTTGATTGATATCAATACTGTCAATACTGGCCTGGACGTTCTAGATGGCCACCT
>Ga0209831_1002574_pt1 | contig 15633 bp, 20 predicted proteins | sample Maine_Asex4_meta_FD_187451 | JGI IMG/M metagenome (GOLD analysis project Ga0209831, IMG submission 187451) | Marine algal microbial communities from Maine, USA - Maine_Asex4_metaG (SPAdes) (version 2) | ecosystem: Host-associated > Algae > Red algae > Unclassified | place: Maine, USA | collected...
GGAGAAGGGGGGGGTCAACGCCGAGGGCCGACACAAGCAAGAAACAAGAAGCGACGGGCACCACGGGGGGGGCGTGGCCTTCTCGTCGTGAGGTGGGAGAAGGATCGAGTCTGCGAGCAACGCTTCGAGACCAGCGCGGATGAATGACGTTGCAGGGTGGTGTGGAGGAGCCGCGAAGTTGCACTTGGTGGGGGGGTCAGACCGGGGTGTGCGCGTGGACCCACGGGGGGGTGGTGGGGCCCGCGTGCGTCACTGGGGGTTTCGGTTCCGCGGGACACCGGCGTGGGCCGTACCACATACCAATCGGGCGCGAAGTGGGCCCGATCCAGTCCGCGGACCGACCTGGAAAACCCCTCTGGGGAGAGGATCGGGGTAGGGGGGAGGGTGGCGGTTGTGGCCGGCACACGGCCAGGGTGCCGGGCCAGACCCCCCTCCCCATGGCTCGTCGCGAGTCGGGCAGGGACGCCAATTCACGCGACCAGGGAGCTCTGCGGCGCTCGTGGATCCCCCAGTTGGAAGGGACGTGGCCCCTGAGCTGTCGAGAGTACACCCTGAAGGGCCGTCCCAAAATATCCCGATCCGGGGCAGCAAGGGAATATTCTGTCCGGATCTCTGGAAGATCGGGTTCGGTCGATGGCGAGGCTTTTCCCCTGTTGTTTTCCCAGCCCCCCTGCTACTTGTTTAAACTTTTGGATTTGGAGGGATATATCTGCTTGGCGCATTTCCGGCGGCTACTTTGGCCGCCGGAGTTCGGGTTGGAAAGTGGTTTATTGACAGCGGGGATGCCGTTCCTGTCGCCGTTGAATGAGACCAATTGTGCTTTGGACTACGATTCCCCATTTGGCTTTGCCGTGATCGTGTGCTCCCGTTAGGGGAAGGCTGGTCTGTGGGTCCATTTCCGTGGCAGTTCCTTCGACGGTCCGAGCTGATCAAGAGGTCTTTTCGGCAAGACGACGAACCAACGTGATGGTGCCTCGAGCAGCTACATTACAGCTGATTCTGTTTGGGCAGGGGGCCGCGCGATGCAGGGTGGCGGCGGGCCAGCTGTTGGGTTGGTAGAGAAGACGTCTGACCCATTTGCTCCTCGCAGAGTGGTTGCGTTTTCAAGGCGTGGCGGCGGGTCCGCCGTCCCAGAGCCCCGACACGTGGCCAGCATCCGTCCTCGCGCGGCTGGAGCGGTCGAGGCCCGGGCCACGCGCGTCGAGAAAAAGACGAGGCGACGCAATCCGCAAATTTGGCACTGTCAGACTTACCAAGTCGACTGCACCAGTGTAAAAAATATGTTGGCGCTCAAGGCGACCTCATGCCATCAACGCAAGGCAGCCGAGATCGCTGGGACACCTTATTGTGCGACGTGTGACAGGAAGTTTCAATTGGCTGGCCATTTGGCCACCCACATGCAGAGTAGACGCCACGCTTCGCCTGCTGCTCGCATAAGCTTTCGCTGGTCGTTGGAACAGGGTGCCCTCATGGTGTAGTGACGTACACATACTCTTAGAAAACGGAACATGACCTCCGTGTCAAAGGTCGCAGTCTGCATTCGTGTCCTCAGGGATCTGAGAGCGCGTCAGCGTTGAAAGGGTCGCGATGACTCTAAACAGCGAATAAAGTTACGTTGTTGAGAAGTACTGTCCTGCCACAATGGTCACAGAGCTCGGACGGCGCCTACCCTCGCGCCTCCCCCAGCCGCCTCGAGTTTTGTGCGGCCACCGCAAGGAGCGACTTTTGGGGTTCGACGCGACAATGATGGCCCGCGGGTGATCGTGCCTGCGCGCCCTCTTATGCTGCAGCGGCGCGTCGGCGGTTGCTGACGCCATCTATCGGTGCGGTGAGAGGCACCCAGTGGAGCAGCGAGCAGTCCCACCCGCTCAAATGTGCGCTGTGTCGGCCGCCCTGCTCGCCACGCACAGGTGCGCTTCGCGGCGGAGTAACGGCCATTCCTGTGGGCGTCGCGCGACACCAGCGGGCCGCCGCCGCTGCGGTGACGGCGACAGCGCCTTGTTTAGCGCCCCGCGGTCTCCGCGCCACGTCAATGTGGCTGTACGTGCCCCTGAGCGCGCTCGCGGCTATGGAGCCGGCCGACGTGCCCGGTGTCGATGGCCGCGTGGCGCCCTGTCATCCGTCAACGGCCGCGCCCTCTCAAGCGCGCTAACGTGGCTCTTCATGCGGCCCGCGTGGCGCGCGACGGCGGGTCGGGTACGCTCTCCCGGCGCCTTGGATCGGGCGGCGCGGCCAGTTTCGTCGTCTCCGTCCCCGCGTCGCCGTTCCGCCGCGGCCGGTCGCGTCCTTCCCGCAGCGTGGCGCGTTTTCGGCGCCACGGTCGCTCTCACGGTGGCCCCCGGCACATGAGGGGCCCCCGTAGCTCCACATCCCCTTTGGCTGAGATGAAGCAGTCCTCGGCGACAGCACCCGCCGGCCCCGGCGGGTCTCCGTCCCCCGCGCTCGCGGGTCGCCCCTCCACAGCAGGCACTGCCCCTGAGGCAGGTGCCGGTGACCCCTTGGGTCCTGCCGCCGTCCCTCGCGAGTCAAACGCGTCGACCCTTGCGGGTAGCGCTGAGTGGGCCCAGTGGGCGGGGGCCCCCGAGAGTAGTGCCGGCGCAGCTTGCGACATCCGCGGAGGCCTTTCGTGGCGCGACGACTACTCCGGCGCGGCCGGCGACGGGCCCGGTGACAAGTGGGCGCCCGTGTTGGGCGGTGGCGTCGCTACTACCCGTCACGACCGCGAGGATCGATGGAGGGGCGGGCGCTGCCGCCTCGCCGATGCCCGGGACGGCCGCGCCGGGCCGGCTGCCGGGCCGAGAGACGGTCGCGGACATGCGGCCACCGGCCGTGACGGTCTCGTCTGGACTTTTGACGATGGTCAGAGCGACGGGGGCGACGATGGGGCGACGATCGCGGTTGGAGCCCGGGTCACCGCCAAGGCGATGGGGGCTACCCGACGGCTGCGGCCAGGTTGGCCGCCGGTCCGCACCTCGCACGTTGGGATTTCGGGTACGTCCAGGACGGTCCCGCGACGGCGCAGCTCAAGCGGCGCGTTACGTGTCCCCCTGTGACCCCCATTCCGGGGCAGCCAGAAGACGCTTCGCGATTGGTGGCGGTGCGCATCGTGGACGCCTCCTACCCCAGTGACGGCCACGGAGTGGCGAGACTCGCTCACGTCCGGGCAGGTCGTCGCCTTGATCGGGTACGACCCGTCCGTCAACTGGGCCGCGGTGAGGCACCGCGAGGTCACCGCTGCGCCGGTCAAGTACGCCCGCATCGGGCTCGCCGGGGTCGTCCCCCCATGCCTGGAGTCCCCGCGTACGCGGGCGAAGCGATTTCACGCCGCTCTGCAACGCGTCCTGCGTGCAACAGGCCGCCCCGTCCACGTGTGGGAGTATCGTTGCTACGAATGCGAAAATCGCCCTGGCCTTGTACGTACCGTTCTTGTCGTGAAGTGTCAGGCCGTCATCCGCCGCGTCCTGGCTCAGTTGGGTGTCTCCCCATGCCCTTGTGCCTTGCGACCCGTAGCGGGTTCTCGCGCGGCATGGCCGCTCCCCGTCCGCCTTCCCGCACCCTCAGACGGCCCCTTGAGAGTTTTCAAAGAATACCGACCCCCCCCCCCCGCCGTTTCTGATCGCCGCGCCGACCGAAGGGGTCAGGCGCGGACGGGAGGGGGCGGCGCCGCGGCGCCGCCGTTGGCGGGGTCGATGGCGGGGGCCGCGTCGCCCGGGTCCGCCGGCGGCGGGTCGGCGGTCGTGTGAAGCAGCCCGAGGCGCAAGGTGCGGCGCAGATAAGCGCGCAGCGCCTCGTGCGGGGCGTCCGCAGCGTCCATTCAGGTTGGTTGCGGGTATCCTGTCCATAAGACCCGCACCCGGAGGGTCCTATCGGGCAATGTCGTGTGGTCCGCGATGTGGTCCACGATGGACCGCTGGCCATCGGCTTCCGTGCCATGGAAGGAACGAGCCACCCGCAGCGTGGGGTATTGGGCGGGGCCCTCGGCGGCCGCTCCTGACGCGCGCAAGACGTGCACGACGTTCTTGAGACGGTGCTCCCCGTCCACATCCAGGAGGACCGTCGGTTTATCCGTGGCAACAACGCGATACGGCCGGCTGCCGACGTTTGTGAGCTTGCCGCCGGCACCCGCCTCCGTGGCATGGTCGCGCAGCGACGCGCAGCCACCCATGGGGAGCTTCTCTGCGCACAGCACGAGGCGCGTGTTGTGGTCGCGCTGGTCGCGTCCCTGCGTCGCAATGAGCATCGCCGGCATCTGCGGGATGTGCTGCACGAGACGGGTAAGGAGGGCGGCCTGGGCCCGCTTCTCGGCGACTGTGACGCGCTAAGCTGTCAGAGGGTACGCCCTGGTCCTTGGAACGTCCTTAAATGCGCAGCTTGAAACCGACATGGGGTTGACCAACTCCAACGGGGAGACCCCGGTGCTCCGGTGCGTGCGACTGTTATACGCCTGCGCAAAGGCCTCGAAGAACTGGTCCCACGACCGCGGATTCTCCGCCACGTAATGGTTGAGGATCGTATGCATCGCGCGGTTGAACCGCTCCGCCTGCCCGTTTGTCTGCGGGTGCGATGGGGACGCCAGCTTGGGCTCGATGGAGAGCAGGTTGCAAACCCGGCCCCAGAAGTGGCTAATGAACTGGGGTCCCCTATGAGAGAGCAGCCGGTCCAGAGATCCAAAAGACGCCACGCAGCAGTCTTTCCACCCACCTAATACGTGTTTGATCTTTTCGCTTCGGAAGGATTTCACTGTTCGGCGCATTTTGGGCGGCTTCTTTGGCCGCCGGCGTTCGGTTTGTCGCCTTGGCAGAGCCGTGATCCTTTCCTCCCATTGGGGCAAGTCTGGGCTGCGGTTGTACTTACGGGGCAGTTCCTTGGACAGACCAAGCTGATCAAGAGGTCTCTTTCGCCAGACGAAGAAAACACGTGGTGGTGCCCAGAAGCGCTACAATTTCCAGTGGAGCAGGATGGGATTCCGGCCGTTGCCACGCCCGTACCGGGCAGCCGGTTCCGCTATCGTCTGTTGGTTTGTGGATACAAGGCGACGTGAATCTTCGTTTCGGCCTGTCTTCGATGGCCGCCCGGCCACTGGAATGGCGCTGCCGCCCGACTTCCCCAAGTTGGACGCGATCGCTAGCGGTATGCCGGCGGGTACATCCGCGGTGACCCCAGCGGAGGCTGCAAAAGGGGGATCCGCGGCTGAATCAGAGATTCCGTTCACTCCGCCTCGGCCATTGGCGGATCTCGTGGGCAAGACGGTACGGCGGGTCCCGCCGGGGGCCGACGCCTTTATTTCTCTACGTCACGACGAACGGACGGGATAGGTGGATCAAGATCGAGGTTTGGCGTCGCCTCTGGCGATGGCCGATCTGGACTCGGCGGTGTCGACGTTCCGCGGGTCGTTATGAGCCGACATTTCTCGGGTCATCGCGGCAAGCCCCGCGGGCTGTGTTTAAGTTACCCCCCTCCGAGATTTCCCCTTTGACACGCAAAGGAGCCGCAGCAAAGGGAAGTCACGGCGTCACCGCAGTCCCTCGTTGTCATCGTCGTCTACAAATTACTCGCCGTCACCGGCGACAACCGACAAGGAAGATGACCTCGTGAGGCGCAAGGTGAAATGACACAGTCGGCGGCCCCTGAGTATCCGGACGATCGCTTCCCAGGCGTCCTGGACTGCCGATCGTACCTCCCACGCAACCGTCATTCGACCTACGGGATGTGGCAGGCTCTTCAGATGGGACGGACTGCCAAGAACATGACATTCTCCTTCGGGGGTACCTCGATTTTCAACGAACATGGAGCGCCTCAAGGTCTTCTAGTGGCTCCGAGAGTTTATCAAGGCCTGCGATGAAAACGACGCGTCCGAGAAGATGGGTTTGTACATAATTCCCAACTTCTTTTCGGGCGACGCTAAAGCGTCGTTGACGCGGAACGTACCGGGGTCGGGTATTGGGGGCGAACGGGGCTCGCTTGGATCCTTCTTCGCAGCGGTCAACTGGTTTCTGTCGACCTACGCGAAGCCGCACGCTTTGGAACTGGCACAGGACACGTTTTGCCGGGCGGCGCTCGTGAATAAAGAGGGGGTGAACGCCTTTGCGGCACACCTACGGAGCCTTGCCAAGCTTCGCGGCAACATCCTCTTCGAGGGAACGATCATGCAGCAGCGGATCCAAGGCCCGACGGTGTACGTACGGGCGAATGCAGTCTCGTACAACAAGGAGCAACGTAGCTACCAGCAGTTATTGACCTACGTGGCGAGGAACTATCGGGCCGCAAAGGACGTCATGGCATTGTCTTACCGCGGGTGCCACGGGGGATCATTGTGGAAGGGGCAGACGTCCCGGGGTCCCCGAGGCCTCTCGGTCAACCTCAACTCTCCGTGGAAGAAAGACGACATTGCGACGCACGACATGGTCACGGTTCTGCCGTCGGGTACCACGGGGCTCCGTACGGCCGGAGCAACGCCCTACCCCCGGCAGGAGGCCCCGACGGCACCCTCTCTGGGCTACATGTGCTTGACACGCGGTCACCGGGTCTCGGATTCTGAGACTCTGACGGAAAAGAAGCGGGACATCGTGAAGCCGCGCGGGGCACCTGCTTCCGACAGAAGAGCGCGAGAGCGGGCGCCGCCCCGGATCGAACCTCCGTCGTCGCCGTTTTTGGGGACGACCTGTTGGGAGGCGCGGAAACGTCAAACACAAGAGCATAAGACACCCCACCCGCGGCAACCTCGGCCATGTTGGAATGCTCGTATCCAATTCCACAGGCGGTTTGCGGATGGATGTTGGTCGGTGACCCCTACGGCACTCCAGATGGGGCGTTACTTTCGGCATATTTGGATTTGATCTTCGCTTTGCTCAAGTGAATTTTAATTTGGTGAAGGACTCGACTTGGTTGTGACACCCCGCTCAGCCCACCCCACCCTGTTGGGGGGAGGGCGAGCCAAACCGTGTGGCCGGGTGGTCCTGTCGGGGAAAACCCGCTCCGGAAGAAATCCCCGAAGAGCACACACGCACGGCGTCGACCGGGGGCAGGCGCCGCGAGCCACAAACACGAGTTGTGTGACCGGAAGTTTACTTGCCCGCGTCAAACGCCTCAAGGCGACACTCTCGCCTCGCCCTCTTATCCCGTCCGTTCCCCTCGGAGCCTCCCGAAAACCCTCCTCAGACACCCTCACAGGACCATAGGAAAACCCTCCTCAGACACCCTCAAAGGACCCTCAAAAAACCCTCCCCTTAGGGACCACTGGGCACATAATCCGGAGGACGGCTGAACCTTCGAATATCTCCTTGAGTAGAGGCGTGGGAAGGGTGCTACGTGACACCCTCGCGGCGCCCCGGGGACAGGGGCGCGGAGTGACATAAGTCGAAAATCAGAGTTGGGTTTACACGAAAATAGGCCCTTAAGTAGGGGCCGGCTCGGGGGGGGTTACGAATCCCAGGGAATTATTGGGATTGCGGTGGTGGTTGGTGAGCCACGAGGTGATCACAAGTGCGTCACAAACCGAACAATTTGAAAGATGCGGTAGTGGGGCATATCTCCGGGGAATCTGGTTCCCTGGGTGTGGGGGCCATGTGACGGACCGTCATGATTCCCTCTTCTAAAGAGGTCGCCGTCCCGGCGGCCCAGAGCCAGGGGGGCGGGCCCGCACGAGTGTAGCGGGCGGGCCAGGACGGCTAGCCTCCGGGCTCCTCAGTGTGAGGTCCGGGTGCTGCCTTGGTCATCGCCAGCGTGGGCGGCCCCGGATCGTTGGGGCGCCTCCGCCGGGGGAAAGGAGGTACGCGCCGCCGCCGTGCAGTGGACACGGCTTGGGGGTTTCAAAGGTGCGGCCGCGTGTCCAGGGCGGGCCCGCAAGCCGTGCCCGGTGCGCCAACAGGGGGGGGGGGCCAGTATGGCGCACCCGCCCCCCCACCTGGAAGGCTACTTGGCGGGACCTTCCCCTTGTGGAGAGTCGTCCAGGGGGGTGGTGGCCCGCGGGGCGGGGCTACAAAAGCCCGTGAAGGGGCTTCAACACGCCTTCAGGGGCTCATAAAATGGGGGGTAGGCGGCGGACTAACGGGGCGGCCCTGTACTACCAGCCGCCACGGTTCACCCCGTCTCTTCTCGAGTTGAGAGCCCCTCCCTCGTCTTTTTGTGCGTACTGCGCCCCCCCTCCCCTTTGTTATCCCCCTCGTCGCCCCGCCTACTAGGGCGCGGCGGCTATGGCTTCCTCGCGATCGACGGGAGTGGCGCCGACTGAGGAGATGGCTTTTCCAGGTGCGGGGCGCGCCGCACAGGAGTGAAAGGAGACGCCGACGTAGGCGACGGCCACGTCGGGCAGCCCTGCGGCGAATTCTTCGCGGATGGGCGGGGCGCCGGGCAGGACGGGCGCCCCTAAGGCAAAGCGCTCGACGGCGGCCACCCCGCGGGCTGGCGGGGCGGCGGCGTCTGCACCTGCGACGCCGGCCGGCGCCACCAAGTCAAGTGGCGCGGCCTCGGCGGCGGCGCGCAGGAATGCAGCTTGTCGGTCTGGCCAGGCCAACGGCGCGCCCCCGAGGAGGGAGTCCTCAGCGGCGGGGAGTCAAGCGACGCCACCGCCTTCGCCCCCCCGCCGGTCCCAGTTGTCAGCGGGGTCGGAGGCGGTCTCCCGCGCGTCGAGTGCGGCGACGCGGTCGGCGGACGAGGACGCGGCCGCACCCCGCACGGCGGCGGCGCGCGTGCCGCGGCCGCCCTGCCGGCCGGGCACTTCCATGGCGGCGGCGGTTGCGGCCGTGGCGGCGCCGGCCGATGGGGGGGATGATGCCATGGAGCAGCAGTCTTTTCCGCCGGTGCCGCGCCGGGGGCGCCTCCCGGTAGTGAAGAAGGCGGGGCCCGCGGGGCTGAGGGCGTTTTTTCAGTGGACGCCCCGCCGGGCCCCCAGTCAGGTGCGGGAGTGCCGCCTGCAGACGCTTTACTCCGCGATCCCGCTGCCCAAGCACGGCATGCCTTGGCATAGCTAGCTCACGCGTGACCCCATGCAGAACGAACTGCTTGCCAGGGTGGAAACGGACTTCCCTGCCCTACTCGAGGCGGGGGACGCGGCGTGAGTGGAGCGCGCCGCCGCGCGCCTGTGCAATGTCATCAACGGGATAACCGCCGACGATGTGCCGCCTGTCGTGGCGTGGAGGTGCACGTGCTCTTCCTTCCTGTACTTAGGGCAGGGGGATCCCCACTTCCACCACAAGGACGCCCGCACCGAGCACCGTGTGCGGGAGGCGTCGGGCATCCTAGTGCGGGCCTCTCAAGTGGAGAGCACCCAGGCCCACGCCTTGGCGCGCCGGGCGTACTACGTCCCGACGCCGTCCTGGTGGTCGGCAATGGAGGTGCTCTTCGGGTTCCTGGCCCGGATGCCGCGCATAGTGGCCTACTTTGGCACTGCGCTCCGACGGAGGAAATCCACCCCGGCGGCGGCCATCCTTGCTACCCAGTGGGTTCTTGAGGTGGCGGGGGTGTGGAACGCCTCCGCCCGCCTTGAGGCGATACTGTGCCATCTGCCCGCCGCAATGCTGGGGCACCTGGCGGGGCTCAGCCTCACCAACGTTGCAAAGGGGTCAGGCCCGGACGCGCATGCGTACCTCAGCGAGTAGCTGGACCTCCACCAGTCGTTGGACTGGGAGGCGGCCGGGCCCTACCTTGCCCGCCGAGTTGGCCGAGAGGAGGGCGAGGCGCCTCGGGCGTTTGTCCACTGTGACAAACGCCTGGTAGGCGGGCGCATTGGCCTCCGTGAGGGCCTGGGTGTCCTGGCCCACCTCAATGCTGCGAGGGTAGCAGCGACGTCGTCCCTGCCCGACCCGGGTTGGGGTGCGCCCGGAGTAAGCTCCCCTCTTCAGCGTGAGCGCACCCGGGGTACTGCCAAGCGCCCCGTTGCTCGTGGGAGCGCTGTCCGGATGACCGCCCGGGAGGATGCGTCACCGGTTGGGCGGTCGGGCCTTCCGACAATCACCCCGCCGGGAATCCCGTCTTCTCCGGCCCTGGGGGCGCGGCAGAGCCTCAGCTGGGTATTCGTCACCCCGCGGCGTGCCCAAGCCTTGGCGGCCACCTCGCAAAGTGCGTCGGGGGCGCTTAGGGCGGCCCATGTGGAGGCGATAGTGGACTCCCTGGTGGACACCCTTGCATGGGCTGCCCGGGGGGCGGGGGCCGTACTGCGGGACTCCTCGTCCCCCCGAACAGCCCTGTCCGAGCAGATCTTGGTGGATACCACCCCAGAGGACATCGGGTACCAGATGACCTCCCAATTGGAGAGACACGGCCAGCGGGTGGCGTCTGGGCCTAAAGGGCCTTCGGCACGCGGGGGCTACAGTCGGGCCTTGTACGCCAGGGAGCTTGCTCGCTCGGCCGCGCCCTACCATGGGGGCAGCTACACCGCCTCCGCTGAGGGGTTTGCCGCGGCGGGGGCGGCGCCGAGTAGGGCACCGCCTTCGTCGTGGGGGCCGTGCCCCGAGGACCGGGGGTCGGCCCAGGAGTACCCGGTGGACCCCTCAGTTTACGACCACTACGGGGGATACGCCCGCGACGACTGCCCACACTCGCCAGGTAGGGAGTAGTTACCCTGGTCCGGGTAGGGTACCGGGGCGTTGAGTTATGGTCCGCCCCGCCCCCTACCATGTTTGTCCCTAGTTGGGTTGGATATTTTGTCGGGGGTGTGTGTGAGGGGTACCCCGTACTGGGGGTTTTTATCTGTACTATACCCTTCTTCTAATCGTGAGCCGGTGCCGCGCACAGTGCTGGCGAACCTTCTCAGCCGGGAGGTCCTCCACACAGTGCCAGGAGTCCTCCTGGGGTCCATACCCGAGCCATCTGATTTTGAGCATGATTCGCTCCTGGTCGTCGTACCCCTGTCCGACAAAGCGGTTGAAGACAGCCTCAACTGGTTTACTTGCCGATGAGGGGAGGGAGGGGACCACCCACGCGGCCAGTGCCCGTGCCCACGCCGGGTCAACTGAGGGTGGTTCAGGGGCCCGGGTAGAGTGATTTTTTAAGATGGTACGGATCCCATCGTCACTTTCGATGGTAAGCCGACGCCCGTCGGTCTTCAAGATTTGGTAGGGTCCCAGTGTCATGATGACCAGTTTAACCCCCTGGTTTTTGTGGGACTTCACGAATACCCAGTCTTCAACTTGTAGGGCTTCGCGGCGAGACCGCACGCGCTTGTCGAAGGCTCGTTTGTACCGGGCCTGCGCCTTTTCAATGGTATCCCGTACTAGAGGGATCAGGGAGTCGAGGCGCTGAAGGAAACTCTCATTGGCTCGCCCGAGGGTTACTATCTCCCCGGGGTCGGGGCCCACTGAAAGTCGCTCGATGGCCACGGGAGTAAGCCGTCGGCGGCTTACGAACGCAAAAGGGATCTGCCCGGTGCCACTATGCACTTGCGAATTGTAAGCCATGACTACCAGTCTTAAGTACCGGGACCACGTAACTACGTGGTCACTTACGTAGTGTCGTAGTTGCTTAGCTAAGGTCTTCTTAAACCGATCGACTTGACCAATAATTTGGGGGTTGTAAGGTGTGGCATAGTTAGTGTCAATACCAGGGGCCTTCAGCACCCCTTGCCAGAGTACGACAGCGAATTGGGGCCCGCTATCTCATAGAATTGAATCGGGGATCCCATAGCTAGCAACCCACGTGTCGAGGAAAGCGCTGAGAACATCCAGAGCCATGATGTCTCGATGCAGGACCGCCCGAGTGACCTTAGTGAATCGGTCACAAATAACAAGGATATACTCATATCGTTCGGGGGTCCTGGGCAGGTGGACAAGTAAGTCATTGGCCAGCGCTGCGAAGGGTTCCGTCGCGGTCAACAACCTCATGAGCTCTGTACTCTGCGTACCCATGACCCGGTTCTGTGCACAGGTGAGGCAAGCTGCCACCCACCCGAACACATCCATCGCCAGCGAGGGCCCGCAGTATTGGTCCGGCAGTGTCTGGCACCTACGCGTCCCACCTGGATGCGCAGCCAAGGGGAAGGAGTGCTCCACCCGTAATACGCCCTTGACTAGGGACTGGAAGACCAGTACCTGCTGGGTCCCCTCGCGGTGTCCGCGACGGAACAACAACCCGTCTGCGTTCTCGTTGAAGCGCGTGGGTGTGGGGGTGTCAAGTAACTTCTTGACCTCCTGACAGAACTCGTCTGCCGACTGCTTCAGGACTTGTTTGCCCAGGGGTATGCGGGCGGTCTCCCTGTTCTCAGGGAGTCGGGGTCGAGTACCGCCCCCGATCGAGTGGTCTCCCCAACTGTGGGGATCTCCTGAGAGATGGGTCGCGTATCCAGCCCCTCAGTCGGGATGCGGGACAGTGCGTCGGCCACCGCATGTTGGGGGCCGGTCTTGTACTCCACATCATAGTCGAAATCCGAGAGGAGGATGCGCCAACGATTGAGTCGATTGTTGGTGCAGGCCGTCAAGGTCAGTACTCACTTCAGTGCCTTGTGGTCACACCGGATGAGGAACTTTGTGCCTTCGATGTATGGTCGTAGTAAACCGATTGGACACACCACACCTAGTCCCTCAATCTCGGTGACAGTGTAGTTCGTCTCCGCCGGCAGTAGGCTCTTACTGACGTAGCCTACGGGCAGGTACATGCAATCGGGTTGTTGCTGTAGTAGGCAGCAGCCTAGCTGGTCGTGTTTCGCATCCACATCGATGATTTACTTCCCCTCCGTGCGCGATATCGCAAGGATGGGCGGGTGGCATAGCTGTTCGCGTAGTTTGTCGACCGCGTTCTGTTCCTCCGGGGTAGGGGGACTCAACCGCTTCGGAAGCATCACGCTGTTGACGTTGTTTAGCGGCTTCGTGGTCTGAGAGAAGTCTACCGTGAACCGACGGTAGACATTACACATACCCAAGAAGCTCCGTAGTTGGGTTTGGGTCTGGGGAAAGCTGGCCTTCTTGATGGCCTTGAGGTTCTTGACGTTCACACTCACGCGTCCTGGCCTCACTCCATGGCCAAGGTACTCCACCTCGTTAGTGAAGAGGTGGCACTTCTGGGCATTGAGGGTGACCCCGTGCTTTCCGAGTAGGGTGAGCACCGTGTCCAAATGGGACAGGTGCGACTCGGCATCGGCGGAGAAAATGATGAGGTCGTCTAAGTGGACGAGCGCATTCTGCCACTTGACTCCGGATAGGATCATGTCAATAGCCCGCTGGAAAGTGGCAGGGGCATTGCACAGGCCAAACAACAGACGCGTACACTGGTACGCCCCACAGTGGCAAGTGAATGCCGTCTTCAGCTTATCCTCGTCGGCTGGGGGGATCTGCCAGTACCCCGCGGTGCATTCCACCGTGTAGAAGAACTGGGCATCCCCTAAGGAGTCGAGGCAGTCGTCCATCCGGGGTAATGGATAAGAGTCGCGTACTATGCGCTTGTTCAACTGCTGATAGTCAATGCAGAACCGGGGACTCCCTTCGGGCATCAGGATGAGTACCACCGGGCTAGCCCATTCACTCTGGCTGGGCTCTTTAACTTCGAGCTGGAGCATTCGGTAGACTTCGGCCATGATTAGTTCTCTAGTTCGGGGACCCATCCGGTAGGGGTTGAGCCGGTCGAGCTTGGAGCCCGGCTTCAACTCGATCCGGTGATCCGTGGCCTTGATGGAGCCCAAGTGCCCACTCCAGAGGGCTCGTTGCTTTTCCGGTAGGGCGAGCACTTAAGGCAGCAGCCCGTCGGGAACGATCGAAGTATGCACGTGGGGCTCCTCAACGGGGTCCGTCGCGTCGGGCGCGGTGGTCGGACTGAGGCTGAGTGCAGCCCAGTCCTCTCGGGATATGGCGGCTACCGTACCGAAGTAGACAGACATATGCCCCATGACCATGCCCTTGGGGAATTGCTTACTCGTATTCCCCGTATGGGTTTCCTCCACCCACCACGTCTGGTTGGCGGTACAGTCCATGGTGCCAGTTGCAACATGCACGCGGTGGCGCTCATACACTCGATGGCGCTGGATAATGATCCCATTCTCTTGGAATGACGTCTGTTGGAGGACGTATTCCCGGGACCGCGGGGGTAGGACCACCTCGTGTGCCTGGCGCACCTTGGTGTCTACCTCACAAGCGGCCCCCAACTTGGGTTGGTCCGCCATTGCGTGCGTCACCGTGTTACCCCGACGGAGGATGGGGACCCTGCATCCGTTTAGTAACCGGATGTACCCCTTGGGCCCGCAAATGTTGGGGACATGGACGTTAGTGAAGTCGGTTCGCAGGAGTAGAGGGACCGACATGCCACTATCCCACACGTGGCTGGGGTGGAGTAAGTGCCGACTCGCGTCGTAAAAGTCACAGTACCCGTGATGAGGAGGAGTCCCCCATTCACGTCAAGCAACTGGGCGGTCGCCGCGTCTTAGGGTGCCACCTCCATCGCCGGGGGGAGTAGCGCTTCCCGTACTAGGAAGACGCACGACCCCGTGTCGACTATGACGCGGAGGGCTAACTCACGCCCCGCGTCTAGCCAGACGCGGCCGTCCACCTGGTAGGTGTGAAGCGGGAGGTAGATAGGTGCATGCGTTGGTTTACTTGGATGGCGGCTTTGGGCCCACTAGGACCGCCTGATATACCTCAGGCGACCCCTCTGCCAGTCCCAGAGACGACCCTCTGTCCGTGCTCCCCCAGGCACTTCCACTCTACGCGTGTGCAGGGCCTGCGGCGCATCTCCCAAAGCGGAGCATGCGCCTCCCCGGTGGTAAGCCGCCCACCGCCGCACAATCCAGTCACCACGCCACGCACAATCCCCCCCGAGCTCACCACGAGAAGGGGGGAGCTCACCAAGAGATACACAAATCAAGTACAAACAAGTACAAGTCATACACAATGGAATGCCAACAAATACACGAGCTTGAGTCACCAAAAGCCCGCGTGTAAGTATAGCTCCAATGGAATTCCCGAGCGGGGCTCAACACTCCCCCAATTACATTGGTGTTCATGTAAGTCCACCGGAACGGCTGGTATCGATACCAGCAAGAGCACTCCGCGCGATTTTTGTTGTAGACGGTATCGTTACCGTCCACCAAAAAAAATCGCCGTTAGTCCACAAAAACAAAAGGGGCTCAGTCGACTGCCCCCGACTCGGGCAGCATGATTACATACCCCAGCCGTACGTCCGGCCACCAGAACCGGTCCAAACCGCCCCAAGCACTGCGCGATGTTTGTTTTGAACGGTATCGATACCGTACAACTCAAAAAATCGCCGTTAGTGCACAAAAAACAAAAGGGGCTCAGTCGACTGCCCCCGACTCGGGCAGCAAGATGACATACCCCAGCCGGCCGTCCGAGCACCACAACCGGCCCAAACCGCCGCAAATCCGATGCCAAACGCAAAAGGCACGCGGCCCGTCACCATGGTTGCTCCGCCAAGGACCTCCGCCGACCACGAAGGGGCTCAGCATATGGAAGCAGGACGTGGGGCGGGCGTAGCGCCCAGCCCCGCGTTGCCAAGATCGGCGCCAACGCCAATGACGCGCCGAAACAGGATGAACGCCGGGGCCGGCAGCGGCTTCGTCAGCCCATCTGCCGGCATGTCCACGCTAGGGAGGAAGTAGAACGTCACCTCCTCGCGCGCCACGTAGTCACGGACCATGTGGTACGCGCTATCCACGTGCTTGGTACGCCCGGTGGCTTCGGTGTTGTTGACCAAGGC
>Ga0209831_1002576_pt1 | contig 15627 bp, 17 predicted proteins | sample Maine_Asex4_meta_FD_187451 | JGI IMG/M metagenome (GOLD analysis project Ga0209831, IMG submission 187451) | Marine algal microbial communities from Maine, USA - Maine_Asex4_metaG (SPAdes) (version 2) | ecosystem: Host-associated > Algae > Red algae > Unclassified | place: Maine, USA | collected...
GGGGGGGACTGGTGAGAGGTGGAGGCCGAGGACGCGTGGCACCATGTACATACGGGCTGCTTGGGGGTGCCGCAGAGCAGCTTTGGGGTCCCGAAACGCGGGTGGATGCCTGCAAGGTGCCGCTGCCGGGGCGGCAGCGCCGTTTGTCAGGGCACCATGAGGTGGTACTGGCAGGCACCGAAGGGGGGCGCGGTGGCGGCGAGAGCAATGCAAGCTACAGATCCAGTGAGCCGAGCGTCTTGGAGTTCGGCAAACGAAAGAGAACTTATGGCGGCACCGTCCGGCTCCACTGCATCGCAGCGCGGGCTACGGCGCCTTTCACTCGACGCAGCACCCTGTTCTTCTTTTCCAAGAGGAGGCCGAAGAGTTGGCGGTCAAACAAGGCGGTTGCGGGCCGCCCTTTGACAGGCACCATGCCCGTCACGTTGCCTCGAGGCTCGCACGAATGTCACCGTCCAGGGTAGGTCCGGCAAGCTCCACTGCCCAACGCACCCATATCCCTCACAAAGACGTACAACCAGCACAGGTCTGCGTCAAACCAAAGACGGCTGCCTGGAGAGCACTTGCATCAGGTGGTGCGCGCCCTCGGCATGCGGGTGTCTCTCAACGACGAAAAAGAAAGCGGCGAATCAGGAGGCGCGACGGAGACAGCATGGTGAGCATTGGACATTGTTGTCTTTACCCACCAGCGACCCCATCCCAACGTGGCATAAGCGACACCTCCTCTACTCGTCTTCGCCATCGCCATCGTCCCCATCTTCGCCCTCCCCGTTAGCATCCGCAGCCTCCTCCTCGTCCTCACTGTCCTCGCTCTCAAAGCCGTCCGGCACCAAGTACAGGCGCACGACCGGCTTGTTCGGGTCCTTCATGAGCAGCCCCTTGGTGCCCGGCGCCACGTGCTTGAAGCACAACTCGACAAACTGCTTGAAGATGCCCCACATGTTGCCCTCTGACAGCCCAATTTGGCCCGCAAACTCCCGCGGCTTGTACACCTGCGTGCCGAGGATCACGTGGGCGGTGGCGTCACGCGGGTGAGCGCGCGCGACAAAGCCGAGCTTCATCTGGTCCGCACCCGCCAGCAGCGCGCCGGCCGTCCAGCGGGCGAGCTTGACAGAGTTGTTCTTGAGCTCCGTCGCGAGCACCGCCCCGCGCTGGTTGTCGAGCTTAGACCGCCAGTCGGCGGTGGGGCCCGACCGGGCTGTCGGCTCCTCGGGCGCCTCGTTGAGGGCCTTGATGACGAGGGCGAGGGGCTCGCCCTCGGCACGCTCCGATTGGGCGCTGGCCCGCCCGCCCGTCGCCAGCGGCTGCGCCGCGCCGTCGACATCGCACCGCGCGACGAGCGTGATGCCTTCGGCAAGGGTCCACTTGCGATAGCGATAGGCGACCGACGCCGCCTCCTCCGTCACGTCGTCGCCCATAAAAGGATTGTCCTCGGGGAAGGTGTGGCGCTTGCCGCGGGTGAGTACCGTCTGGGAGAAATTTTGGTTGACGAGCGTCGACTCGAGTGCGAGCGCCTGCGCCGAGTTGATCACCTCCTCCCCCGGGAGCAGTGACTTTTCGTCCCGTGGCGGATCGTGCGCCGTCTCGTTGACGGTCAGGACGTCCATGAGCGACCCGTCGCGCTTGTCAAAGAACAGCTGGTCCCCAACGCGCTGGACAACCACGTCCCACGACGCCACCCCACGGGGCGCCATCATGAGCAGGGACAGGATGGGGCCCGTCGCAAACACAGTCCCATTCGTGGTGCCCGCCAGGCGCCGGATGATCGGGTCGTCGGTGGTGGTGGTGTAGTGGAAGGGCCGGTTCTCAAAGCGCGCGAGCGGCTTGTCCGTCTTGGTGGTAACGCGGTCATAGGTGCGGTCGTAAAACTCGAGCGAACCGGCCGTCAGCAACGTCTCGGGAGCGCCAACGCCGTCGTGCGAGAGCTTGGAAAGCGCAGAGAAGGGCAGCTCCTCCACCATTTTCCAAGAGGGATCCACCTCCACCGATGCCTCACGGGTGGCGTTGCGGCGGTCATCCCACCGGCCATAGCCGCCACGGCCACCACGGCCGCCACGAGCACCACCGCGGCCGCCGCCACGGTTGAAGTCACGACGGCCGGCGTCGCGGTCGCCAGGGCGGCCATCGACCCCACGGCCACGAGCTGTGGACAAGACAACGGCCGTTTTCGCAAACGCAGGGAAGCACAGAAAACAAGAACCATTGAAGGAGGCAGGCGTGTTAGAAAAAGCCAGTCCCATCGCAGTTGCAACCAGACCGCATCAGGGCACCTAGCTAGACCAACACAGCCCTCACGCCATCTCTGGCATCCCACACTCACACCCACCGCACACACTGAGGTATCCCCAAGCCACCCGCAATAGTCTCGGCTCCACTCGCATACAAGAGCCGTCTGCCCGCACGTACGTCCACCTCGGAAGGCCCCGCGACCCCGCCCAAAGCCACTCGGTTTGATCGTCCGCGTATCTACAGTCGTGAACGCCCCCGCTTCATCGTCCGCCCCGTCAATCCCCGGCGGCGGCGCGCCGTAGCGAGCGGCCGCCGACCAGTCGGCGGCGCGACCGAGGCGATCCGACTTGGAGAAGGGCGCGTACGGCATGTCCCGGAACTTGGCGGGTGGCAGGTCTGCGGGGGGACCCCACCCGTCCGCATGATCATGAATCGTCAGCTTTCCAAAGTGCGCCATGATGGCGACAGGAGGTTCTTCCCGAGCTGCCGTCCCCTGCCACAAAGGGGCTGACGACGGCGAACGTCGATGACGGGGCAGGCGCGACGGCGATGCGGATGCTTGGCGACCAAATGGAGTGCGTCGTCGACGGTGCCCCCATTGAGAAGGAACAATTTCATCACCCTGTAATTTTCCTCATACGCAATCGTTTGCTGGAATCGTTGTCATATGTGTTGGATTTACACGCTGACCAAAAGCAGCCGGGAGAATTTACTTCGACGTCTTACTTCGCGTACAAAGAACGAAATTCGTGCTGGAAAAACAAAAACACACCCCAACGCAGAGCACCAACGAACACAACCGAGCGACACCTAGCCTTGCAAGAACTTCTTCAGCAGTGCCGTTGTCGACGAGTTGAAGCCGCTGACGTCTCCACCCTTGGACCGCACGCCTGCAATCGTCGTCCGTACCTGCTTGGCGAGCACCTTGCCGAGCTCCACGCCCCACTGGTCAAACGAGTTGATCCCCCACACGAAGCCCTCCACGGCCGTGCGGTGCTCAAACAGCGCCAGCAGCTGGCCGAGGGAGAAGGCGTCGAGGCGGTCCATCAGGATGCTGCTGCTCGGCCGGTCGCCCGTAAAGGTCTTGTGAGGGATGAGCTCGGCTGGCACGCCCTCGTCGGCCAGCTGCTCGGCGGTCTTGCCCAACGCCAGCGCGTCGGGCTGCGCAAAAAAGTTGCACATGAGCTCCTCGTGGTTGCTAACCGGCTCGCCCGCCAGGTGGATGGGCGTCTGCGCCGCAATGACGCCGACAAAGTCGGCCGGCACCACCCGCCCCTGGTGCATCAGCTGGTAAAAGGAGTGCTGGCCATTGGTGCCCGGCTCCCCAAAGTTGACCGGCCCGCCCTCGTGGCCCAGGGGGCTGCCGTCCAGCTTGACGCCCTTGCCGTTGCTCTCCATGTCCACCTGCTGGATGTGCGGCGCCAGCTTAAGCAGCGCCTGTTGGTAGGGCAGCAGCGCGCGGGTCGCGTGGCCGAGGAACGTGTTGTTCCACACGCCGAGAAGGCCCATGAGGATGGGTAGGTTCTGCTCCGGTGGCGCCGTCGCAAAATGGGTGTCCATGTCCCGCGCGCCGGCCAGGAAGCGCTCGACAACATCAAAGCCGTACTGCAGCGCCAGCGGAACCACACCGACCGCCGAGCACACCGAGTAGCGGCCGCCAACCCAGTCCCAAAACCCAAACATGTTCTCAGGGTCCATGCCAAAGCCCTTGACACCGTCGGCATTGGTGCTCACGGCGACCATGTGCTTAGCGACGGCAGACTCCCCGAGGGCGTCCACCAGCCACGACCGCATCGTGCGCGCGTTGAGCATCGTCTCGGCGGTCGTAAAAGTCTTGGAGACGACCACGACCAGCGTCGTCTCTGGGTTCAGACCCTCCCGCGCGCGTGCCACATCCACGGGGTCAACGTTGGCTAAGAACCGCAGCCGCCGCCCCGACGCCGCCGCCCCGGCGGTCGCGTCCATGCGCAGGGCCTCGTACGCAAACTCAGGGCCAAGGTAGCTGCCACCAATGCCAATCGACACCACGTCGGTGAGCGCCTTGCCCGTCGCACCCACCCACTCACCCGACCGCACACGGGCCGAGAAGGCCTTGACCTTGTCCAACACCGCATGCACGTCGGGCACCACATTGGCGCCGCCCGACTCAATGACCGCATCCGGGGCCGCACGCAGCGCGACGTGCAGGACGGAACGGCCTTCCGTGGGGTTGATCTTGGTGCCTGCCATCATGGCCGCTACCTTCTCCGTCACACCCGCCGCCTTGGCCAGCTCTTGCAGATAGAACATGGTCTTCTTGGTGGCCTTTTGACGCGAGAAGTCCAGAGTCAGGCCGGGGTGCGAGGCGACCATCGATGCGCAGCGATCCTCATCCCTGCGGCCACAAGGTGCATGAGCACAAGCGGCAGCGGCCGATAGCCAACAAAGGGGAGCAGACAGGAGAGACAAAGGGAGAAAACCCCAAGAACAAGGAAAACACAAGAAGCATCGTTAATACAACCATGTGCATCAAGCTGCCGTCAAGCTGCCGTCAAAGCGGTGAACACTCGCAGGACGTCCACAGCCTGTGGAAGAGTATACAGTTGGGACAGCGAGAAGCCACCGTGGGCACGGAACCGACGCCAAGGGAGACGCTAGCGAAACCTGCACGCATGGCGCAGCAATATCCGAGGCAAGACAGTGGGCAACGTTGCGCACGTCTGCTGACTCACGAAGACAGGCAAAAAGTGCCACAAAATACGTACTCCAGCAAGTCGCGCAGATGGGAGCCCTTGAGCGCCTCCACCTGCGCCTCCAGCGCAGTCCATGCGTCCGTATACGCGGCCGTCGCCGGGGGCTTGGTCGCCACCGCCGTCGCCATCGCGCTCGCTGCTGCTGCTGTGGCTGCGGGTGGGCGTCAGGAAAAGAACTTGGCAAGTGGACGAGGCGTGCACCAGAGGGGCAGACGTGAGGGCGGGGAGTGGTGAACGTGCCGGGACGTCGGCAGCGTGACACAAAAGGTGGGTCGTGACAGCACCAAGTGCGACGGGCGGATCCGGGAGCAAAAAGAGGGTCCTGGGGGCCATGCGCCAGGCAATGCCACGGCAAGGGGTGGTTGAAGGCTGTCTGGAAGCGACGAACACCAGCCACAGCCACATGCAACCGATCCACTCCAGTCGAACCAATGGAGAGAATCCTCGCTCAGATTTCACCGTCGAGTAATTCCTACGCCGTCAAAGATCAACTGCCGGGCCATGCAACCGAGCCCCTCACTGTTTCAATGAGAATCATGCGAGCACAAAAGGGGAGTCGGCCAGAGAGAGAGACAATGCGTGTCTCTCACTGGCCATGCATGGCACCGACGACGACGTGTGAAGTGCCCAGTTACGAAGACGTTCATTGTAATAGTCATTTTTGCTCCCACTTGTGTGTGTGTAGAACGCCCAGTGTCGGAAGAAAGCACAAGACGAGTTGCGCATGCACAGAAACCAACAACCCGCCCACTTCAAAAAAGACGGCGGCGCAGAGTCTAGCGCCGCCCCTCACCCGTGGCCGAGCCCACCTTCCCTCCCACGCAAAATTGGGCGTCGACCTGCACCGGCTCCGAGGCCGTTATCGGCGCTGCTGGCGGCTGCAGATGGGCGCCCAGGTCGCCCGTCGAGCGCGACGACGTCATGTCGCGCTCCATCGCGATGGCGTCGCCGAGTGCCGGGCACGAAGCAGCCGGCGACAGGTGCCCGCGCTTGCGTTTGAGCTGCCGCGGCACAGTGGCGTCCGGGTCGGCAGCCGCTGGCTTGGCGCGGACCCGCCGACGGGCCGCCGGCGCGCGACGGGTAGTCCCCCCCCCCGCCCCCAGTCCGGCGCCCCCGCTGGCTGACCGCATCAGCCGCAGCCGCTCGTTAGTGCGCGTGTAGTTTCGGCACTGTGCCCGATCGGGGCAGCTTCCGACGCAATGGCAGCAGCGCCAGGCGGGTCCCGCCGCGACAGCTTGGTCCCAGGTGACCCCATTGATGCCGGCCGCCCCTGCGGTCGTGAAGCACCGGTCGCAGACGACCTTGCGGCAGGTCGATGACGTTGCTAACGCGCCGCACACAATATGCCGCACGGCGGGGCTGGTGCGGGAGCACAAGTGACAGAAGCGGCTCGGGACGGGCTTAGAGAAGGTCGCCTTCCTACGCTTCCGCGGCGGCGGGACAGTGCGGACCGGCGTCTCAGAGGCCGGCGTACGGGCGGTTGCATTGGCGCCAGTAGCAACGGGCGACTGGGTGGGCGGCTGCTTCTTGTTTTCCACATTGGAAATCGGAGAGGTTGGCGTCCAGTCCTCACTCGAGCTCCCGTCTTCGAATTGATGGGGGACGACGTCGGGGAGAACCTCCACTGCTGCTGACTCCACCGCGGCCGCCGCCAGCAGCGGCGGCAGAGCTGGCGGCTTTGGCTCCGACGCAAGCAGGGGCAGGCATACAAGATGGCTGTCGTCCGCTGCCTGCAGCCGCAACGTCGGAGGTGACGAAGTTGGCGTGAAGCGCAAGACTGGGTCAAGGTAGAATGACGACCAAGACGGGCTTGGCGAGGGGCTTCCGTAGGACAACCGCTCGTCGCCCATCTCCGCATCAATGGTCGCCAGCGGTGGCGGGCCGACGGGGAACTCAAACAACGACGGCAGCAGGGACTCCAATTTGGCAGAGTCGGTCGTGTTTTGGGTGCAGGGAGTGAATGTCGTTGGCTGCAGTGGGCTCGCTCCAGCAGCACCAAAGTCATCGGCACCAGCGTCCCACGTGCAGGCGGTGTCAAACCCGGTCCATGTGCCAAACGCCGTCATCGTTGTCGACGTCGACAGCGCCGGCAAGGGGGACGTAGGGGTGGGTGCGGGGCAACCTGCGCGGCACGGCGAGAAGCGGGAGGCCGGGCACCAGTGCAGCGGGACGAAGGGCTACCCACAGTGTCTCTCCTCCAACCCCGAACGAAACGGCCACCAACGTGGCCGGGGTGACGAAGGAGAAAGCGTCTGGGAGAGGGACGGCACGGCGTCAGTTGGGCGTTGCGGGGTTGGTCGCGAGCCGCCAACGTCACGAACCAGCGGCTCTGCGGGGCGCGCCTTTTGTGTACGGAGCGGCCGCTTGCCTTCCCGTCCCACAACTCCCCACAGCCCCCGACCATCTTGGCTCGCGGGCGCGCGCGCGCGCGCTCGCATGCGCGCGCGCACACGAGACACCACAGACAGATGCTGCTAGAGGCCAGCTGCCGAGGCCAGCACCCCACGCCAGCGACGCTGGCGCGAGTTGCTCCCGCCAGCACGCTTCCCCTGGGCCGCCCCGGTGGCGGAGTCAATCCTACACAGATCCCCTCCTGCGGTCAAGGCGCCGTCGCCTGGTCGGCGGCAGCGCCAAGTGCCCCAAAGAGACGGCGGCAGTGGGGGGGGGGGGGAGGGATCGTTCCACGGCTCCTTTCTATCCACCGATGGCTGCTTTGAGCAACCAATCTTTGACCTGTGCCGCTGGCGCCAGGTGGCGCAGCAGGCCCGTACCTCCTTTTTTCGCGAGACCCTGCTTTCTCGCTCTCGTCCGCGCATGGTCTAGCAAGGGCGAAAAAGGCTGAGCCCTGTGGCCCCTGCCAAGGGATCCCGCACACGACGCCACCCCCTGAAGGTCAACATATCCTTCCACCAATGGCTTCCTCCGCCCCAATCCTCACTTGCTCCAACGAATCTTGGCATGGAAGAGCATGACTGGGACTGGCGCACGGCCACAGCAGTGACGCCCGTAGGCCACAGCAGACACTGCAGGGGCCTTTGAGGCCGCTTAGCGGCCACGATGGGAGACGTGGCGCGCCCATAAGCCGCCGCCACTGCCAACCGGGCGCCCCGGATCGCCTGACGGTTCGCGCCACACTGTATCGGCACCGCGGACGGCAGCTGCGGAGGGGCCGAAGCGGCGTTGATCACGGTTCATCTGGGTGTCGCACAGTATGGTCTGTGCGGTCTTGCAGCAGCTTGCGCCACAGGGCGGGGCCGCCAAAGCTCGCCACGCAACGATACTCGTACTGTCCCGGCGAGCTGCGATCGAGCAGCACAGATATCGACCCGCGTCTACGCTGCTGGCGCCGCCACGCCGGAAGCTGCTGGTGAGCAACGGTCGCGTCGCTTGGCTGTCTGTCCGCCTCCCTTCCCCTCAGTCGCGTGAGCGTGGTGGCGATGCGCTCCGGATCACAGCCAGCCGCGAGGGCGGGGGATGCCGCCTCGTAAGACTCAAGAAAGGGTCATGCGACTGCCATTGGGTGAACGGACAGACATCAGGAAGGCTGCAGCGCCTGTGAGGGTGGAATGGCTCGCCTCCTCGCCCGTCACGGTGGCGAGAAGTGGATACCAAACGAGATTTACGACCCAGGGGCTCGCTTAACAACGGCCAGACTTGGTGCCGCATGGCATCGTCTCTGCCAGAATGGAGCCGTCACAGTGCGACCCTCGGAGCGGTCCAAGGGAAGCTAGTGACTTCCAGGACCGCAGCTCAACTGTCCCGCAGCAGCAGCTGGCTGAGGCTCTACAAGTACCGCGGAAGAGGGGCCGATCGTCGGGGGTGGCACGAACTGCCGTCGTTGTGCCATCCAGATTCATGGCATGCAGCTGTCTCATTGGCTGACATGGTTTTGGTTTGGTAGCGTACAGTATCGCGTAGGAGATTTCGGGAGGGGCGAGAGGCGTGCTCTTCCACACCGAAACACTTAGCCTCCAAGCCCTTGTCATGGGGGTTACAGTAACGATATCTCAGGACGGGTACTGTACAGTCTTTCTCCAATGCTGTCCACCCTTTTCGTCGCCTGACAAACCCCCAAGTAGCCCTCTTTTTCGTGCAGAAGATGGCAGAATCGCCCTTCCTGCCAGTGATGTCTCGTTACTATGCAGGGGTGCATAGTACGTTAAGGAAGCTATGATAATACAGGAATGGAGAAAGACTGTACTTCACAATAGAGCTTTGCCCAGCGTAGTGGCCTGAAAAGAAGTTAGTGCCCATCTTTCACTCGACCGGTCCGCCACCGCGGTCTATGCGGCAAGCGAGTGATACGCGGGGCTCCGACGCGGGCGACCTGTGAGGCTCCCACCAAGACAAATACAGTTCCGACCAGTTGCTTTTGATGGTCAGCAACGATAGAGCGGCACAGCTCGACGTCACTGCGCTTTCCGTTCGTTCGTCAGCCGGGACTGCGGCTGGTGCTTGCACGTGGGGGTCAACAAACCTTGAGGCACGCACGCAAAATCAGTATACCTCCAGAAGACGCGCTGTAGATGCTGAGAATGAAGCCATGTGGTTACTTCCAGGAGCACCCCTATGTCGACGAGTTTACCGCCTTGGATTTGTGCAAGAGACTACACGGTCGTCCTGCAGTGTATACGTAATGCGTACATGTGTTCCCGACGTGGTATTGACATGTCGGCCAGCACTTCTTTGTTGATGGTCTGTCACCAGTCGAATCCAGTGTGCCGCTCTGACACAATCCTGGAAGCAAATGGCACACGGTGCAGACTGTTGCGCGCCTAACTTGGCCGCTCGCGTAACAGCTTTCGTGTGAGTCTTGCGCTGACTGCGCAAGCGACGTGGCAGCGGTCCATTTCGACTCCGCCCCCACCTCCACCATGGCCCCAAATCGCCCTGCTGCACAGGCAGCCAACGTGGTGGCTATCCCGCCCCAGTCACCAGCTTCCAATCCCGACCGCCGCCGCGTCTTCTCCGGTGCGGGGGTGTGGCCGGCAGATGAGCAACTTGGTCGCAGACCACCAGCTTGATGCATTGTACCCGCACGTTGTGTTCAAAACAGCGACGAGTGTTCCGTCGCTCAAGGCAACGGTACTACAGCCTTGAACACCAGGGCATGGGCCGTCACGCAACGACGAAATGGTCGGTCCTTTTTCTTGTCTGATCGCCTGTCTTTGGGGTCAGCTACGACTGAGAAACAAACGAATGGGTTAGCCCAACAACGCCCTTGGTTTGGTGGTGCCACGTCTGGTGGTTTCTGCTCTGACGGAAAGCAATCGCCGTCTGGGCGATTTCTTGGAGCTCGATTCCTTGGGACCTACAACGGTAGGAAGCGCTGGTCGGCCACACAGCCCCTAAGTGAGATCTGCGGCGATGATCTTGGTGTGCCTGTTTCGGAAAAAAAACAGGACAATTGATGGGCGTCGGTCACCGACGCGTCGCATTCGTCCAGGAGTGGCCCCCTCGGGGCGGGGACTTGCTCGAGCGGCGTCCAAGACGGCCCCTACACACTTGGCCCCAACATGCCCTCTCGCAGCATGACCCTTGGCTTCCCCAGAGCCCCGTCCCCAGGTTCCGCCATGCCACGCAACACGGTCTCACGCCCTGGCCCGTGCCGCACTGGCGCGTCTGGGTCTTCCTTTGAGCTTTCCTCGCATCCTTGCCTCCCCGCTCCCTCGTGTCCGCCGCCGCCATGGCCAGCGGTCTGCCCGCCCCCCAGGCGTACGCCAGCGTAGCTCCCTCTGTGGCAGACGCCAAACACGCACGCCGCTTTGTGGCGTCTGCCGAGCCGAATGCCAACGGAGCGGCCTTTTGGGGTGCGGACGGGAGCCCCTTGGGCCTCCGCGTCTACCGCCGCGTGCGCGGTGCCGACGGGGTCGAGTTGCGGTTGCCAGCCGACCTGCTGTACGTGCCGCAAGCAGCGACGGCGACGAGCCGCCGCGGCGACCTGTGGCGCGCCGCCACGGGCAAAGGTGGGCAGGTGGGAGCGAGCAGTGCCCCCTCCGACCCGCCGTCGGGCTGGTACGTCGCTGTCGAGGAGGGAGACGTCCTTGAGTTTGGGGTGGTTGTGCGGCGGCAGGCGGCTTGTGCGCTCATGCCCGTCGCGGTGCCGCCCGACTGCCCAGTGCCGGCCGCCACCAGCGGACCGGTGGAGATTGGGGCGGTCGTGCAAGTCGACGGGGAGCCGCTAGGGGAGACCTACTACCTCGGAGACGCTTCCGCCCCCGTCCTGTCGGTGGACGATGAGGAGGGTGGGGAGGACGAGCTGGGCTTCCACGGTTGGCGGAAGGAGCGGTGCAACTCTGCGTGCCCCCTTGAGGCCGTCTACCACCAGATGGTCGTCAAGACGGTGGCGGCGCTGCCGGAACCGACTCGCAATCCTCCCGCCGGCACTGCGGATGACGCGCGACGGGACGACGGATCCACCGTTGGCAGCATTCGCTTGTCCGCCACCCTTGTGTGCCGCATCGAGCGGCAGGTGCGGGAGTATGCCCCGCCGTGGCGCCGCCCGAGGCTCGACCCCAAAGCCGTTGCGGAGCAACCGCTGTGTGTTACGGCGGGCGCCCCAAAGCTGGCCGACGGCAGCGGCCCGCTGCTCGTGCCGGCCGCGCTGCGGCCGCCGCGCCGTCAGAGCACCTCACGGTCCAAGCGGCCGTACTGGATGGTGACGGCGGTCATGGCCAAATCCCTTGTCAACGACTTGGACGGCTGGGGCGTCACCGTGCGCTACCGGCCGCCCTCCTTCTTCCACGCGGCGGGCTTTCGCGACGCCGGCGAGCGGCGCGTGGTTTTCCCGACCAACGCGGCGCTCGGGTTGTCGCCGCTCGCCGCCCCCCCGGCGGCGCCGGCCGCACCAGACGCGGACGTGACGTTTGTCCGCCTCACCTGTTCCGACCGGAGCGCCCCCGAGCGCCGGCCACGGGAGGAGCCGCTCGTCGACGAGTTGCACGCGCAACAGTTTGGGGTGACGGCAAAGCGCGACGGCGGCGGTCCGGCGGTGGGCGACGCTTCGCCGGGCGGCGGTGCCGACGACCGCGGTGACCATAAGACGCACCCGAAGGATGAGGGAGGGTGGCACTGGTGGTGGCGACCACGAACAACGTGAAGTCATGGGCGGCGACGGTCGGGGGGAAACGACGATGCGGTGGCGGGCGGGAAGGCGCAGACTCAACCGCTGCAGGGGGGTAGCCCGGCGGTGGGGGGCGAACCGACTTGCGGCGCCGGTCGGATGGTGGTCCCCCGATGGCTCCCGCCGCGGCGTCGGAGGTAGCTGGGCGGGGTCGCCCGCGTCTACGGTGCCGCCGCGGTACGGCGGCGGCGCCGGCCACTGTGGTGGCGGCCTCGGCTCGCGCGCATGTCACGGCGCTGGCTCTATTCGGCGAGCTCGACAAAGGGATCCCCCATTGGTCAACCATCCAGTGACAGCCGATCTGTCCCAGTCGGCTCTCGCGACTGCCTCGATTTCGCCATCGAGTGGGCCGGTACAGTACCGGCCTCCTCGGCGGAGCACTGGGACTGCCGACCGGCGGCGTACAAGCGTGTACTCCTCGGTGTGAGTGGGGGTTGGTGAAGGTGGCGCTGGTACGTCTTGTCAGTTTGTCCTGCATATCTATTGTTTTTATTTGATGCTTTCATTGTCTCCTGTGCTTCCTTCTACTGGAACCCCGCATTGCCGCCAGCAAAGCGGATGCGCTTCTACCCGTAGCCCATTCCAGTGCATCCAGCTGCACCGAGCAAAGTCACAAGCAGAAAGCGAAGGTCCCCCTGCCAATGCCGTACGAAATCCATGTTCCTGTCTGACAATGCGCCCCACAGGTCTCGTGCGGTAGATGCGGGGCCCTCCATCCGCCACGTTCGATCGGACCCGCGCGTTGGTCACTCTGGCACTTCGAGGGCGGCTACCCGGCACGGTCGCCCCAGGCCACCCCTACGCCGCACCCCCTACGTGGTGGGGCTTTGTCCCAGTGGAGACTGGGGAGCGCCCCTCGTCACTCGACGGGGAGCCAGCACCGCGCTGTATGCTGACGACGCGCAGCGCGGCCGCGGCGACAGCTGTGGTGGCGGTGGTAGGTGCAGTACGACCGGCAGCCGTACTTCGGGCAGCAGCAGCAGTGGGATGGTCGTGAGGGTTGGCCGCCCATTGCGCGGCTGTCCCCCTCCGCCGTCGCTCGGTAATAGTCGCATTGGCGCGCCGTAGGTGGGCATGACGTTGGCGGAGGAGGTTGGTTGTCGTCAAGGGGCTCGCGACTGAGTCCGCGCCCGACAAACGTGGCGGGCGGTTCCAACCACAGGGGCACGGCGGGGGCGGGCATGGTCGACGGGGCGGGAGAGGGGGATGGCCGAGCACTCCGTGCCGCTGTCAGAGCAAGAAAAATAGCACGCTCTTTGTATTACAAGCCCCATTCTCGTACGCCCGTCAACCCATCGGCATTGCATGGCCACCGCCCACGGCGGCGCCCTTCCCCCCCTTCCCCCCACCCCCTGGGCCCATGGAGATCCAACCCGCCCCCGCAATGTAGTCGTACAGTTTGTTGACCTTGGTTGCGTCCAGTCGCACCAGCAGCTTGGCGTCCTTCTTACGAACATGGCCGACTCGCGCCGCTTCCCGCACCAGCACCTCCTTGACGAGCAAGTACTGGTGCGGGGATACCTTAACGGCCATAACCAGGTCCAGCTCGGCACGAGACAGCAGCTCCGCACCAGCCATCAACCGAACGTCCAGGGGCGGCGCTTGTGCCCGCGCCTTGCCACCACCACCACCGTTGTTGTCACCGCTACCAGCCCCGCTGGGAGTACCATCGGAACCACTACCGACAGAGCCATTGGCAGCCCCGCCAGCAAAGGCGGCAGCGGCTCGCGCGGCTGACATCGCGGCGAAGGCGGCCCCGCCCTTTTTACCACGTCGCCCCGGCAATGCTGTCGGCACCGGCGCCAGCGCCGCAGCCGTCGCCGCGGCCGCGTCAGCGTCGGCCTTGAGAGAAGCCGCTGACGGCGACAGCACTGCCGTCGGCAATGCGGCCGTCACGCGGTGGGCGTCCTCGAGCGTGGACGCGCCGATCGCACGGGCGTAGCGGAGTTTGTCAATCTTGAGCCGCAGCGCACGGTCCTCCGCTAGGTCGGCGAGCAGCCGACGGTGCTCCCCGTCCGTGTGAAAGCGCAAGAACGGGCGCAGTCGGTGGGACAAGTCCCGCTCCTCCCGTGGCCGCTTCTTGTCCGCGGCGGCGGCGGCCTTGAAGTCGAGCAAGTTGCGACTGACCACAAACTCTTTGCGGAAAGAGCGCTCATCCAGCTTGGATGAGTAGACTTCAAGAACACGCAACTTGAGTTCGGCCTCCTCGGGGGTGTCCTCGTGCAGCAGCTCCATGTCGGCGATAATCTCCTCAGCGTCCTGGTCCCACTCGTACGTGAAGTCTCCGCGTAGAGGCATCCAGCCACACGCCTCTTCTACCTGGTGCAAGTGCATGACGCGAAGGCATTTGGCGTCCACGTCCGCGTCCGCCCCGTCTTGCTCGGTCGGCGGAGCCACGGGCAGGACGCGAGTAATGTCAGGCAGCGGCGCGTTGGGCGCTTGCAGGCAAGTGGTACGGAAGTGCGCTTCCGCTTCGGCCGAGTTCTTGGTACGAACCACCTTGGCCACCTCCTCCCAGTTGCCCACGCCGTAGAGCTCCAGACCTTCCAACAAGCGCTCCTCCTCGTCAGCACCCCATCCCTCCGCATAGACGGGCGTAGAGACCACCTCAATCAGCCTGTACGCGTGGTTGGGCCGGTGCGGCCACAGCGTCGCCCCCACCGAGAAGCAGTCTAAACACAAATCATAGTCGGGGCACTCCGCGCAGCGAGCGCGGATGGCAGCGCTCAAGTCACGCTTGCAGTAGTTGCAGTGAAAGCGCGCCAGCGTCTCCGTGTCGTCCTTGGACCGGGGCTTGTCCGACTTCGCACGTGCCCGCTTGGGCCGCACGCCCCCCCCGCTGGCGCCAGTGCCGCCGCCGCTGGCGCCATCGGCAGGAGCGGGGGAAACCTCATTAAAACTGCCAGCATCATGGCGAGACCCGTCCATTGACAGAGGGCGGTGGGGAAGTGGGTGGTGAAAGGCAGCAACCAACGGCGAGACCGCGCGAAAGAACAGGGCACAGCTGTGCAGAGACAAACGGTGCGCGACAGTGCGGAACCGCACATCAGGAGGAAGACATAATTGTCGGCTTGGGCAACGAAATCCGAAACTCGTCCGGTCCCACAGAAGTATGGTAGTAAGTCGCAGAGTTAGCTGACACTATTCACGGACAACAGTTTTCTTTGCACAAATAGCCTACATTTCTGGCACCCATTTTTCGCTCTTCACCCGTTTCGCAATGGATTGCAGTTTTCACCCAATTCAATCAACCCATCCAGTTTTTCCCAAAAACCGGTCGACTACCCCTGGCGACAGCCACTCCGTCACGCCATTCTTCTGCGGCCACTCGTCCAGCAACCGCAAGCTACACTTGATTTCCTCGAACAACTTGATGCTCGTCTTGTCTGTGAGACCAGTAGTCACCTCTGGAAGAGGTGAGGAGCGAAGCTCCCAATTCACACCCCTGGCGCGGGGCTGGCAGCAGCCATCTGGCCGACGTTACTCGTCGCCAGGTCACCGCTTGCCGACGCAGCAGCTGCGTCGTGCGCCCCGTCTGCCACC
>Ga0209831_1002579_pt1 | contig 15623 bp, 11 predicted proteins | sample Maine_Asex4_meta_FD_187451 | JGI IMG/M metagenome (GOLD analysis project Ga0209831, IMG submission 187451) | Marine algal microbial communities from Maine, USA - Maine_Asex4_metaG (SPAdes) (version 2) | ecosystem: Host-associated > Algae > Red algae > Unclassified | place: Maine, USA | collected...
CACGTGCTGCGCGGCAAGGCGCTGCTGCGCAACGCAGACGCGCTGGTGGAGCTGATGCACGAGACGCTGGACACGGTGCGCTTCGACGAGCACCGCCGGTTGCGCGAGCTGATCGCCCAGTCGCGCGCCGGGCGCGAGCAGAGCGTCACCGGTCACGGCCACGCGCTGGCGATGATGGCCGCGGCCAGCGGCATGAGCCCGACCGCGCGCCTGTCGCACCGTGCCAACGGCCTGCAGGGCATCAAGACGCTCAAGGCGCTCGACGATGCGCTGGACGGCGACGAGGCGAAGGCGGCCGAGCTCGGCGAACGGCTCGGCGCCCTTCACGAGCGGCTGCGCAAGCTGCCGCGCCGGTTCATGCTGGTGGCGGAGGAGGAGCATCTGGAAGGGCTGGCGGCAAGCCTGGAGCGGCAGTTTCCGACCTTGCCCGGCAGCGATGCGCCGGCGCTGACGCTCGAACCGGTCCGCGAGCGCTCGCGACAGATCTGGACCGCGAACACCGAGGTCAACTTCTGCGCCCGCGCCTATCCCACCGTGCCCTCCTCGCACGAGGACGGCGCCGCCCTGACGGTGCTGGGGCCTTTCCTGCGCAACGGGTTCCTGCACCGTGCGATCCGCGAGACCGGTGGTGCCTACGGTGGCGGTGCGTCGCAGGATGCGGATACCGCCTCGTTCCGGTTCTTCTCCTACCGCGATCCGCGGCTGGTCGACACGCTGGCGGACTTCGACGCCTCCATCCGCTGGCTGCTGGAGACGGACCATGAGAGCCGCGATCTGGACGAGGCGGTGCTGAACGTGATCAGCAGCATCGACAAGCCCGGCTCGCCGGCGGGAGAGGCGCGCAGTGCCTGGCAGGCCGAGCTGTTCGGCCGTACCGCCGAGCGCCGCCGACGTTTTCGCGAACGCATCCTGGAGGTGACGCTCGAGGATCTGGTCCGCGTCGGGACCACCTGGCTGGCCGACCCGGACGCCGCGAGCACCGGCGTGCTGACCAGCGAGGGCAAGGCCGACAGCGGCGAGGTGGCGGCACTGTCGCTGGAGCGGCACGAGCTGTAGCCGCCGGTCAGGTGTTCATTGACCGGCCCGTGGGCCGGAAATCGCCCTGCCGTCGCGAGACGGCAGGGATTCCCGCTTCCGGCGGAAGCGTACGTGACAGCGATCGGTGATCGATCAGCCGCTGGTGTCATCGCCTCCCGAAGCGGATTCGCTCTCGGCAACCGGCTCGTCGTCGCGGATCCGCTGGTAGATCTCCTCGCGGTGAACGCTGACATTCGGGGGCGCATTGATACCGATGCGTACCTGCTTGCCCTTCACGCTCAGAATGGTGATCGTCACCTCGTCGCCTATGACGATGGACTCATCGGTCCGTCTGCTCAAGATCAACATGAAAACACTCTCCTGTCTGTTTTTACCAACACAGTTATCGACCCCGTGAACATCCCTGGAAACGGAATTACGTCACAAGCGACGCTACGGTACCACTGCGCCGTCGTCGCAGTGTGACTCGTTCGGACCGGTTGTTCGTTCCCCGATGCCGAGGGCCTGTGAAGGAATCAACGGTGCATCCTGTCGGCCCTGTGCGCTTGTCCCGCACGGCGCTGCGAACGAGGGTAGCGGCGGGGCCACCCGAGCGAGCAGCAACGCGGTGGGACAGACGCACGGGGCCGGCCCGCAGGGTCGCTTCGCAGGCCCTGACGCGGGAAAACGTACCCTCGGCGCCGATCGATGACGGATGTCACCGCGAGCACGCGGTGCGAGACGCGATTCGCATCCTGTCGCTCACTCCTGTCCGCCAACGCGCTCGCCCGCCGACCCGCCCGCCGCTTCGACGGCCAGGCCCTGCCAGAAGCGGACGATGGCGCGCGTCGACACCGCCTGGTCGCGCGGGCGCTCCATGCGCCAGTGCGGCGGACGCCAGCGCCGCTGGAAGGCGTCGTCGAACCGCTCGTCGACCAGCAGCAGCACGCCGCGGTCGTGCGGTGTGCGGATGATGCGCCCGGCGCTCTGCAGCACGCGCACCAGCGCGGGATGGCGGCAGACCAGATCGTAGCCGGGACGACGCTGCGCGACGTGATGCTCGATCATCATTTCGGTAGCGACATCGCGTCCGGGCAGGGCGGTGCCGATGACGATCGCACCGATCAGGCGATCACCGGCATAGTCGATGCCCTCACCGTATACGCCGCCGGTGATCACGAACCCCACCGTGGTACCGGCCCGATCGAGACGGGCCAGGCGTTCGGACATCCGTTCGTCGCCCCGGTCACGCGACTGGCGCCAGGTCTCTGTATCCGGTTGCGCGCGCGCGAACGCATCGGCCAGCCGCTCCAGCCACGCGTGCGAGGGCAGGAACACCAGGTAGTGACCGCTACGCGCCTCGACCGTGCAGACGATCAGCCGGATCAGCGCCGGCAGCGACGCTTCACGCTGGGCGTAGCGCACCGGTATCCAGTCGATCAGCTGGCACAGCAGGCGCCCGGGCTCGAACGGTGATTCACCACGAATGGCGACGGTTGCGGGCACGGGCAACCCGAGCGCATCGCGACTGTCGGCCGGCGGGCCCAGCACCGCCGAGAAGGCGACCACCGCGTGAGCCGGTGTCAGCACCCCGGCGAGTTCCTCGCGCGCGTCCAGGCACGTCAGCTCCACCACGATCTCGTGACGCCTGCCGGCACGCCGGCGTTGCAGCACGCAGCGGTGCGCGCCCCCGAAACGCTCGCTCACCGCCGTGAAGCGGTGCAACGCGTGCACCAGAACCACCGGCAGGGGCGGCGGCGCGCCCCCCATCTCCGCGCCGGAGGCTGCCAGCGTCTCGAGCACGCCGTGCACGGCGCGCACCACGCAGAGCGGCACGCGATCGTCGACCGCCCTTGCCTCGCCGGTCACACCGCCCGGACCGGCCAGGAGCCCTGCCCGCCGGGCGAGAGCGAGCATCGCGGCCGACAGGCGGTGCAACGCCCGCGCCACCTCCGGGTGGCTCGACAGCAGCGACGTGCGCGCCGCCAGCACGTCGAGCCTGGCCAGGCGTGCGCAGAACATCTGCCGCGCCCGATCGGGCAGGTTGTGCGCCTCGTCGATCAGCACCACGCTGCGCTCGATCCGCTCGCCCAGTGCGGGCAGCGCCGAGACCGGATCGAGCAGGTGGTTGTAGTCGGCGATCACCACCGTGGCCCAGGGCAGCAGCTCGAGCGCCAGCGCGTGCGGACAGACGCGGTGCTCCGCCCCCAGCGCATCCAGCGCCTCGCCGTCGAGCAGGCGCATCGCCTCGCCGTCACCGATGGCTGCCGAGCGGGCACCCGGCAGACGGTCGTGGTACCCGGTGGCGAACGCGCACAGTCCGGCCGCGTCGCGCAGCGCCGGGTCGCGCTCGCAGAAGCATCCGTCACGGCGCGAGCGCACCAGCAACGCATCGGTGCGCAGGCCGTTCGAGCCGAGCTGTCGCAATGCCGCGAACACCGCCTCGCGTCCCGAGGTCTTGGCGGTCAACCAGATCAGCCGCTGCGCGCCATCGGCGCGCAGGCCGCGCACCGCGGGGTAGAGCACACCGAGCGTCTTGCCGGTACCGGTGGGCGCCTCCAGCAGCAGCGGCACCCGGTCCGCGACGCTGCGGTAGACCGCCGCCGCCAGCCGCCGTTGCCCGGGCCGGAACCCGCCGTGCGGAAACGCCAGGTCCGCGATGGAGCCGTGCAGCCGGTCCCGGCGCAGGCGCAGGCGGTGCTGGAAGCCGACCCAGTCCCGGAGCGCCCGCTGCACCTCGCCATCGATGCGCAGCGGTTCCACCGCCCAGCGCTCGCACTGCACCGTGTCGCTGCGCAGGTTGACGTAGTGCAGTTCGAGCGTCGCGGCCGGCGCCGTCACGACACCACCGTCCGTCGGTGCCAGCGCGCCCGCCTGCAACCAGGCGTAGAGCTCGAGCTGCGCCCGATCGAGTGCCCGCCGGCCGGGCAGCAGGCGTTCCGCCGGCACCAGCGTGCTCTTGATCTCGATCAGTCGCTGCCCGGCGGTGTCGCACAGGTCGATCCGTCCGGACACCGTCACCGCCGTGCCGTCGAGGATCGCGGTGCGCGACAGCGCCACCTCCGCCTGCAGGCCGCTGTCGCGCTGCAGGCGCCGGTGCGCCCGCGAGCCCGCCTGCGCGTCCGGACCGGCCGGCGAGCGCTCCAGGTCGCCACGACGCAGTGCGAACCGGGCCAGGTCACGCACGCCGACGCGCAGGCGTGGCGCAAGCCCGGGCGCCGTCGGGGCGACGCTCACGGGGTGACGACGTTCGATGCGTCGGGCGATGCGCCGGACGGCACATCGGGCGGAGCGCCGGACCGGGCCCAGCGCACGTTGACCACCCGTGCGGGAATGGCGTGGGCGTCGAAGTGCTTCAGCCAGCGACGCTGGTGCGCCTGCAGGGCATCGCCCGGCCCCTTGATCTCGATGAACTCGTAGCCGCCCGCGTCCGGAAAGCGCACCAGATCGGGCAACCCGCAGGCGTGCTCGCCCGGATCGGCGAGCAGGCGCTCGAACATCGCCGCCCAGTGCGCGGCCGGAATGCGCTCGAGGGCACGCTGCAGCAACGGCTGCGTCAGCCGCTCCCACGACACCAGCGGGTTGGCGATGCCGGCGCGCGCCGCGTAGCCGTCCAGCACCCGCTCCGCCAAGCGCACCTCTCCCTGTTCGCCCAGCAGCTCGTCGAAGCGCCGCTCGAACCCCTGCGCGCGGCGCGCCCGGAATCCGCGTTCGCGAAAATCCGCCGGCCCGCTCTGGAACGGGTTGAAGAACGCCCCGCTCACCGGTGCGAACACGATGTCCCAGGCCCACAGCCCGCACACCCCGCTCACCAGTCGGTTCTCGGTCCAGAAGCACTCGCCGCTGCGCGCGTAGTAGTCGCGCGACACGCGCTCGACCCGCCGTCCGTCCGGACGCAACGTCAGGCTGGTGGTGCGCGGCCGGAAGGGACGCACCCGCGCACCGCCACCCAGCCGGCGTTCGGCGAACTCAGCCTCGGCGTCACCCTGGGGTGCCGCGCGCATGCGCCGCAGCAGTGACGTGGCACGCTCGCCCTGCCCGGCCGCGTCCAGCAGCCGCACGCACCGCTCGCGCGCCGGTGCGCGCACGCTGCCCGCGTACATCGCCAGCGCGCGCGGCACGTCTCCCAGCCGTTCGAACCCGCGCGCCAGCTCGCAGCGCAGCCGATCCAGGCGCCTCTCCAGGTGCGCATCTCCCGGCACGTGCGGCGGCAGCCGCGCGCACACCGCGGTCAGTACCGATGCGTCCGGACGACGACCGGTGCGCAGCAGCGACTCGCACTCGTAGTAGCGCAGGTGACACTCCAGCTGGTGACGGGTCCGGAAGTGCCCCCCCGCGCGCTCGAGCGGGTAGCGCTCGTAGCGCACCGTGCCGAGATCGCGCAGCACGAACTCGGACAGGTCCTGGCGCAGGTTGCCGAAGAAGCACAGCCGGTGCACGGCGAATGCCGCGTGGCCCAGCGGCGTGATCCACGTCGACGCCCCGGCCAGCCGGTCCCGATCCTCGGCGGCATCCCGTTCGAGCAACGCCGCGACCCGCTCGGCTCGCCGCCGACCGGCGTCCGGCGGCGGCTCCAGCAGGCGGTCGATCTCGGGCAGGGTGTGCAGCGAGAGCAACGTCGACAGCCGGCCGGGCGGGGCACCGTCGACCAGCCCGCGACGTACCAGCTCCGCGCGTGCGCTCGCCGGATCGTGGATTTCCGGATACGCCAGCCGGGCCATCCGGAACACCGTGCCACGGCGCATCATCAGCCGCACGTACAGGCGCCGGGCGTCGTCGGACAGCGCCCCGATCGCGCTCGACCAGTCGCGCTCGGCCCCGGTCAGGATCGGGGCGGTGGTCATCCCGACCACCTCGAGCACCGTCAGGAAGGCCCGCACGTAATAGTCTTCGGGCAGGCGTTCCTCGCGCCCGGCCTCCGGACCGCTTCTCATGGACAGGCTCCTCCCTTGAATCGACATCGACGTCTGTGGCTGGACCGCGCGGCACGGCTGGGCACCGCCGCCCTGCTGAGCGGTACGGCCGGCACGGCATGGCCCGCGACCGCTGCGCCCGGTACCGGTGACGGCACCTGCACCGGCCTGCTCTCGCACGCTCTCCGCCCGCTGGCCGGCAGCGACACCCAGCCGTTGTGCGAACGGTTCGCCGACCAGGTGCTGCTGTTCGTCAATACTGCCAGCAAGTGCGGCTTCACCCCCCAGTTCGACGGTCTGGACACCCTGCACGATCGCTATCGCGCCCGCGGGTTCTCCGTGCTCGGTTTCCCGTCCGACGATTTCCGCCAGGAGCTGGCCAGCGAGGAGGAGGTGGCCGCCTTCTGCGAACTGAACTACGGCGTCGACTTCCCGATGTTCCAGAAGATCGCGGTGCGCGGCGCCGACGCCCACCCGCTGTACCACGCGCTGGCGAGGGCTGCCGGCGGCGCGCCGGACTGGAACTTCAACAAGTACCTGGTGGCGCGTGACGGTCGGGTGATCGCCCGCTACGGCTCGACCGAACAGCCGCTGGGCGCACGGCTCGTGGCCGACATCGAGGCGCTGCTGTGAGTGCGGTCACGCCCCCCGCGGCGGACAGCGACCCGATCCCGCGCCCGGCGTGGGTGCTCGGGCTCGGCGGTCTGATCCCGTTCATCGCCGCCGCCGCGATCGGCTGGGCGCCGGTGGCGGAGATGCGTCAGGGTGCCCTGGTGGCCCTGGCCGCCTACGCGGCGGTGATCCTGAGCTTCCTGGGCGGGGTGCGCTGGGGTGCGCTGCTGCGCGACGAGCCCGCCCTGTCGCGCTGGTCGCCGCTCGGACTCGCCGTGCTGCCCAGCCTGATCGCCTGGACGGCCCTGCTGCTGCCGGCGGCGGCGATGCTGGCGTTGCTGTTCGCCGGGCTGGTGCTGCAGTTCGTGCTGGACGCGCGCGCCGCCACGCGCGGCGAGCTGCCACGCTGGTACGCCAGGTTGCGGGTGATCCTGAGCACCGGTGCCGCGGCCAGCGTGGCGGCCGGGTTCGTCGCCGCGATCGCGCTCGGTTGAACTCGCCCGGGTGAGTGCCATGCGCGGCCTCTTCGCGCGGCCCTCTCCCCTGCCCTACCCGCCACCCGAGGTCTCCGGCGGCGCCTTCGCGTACGGCTGCCGGCCGATCGAGCGGGTGCGGTGGTATTCGTCCAGCCCGGACACCGTGACCACCCCCAGCCCGTGCAGATCGAGCTGCCCGTCCGCGTCGCGGGTGTCCTCGTGCAGCCGCAGCTCGTGCACCTCGCCGATCACCAGCACGCAGCCGTTGCACTCCAGCGTGTGATGCTCGCGCAGCCGCAACCCGATCTGCACCGGCGACTCGGCCACGTAGGGCGCGGACAGGTTCGGCGACCACGCCGGCGTCAGGCCCGCGGTCTCGAACTCCGACACCTCGCGCGGCTGGCGGGCCGAACTCAGGTGCGCCCGCTCGTGGAACGATTCGGCGACGTGGTTGAGCGTGTACTCGCGCCGCTCCAGCAGGTTCTCCAGCGAATGGCGCGGCACCGTGTGCGGGCGGATCAGCAGCCCGAGCAACGGCGGCACGGCCCCGACGTGGAACACCGAACTCATCAACGCCAGGTTGGTGCGCCCGCTCATATCGGCGGTGGCGAGCAGGTTGGCGCTCTTGAACCCCGACAGCCCGTTGAGGAAGTTGGCCCGCTCGCGGCGCGGCAACGCATCGAGAGCGGCGCGATCGAAGGCGATCACGGCGCGTCACCGGTGGAGGGTGCGCCCTTGGCGGTACCGGACCGGATCGCCAGCGCGGCATCGCGCTCGCGCTCGAACACCGCGGCCGCACGGCCGAACGGTCCGTGCGCGAAACCGTCGCCGTCGCCACCACCGTCGCCATTTCCGCCACCCAGCGCGAGCAGGGCGGGCAGCAGCTGCGCGCAGAAGTCCTCGCTGCTCTCGCGCGGCAGCAGGGCCGGCAGGTGATCGATGGCGATCAGGTCGAGCGGCGGCACCGCGGCATCGCTTGCCGCGCCGTCGATCAGGCGCGACACCGGCACGTCGAGCGTGGTCGGGCACGCGTACACCGGCAGCACGTTGGCCTCGCCGAACGGGTCGCAGCTGACATCGACGATGACCCGCGTACGCCGCCCGCGCCCGGACAGGTGCTCGAGCGTGGTGAACGCCGGAACCGGTTCGGCCACGAACACGCAGTTGATCACCAACTCGTGCTCGAGCACCGCATCGAACGGGCCGCCCGGTGCGGTCTCGTCGCGGTCCCGGCGCGACGGCTCGATGCCGGCCGCACGCAGCAGGTCCACCGCCCCGCGGCCACTGCGCCCCAGGGCACCGAACACCAGCGCAGCGGGTGCACCGGTAGCACCGGACGGGCCCGATGCCAGCGCATCGCGCGCCGCACGCACGTCGACCAGCAACGCATCTCGGTCAGACCAGGCATCGAGGGGTCCGTGCAGGGGGCCCGGAACGCTCCCGGTACCGCCGCGCTGCGCCGCCAGCGCCAGCACGCCGAGCGCCGCCCCGACGTAACCCGCCCAGTAGCCGAACGCCGCGATGCGTCGTCCCCGTTCGTCCACCAGGTACTCCAGGTCGAACAGCCGTCCGCCGCCGCGGGCGAACGCCGCGAGCAGCGTGTCCCAGCCGTGCTGACGCTTGAACGCGTGCGCGAAGTGCACGTGCCGGCGGGTGAACGGACCGAGGGAGGCGTCCAGTTCCTTGAGCCCGACGATCACCGCGTCCGGCGGCGCCCGCCTCCAGGCTTCGCTGTCCACCAGCCGTGCACCGCTCGATGCGTACTCGGCGTCCGCGAACGCACGCGCCGCGGAACGCTCCACCGTGACCTCGAACCCGGCCGCCACCAGTGCCTTCACCGCGGACGGTGTCAACGCCGCACGGCGTTCGCCGCGCTTGGGCTCGTCGCGCAGCCACAGTGCCGGTCTTGATGTGTTCATTGATCTCCGATTCTCGATGGACGTTCGCCGGCGAGCGTCACGGCGTGGGTACCCGACGCCTCGACCGGCCCGATGATCGTACCGATGATGGCGCTGTCGGGCGCCAGCGATCGCAGCGCGTCCAGGGCCTTGCCGGTACGCCCGGCCGGCAGCACGGACAGGAACCCGCCGGCGGTCTGCGGATCGGCCAGCAGGACGGTGTCCGCATCGTCCAGCGCAGCGCTGCCGTCCAGCCGGTCGACGGCGGCCCGGTTGGCCTCGAACAGCGAGCTGCGGTTGCCCGCGGCCGCCAGCGCACGGGCGCCGGCCAGCACCGGCACCTTCGCCATGTCCACACGTGCGGCCACGTCGAAGCCGGCGAGCAGGCGTTCCAGGTGCCCGGCCAGCCCGAACCCGGTCACATCGGTCGTGCAGCGCGCGCCGTGCGCGTGCAGGCAGTCCGTCACCGCCGTTTGCGAGCGGCCCATCGTCTCGATCGCCGCGGCCAGGTCGTCGCCGCGCGCATGCGCGCGCATCGCACCGGCGAACAGCACGCCGGTGCCGATCGGCCGGGTCAGCACCAGCGCATCGCCCGCCCGCGGTCGCTCGGCCGATCCGACATCGTACGAAGCGGGATCGGCGAACGCGTTGAACGTCAACGCCACCTGCAACTGCGGCCCCTCGGCGGTGTGCCCGCCGATCAGCCGCACCCCCTGCTCGCGCAGCACCGAGCCGACGCCGTCCAGCAGCGCCGACAGCTCGCGCCGCTGGACGACGTCGTCCGCCGGCGGCAGCGTGAGCAGCAGCAGCGCGCTGTGCGGCCGCGCCCGCACGGTCAGCACGTCGCCCAGCGCGTGCAGCGTGGCGATGCGCGCGAAATGCCACGGGTCGTCGAACAGCGCGCTGAGCTGATCGACCGACTGCACCACCAGCCGTTCGCCGGGCGCGATGATGCTGACGTCCCGCGCCTCGCCGGTGCCCTGCAGCACGCCCTCGGCCGAGCCCGTCGCGCCGTCACGACCGTCGTGGTCTCGGTGCCCGTACGCCCGCAGGGCCTCCTGCAGCAGATCGCTGCCGATCTTGGCCCCGCAGCCGCGACATCGCATGCCGTCGGGCGCGGCGCGGTTGCCGGCCGACTCTTCGCGCACCCGCAACGCGCCCGCCAGCAGCGGCGGCAGCGTACGCGCCGGCATGGCGGGCAACCGCTCGAAGCGCTGCACGAACCGCCGGTCGATACGGTCCTTCCAGCGCCACACCCAGTCGCCGGCCACCGTGAACGGACCGCGGCTGGCGATCGCGTGCCGCTCACCGGTCGCCATCAGGCTGAGGAAGTCGCGTTGCGGGCGGTAGGGTCGCAACGGCTCGCCCAGCAGGTCCGCGCGCAGGTTGTCGTGCAGCACCGGCGCCTGGCGCACCGCGTGCACCCCCGCCTTGGCGCTCGGCGTGTCGCGCTGCGTACCGATGTCGCCGCTGGCGTAGACCGACGGGTGGGAGACGCTGCGCAGCATGGCATCGGTGACCACGAACCCGCGCTCGTCGACCGCCAGTCCCGCCTCGCGTGGCCAGTCCGGTCCGCTCGCACCGGTGCACCACAGCAGTTCGCCGAGCGCCAGCCGCCGGCCGTCGACCGCGCGCAGGACCGGACCCGCCTCCACGCGCTCGACATCGAACCCGGTGTGCACCTCGACGCCCGCGTCACGCGCCGCCGTCAGCGCCGCGGTGCGGGCCGAACGGTGGCGTCCGTCCAACGGCCGCTCACCGCGCATGACCCAGTGCAGCGCCACCGCACGACCCGCCAGCGCATGGTGCACAGCCATCAGGATCTCGAACCCGCCCGCCCCGGAGCCGACCACGCCGATGTCCAGCGCCACCCGGTCGGTGTCGCCCGCCGCGGGCAGGCGCTCGCGAATCGTGCGCCAGCGTCGCACGAACCCCGACACCGGCTTGACCGGCGTGGCGTGATCGGCCGCGCCCGGCACCGACAGGTCGGGGGTGGAACCGGTGTCCAGCGACAGCCGGTCGTAGCCGATCGGCGGGCGCTGGTCGAGGTCGACCGTGCGCGCCCGCGGATCCAGCCCGGTCATGCGCGCATCGATGAACCGGACACCGGCCCAGGTGCACAGGCGCAGCAGGTCGATGTGCACCTCGTCTGCGGTGTAGTGACCGGCCACGTGGCCCGGCAGCATGCCGCTGTAGGGCGTCATGACCCCGTCGGACACCAGCGTGAGGCGCACGCCGGGCAGCGGGCGCATGGCCCAGCGACGGATCAGCAACGCATGACTGTGCCCGCCGCCGACCAGCACCACGTCCCGCACGATCGGTGCCGCGTTCACCCTCCGGCGACGGCCGGCGCATCCGTGGCGGCCCAGTCCAGGATCTGCTGCTCGTCACCGCTGAACAGCACACGGCGCCGCTTCTGCGACAGCTGGTAGTCGTACATCGGGTCGTAGTAGTGCGTCAGCAGCAGCTCGATGAACGCGGCGTAACCGGACGTGTCGTCGTGTTCGCGGTGCGCGTGCAGGGCCTGATCGAGCATCTCGCCCGCCTGGGTGTGACGCACCCCGCCGAGCCGCTTCCTGATGCGCCCCAGGCTCTGGCGATGGTGATCGGCGTAGGCCTCGAACGCGGCCGCCTCGCCCCGTCCCGCCCGGTAGCGCGACAGCAGGTCGGGCACGTAGTCCTCGAAGCAGGTCTCGATGCGCGTCCGCATCGGCACCTTCAACACCACCGCGGGAGCCCGGCCCATCGCGTCGCGCAACACCGGTGGCAGGCACACCCGACCGATCAGCTTGCCCTCGTCCTCGAGCCACACGCGCCGGGCACGCTCGGGCAACGGAGCAGGGTCCCGCTCCGGCAACGCCGCCTCCAGCCTCATCAGTGCCACCGTGATCGCGTGCTCGACATCGATCGCCGCCGGTTGCTCGGCCGCCATGTTGCCGAAGCTGGATCCACGGTGCCGGGCGATGCCCTCCAGGTCGACGTGCCGCGCCAGGCGTGCCAGCAGCAGCGTCTTGCCGCTACCGGTGCGCCCGGCCAGCAGCGTGAACGGCGTGGCCGCGCACAGGCGCTCCAGCTCGTCGATCAGGAACTGGCGCACCCGCTTGTAGCCGTGCTCGATCAACGGCCGGGTCACGCCGGTCTCGCTCAGCAGGAACTGCGCGATGCGCGAGCGCAGTCCGCCGCGAAAGCAGTACAGCACCGCCTCGGGATGGGCCTGCACGTGGTCGTGCCACGCCTGCGTTCGCACGGCACGACTCGGTCCGTCGACCAGCTGCGCACCGAGTTCGATCGCCTTTGCCTGACCGGCCTGCTTGTAGCGGATGCCGACCTCGTGGCGTTCCTGGTCGTTCATCAGCGGCAGGTTGACCGCGCCGGGCAATGCGCCGCGTGCGAACTCCACCGGTGCGCGCACATCGATCAGCGGTGTGCCGTCGAGCAGCAGCGCCCGGTACGCGTCGGTGCTGGCGAGCGCCTCCGCGGGTACGACGGTGCGGACGGCCTCGCTCACCCGTCGCTGTCGTCGACGAGCTGGCGCAACCGGTCGGCGGCCGGCAGCGTGCCGTTGGCGACGTAGCGACGGAGCTTGGTGCGCGAGTCCTCGATGTCGAGGTTCCTGAGCGACAGCTGGCCGATGCGGTCCACCGGGCTGAACGCCTCGTTCTCGACCACCTCCATCGACAGGCTCTCGGGCGAGTAGGTCAGCACCTCGCTCTCGGTGTTCAGGATCGAGTAGTCGTCGCCTCTACGCAGTTCGAGCGTCACCGTGCCCGACACGCTGGCACCGATCCACTTCTGCACCGCATCGCGCAGCATCAGGCACTGCGGGTCGAACCAGCGGCCCTGGTACAGCAGCTTGCCCAGGCGCCGGCCCAGGGAGCGGTAGTTGTCCAGCGTGTCCTCGTTGTGGATGCCGTTCAGCAACCGCTCGTAGGCGATGTGCAGCAGCGCCATGCCGGGCGCCTCGTAGATGCCACGGCTCTTGGCCTCGATGATGCGGTTCTCGATCTGGTCGCACATGCCCAGCCCGTGCCGGCCACCGATGGCGTTGGCCTCGTGGAACAGCGCCAGCGAGGAGTCGAAGCGCTGGCCGTTCAGCGCCACCGGCAGGCCTTCGTCGTACTCGACCGTGACCGTCTCGGTCTCGATCGCCACGCTCGCGTCCCAGAACTTCACCCCCATGATCGGCTCCACGATCGACATGCCGCGATCGAGGAACTCCAGGTCCTTGGCCTCGTGGGTGGCACCGAGGATGTTGGCATCGGTGGAGTAGGCCTTCTCCTTGCTGGCGCGGTACTCGTGACCGTTGGCGATCAGGTACTCGCTCATCTCCGAGCGCCCGCCGAGCTGCGCGACGAAGTCCGCGTCCAGCCACGGCTTGTAGATGCGCAGGTTCGCGTTGGCCATCAATCCGTAGCGGTAGAAGCGCTCGATGTCGTTGCCCTTGTAGGTCGAGCCGTCACCCCAGATGTGGACATCATCCTCCTGCATCGCCCGCACCAGGATCGTGCCGGTGACCGCGCGGCCGAGCGGGGTGGTGTTGAAGTACTTCCTGCCGGCGGACTCGATGTGGAACGCCCCGCACTGGATCGCCACCAGCCCCTCGCTGACCAGCACGTCACGGCAATCCACCGTGCGCGACAGCTCCGCCCCGTAGCCCTTGGCCCGGCGCGCGATGTCCTCGAAGTCGTCCTCGTCCGGCTGGCCCAGGTCGGCGGTGTAGGCGCACGGCACCGCCCCCTTCTCGCGCATCCAGGCGATGGCGGCCGAGGTGTCCAGCCCGCCCGAGAACGCGATGCCGACCTTGTCGTCGACGGGAAGGGAAAGCAGGATCTTGGACATGACTACCATGGGGTCGGACCATGGCAAGTAACTGATTTCGCGACACAAAACGCGAAAAAAGACCGCCGTGGCGTCGTTGGAAGGGTATTTTACCCCCCGATTCTACGCTCCAAGCGCACCGCACCGTGCCCGGGGGCCGTCACGACAGCGCTGACGGCGTGGTGTCGTGCGCCTCGAGCGGGAAGAAACACGCCACCCGCTGCGCCCCGAGCGCCGCCAGCTCCGGTCGCTCGTCCCGACACCGCGCCTCGGCACGCCAGCAGCGCGGGTTGAACGCGCAGCCCGGCGGTGGGGCGAGCGGGGAGGGCAGCTCGCCCTCCAGCCGGATGCGGGTCCGCCGGTGGGTCGGATCGGCCACCGGCGTGGCCGACAGCAGCGCACGCGTGTACGGGTGCCGCGGGAATGCGAACACCTCGCGGGCCGGACCCGCCTCGACCACGCGCCCTAGGTACATGACCATCACCTCGTCGGCCACGTGTCGCACCACCGACAGGTCGTGCGAGATGAACAGGTAGGCAAGCCCGAGCCGTTCCTGCAGGTCCACCAGCAGGTTCAGCACCTGCGACTGGATCGACAGGTCGAGCGCGGAGACCGGCTCGTCCAGCACCAGCACCTTCGGCTCCAGCATCAGCGCCCGCGCCACCGCCACCCGCTGGCGCTGCCCGCCGGAGAACATGTGCGGGTAGCGATCGTAGTGCTCGGGCCGCAGCCCGGTCAGCACCAGCATCTCGCGCGCGCGCGCCTCGCGATCGGTGCGCGACAGGTCCGGGCGGTTGATCAGCAGGGGCTCCTCCAGGATGCGGCCGATGGTCTGGCGCGGGTTCAGCGAGCCGTACGGGTCCTGGAAGACGATCTGCACCGATGCCCGCAGCGCGGCGCGCGTGGCCTGGTCCAGCGGCCTGTCCGCATCGACCACGTGGCCGTCCAGGGTCAGCGCGCCCCGGGTGGGCGCCTCGATCATCGTCACCACGCGCGCCAGCGTCGACTTGCCGCAGCCGGACTCGCCCACCACCGCCAGCGTGCGACCCGCCGCAAGCGTGAAGCTGGCGCCCGACAGCGCCTGCACGGTGGCGGCAGGCTTCAGGAACCCGCCGCTGACCGTGTAGTCGCGCCCCAGCCCTTCGGCGATGACCAGGCTCAAGACGGCACTCCATCGCGCAACGGGTAATGGCACAGCGCCCGACCGAACCCGGCGTCGCCGGCCACCGGCGGTTCGCGCCGGCAGCGATCGTCGGCGAAGCGGCAGCGCGGCGAGAACAGGCAGCCGACCGGCCGGTCGAACTGGCCGGGCACCACGCCCGGAATGGTCGGCAGCCGCTTCGAGGTGGCACGCTCGGGCAGGGCCGCCAGCAGGGCCGCGGTGTAGGGATGGTGCGGATCGGCGAACAGCGCCCGCACGCCCTGCTCCTCGACCCGTTGTCCTGCGTACTGCACGCTGACCCGCTCGGCGGTCTCGGCGACCACGCCCATGTCGTGGGTGATCAGCACCAGCGCCATGCCGGTATCGCGCTGCAGGTCGCGCAACAGGTCGAGGATCTGCGCCTGGATGGTCACATCGAGGGCGGTGGTCGGCTCGTCGGCGATCAGCAGCTTCGGCCGGCAGGCCAGCGCCATGGCGATCATGACCCGCTGGCTCATGCCGCCGGACAGCTGGTGCGGGAAGGCGCGCAGGCGCTTCTCGGGCTCGGGCAGGCCGACCAGTTCGAGCAGCTCCACCGCCCGGCGCTGCCGGTCACCGCGCGACAGGTCCAGGTGAGCCTTCATCGCCTCGCGGATCTGATAGCCGACCGTGAAGCAGGGGTTCAGGCTGGACATCGGTTCCTGGAAGATCATCGCGATGTCGCGTCCGACGATGCGCCGACGGGCGG
>Ga0209831_1002581_pt1 | contig 15615 bp, 11 predicted proteins | sample Maine_Asex4_meta_FD_187451 | JGI IMG/M metagenome (GOLD analysis project Ga0209831, IMG submission 187451) | Marine algal microbial communities from Maine, USA - Maine_Asex4_metaG (SPAdes) (version 2) | ecosystem: Host-associated > Algae > Red algae > Unclassified | place: Maine, USA | collected...
GAAAAAGGATATGCCGCCTGATTTTGATCAGGTGGCGCAGGCACTTGCTCGAAAGTTCAATTGGCGGGTACAGCCGACAGGTCTAGCAGCGTTAAATAGGCTAGGGCTGTCTACTCAAGTTCCCGGCAATTGGGTATATCTGAGCGATGGACCGGATCGTGAGTACCTCTTGGCAGGTGATACTCTGGTTTTTAAAAACTCAACCACTAAAAATATAGGGTTTACAACGCGAGAGAGCGGGCTTGTTGTGCAGGCACTCACAGCTTTGGGTAAAAGTCGAATCACAGGGCAAACCATTGCTGATATTCGTGCTCAACTACCACCAACTAAACGGGCAAAAATACTGAAAGAAACACGATCAACAACGGCATGGGTATACGATGCCATCAAGCAAATCTGTAGAGGCTAAATCATGGATGGAATAGCGATACTCGGCAAAAACGAGCGACACGATCTATTTGTTGACTCAGCCACAACACTTCAAACAACTCCAGCAGTGATCGAGAAAGATTTCTGGGTAACTTGGATTCTATCAAAGATATTTCAGGACCCCTTTCTGTCAAAGCATCTAGTTTTCAAGGGTGGTACAAGCTTATCGAAAGTGTATGGGCTGATTGAGAGGTTTTCGGAAGATATTGATCTCGTCCTGAACTGGTATTTGATCACCGACGAGAATCCAGAAGATGATCGTTCAAAAACTAAACAAGCGAAGTTGAACCAGCAGCTCGTCAATGATGCAGACGTCTATATAAAAAACACGTTGTTTCAACATCTAAGCGCGCAAACTGACGATGTGTGCGAACTCGTTGCTGGTCAAGAGCTTTGTGTCATTAACGTCAATTATCCGAGCATTTTCGCCGATGAATATCTTAGTCCCAATATAAAGCTGGAGATTGGCCCACTAGCTTCAATGTTGCCTTCAATGACGCAGGATGTTTCCAGCTATGTAGCTACAACTCATGCGCCCCTATTCAAACAAACCCATTGCCCCGTCAGTACGATAAAAGCGGAGCGAACGTTCTGGGAAAAAATTCTGATTCTTCATCAAGAGCACCATCGTCCTGAGCATACAGTGCAACCAAAAGGCTACTCGAGGCATTTTTACGATGTTGCAAAAATGGCGGGAAGCTCTATCAGGCAATCTGCTCTAAAAGACAGCCAGCTGAAAGATGACGTCATTAACTTCAAGCAGAGATATTATCCGAGATCCTGGGCGAGATACGATCTTGCCAAGCTAGGGGAAATAAAGCTGGTGCCGCAAGCGCATGTACTGAAAGCCACCCAATCAGATTACATGGCCATGAAAGAAATGTTTTTTGGTGATGTCCCAACGTTTGACGTTTTAATTGAAACGCTGGAGCAGCTGGAAGGTGACATTAATACGTGAGCACAAACAAAAAAGGCCCAACCCGTTAAGGTTGAGCCTTGCAGTTGGTGGAGCTGGGGGGAGTCGAACCCCCGTCCGAAAGCACTCTGCCGTTGGTACTACATGCTTAGGTCCGTCATTGGCTTTAGCCACTACAGTGCAGGACGGGCACCATAAAGAGCAGCGAGTCCATTATTGGTTTAGCGATCCAGTGTAAGGACGACCCTTCACGCGATCCTGTGTCTGTTGCCCCCGCCCAAACCCACAGGCAGATCCGAAACGGGGTAGAACTACAAAAATTAAACCCTAGGGTCTAATTATGCAGCCATTGCGTAGTTGTCATCGTTGGCAACTAAAAGTTTTCAGCTGGATTTACGAGGTAATCTGAGCCTCGGCATGCACCTCAGGGTTTGCAACTCCCGTCGAAACCATGTCAGCCCCGTTGGTCGTAGTTTTCCTGCACAGATAGTATGCGGCCGTAGCTAGTAAAATTCAATGCTCCGGCACTCAATTCCTGGCTTTTGAGCAATCCGACGATCAACACAACCTCCACTCAGGATGATCTCCGGCACATCTGCTGTACCGCGCGCCACATCCAGTATCATAGGCAGCTGACACGCGGGGCCTGCCCTGTAGCTTCCATATTTGCCGCGGCAGTTATCTGCCACTCTTCATAGAGACCCTACATGCTCTGTCTATCTGGCGCTAACGCCCTGTCGGAATTCCGGCAGGATCAGCTGCTAAAGCAACTACAGCAAATCGACCCTGTTTTTACCATCGTTGCAGCCCGGTACGTCTATTTCGTGGATCAGGCAGGAGGCGAGACGCCAGACAACGAGAAAGTCACACTGACCCGGCTCGCCAGCCTGCTACAAGCTGACCCTTTTTACCAGGCAGCCGACGAGGGCTGGCTAGTCACCGTAGTGCCTCGTCTGGGCACACGTTCGGCCTGGTCATCGAAGGCGACAGACATCATTACCCGGTGTGCTCTGGAGAGCGTGAAGCGCGTTGAGCGTGGCATCCAGTTCCATTTCTCAAAAGTGGCTTCAGCCAATCTGGCTGAGGCCACTCAACGCGCGGCAAAAGCACTATTGCACGATCGCATGACAGAAACCATCATGGATATGGTGAGCGAGTTGCCGTTGATGTTCGCACAGGCAGATCCTGCGCCACTCAACCGGATAGATGTGCTGGAGCAAGGCCAGTCTGCGCTTCAGACGCACAATAAGGCGATGGGTCTGGCGTTATCGACAGAAGAACTTGAATACCTCGAAACAAGCTTTTCAACGTTGCAACGAAACCCCAGTGATGCAGAGCTGATGATGTTTGCACAGGCAAATTCTGAGCACTGCCGCCACAAAATATTCAATGCCGACTGGACGGTGAATGACATCGCCCAGCCGGATACCTTGTTCGGCATGATTCGTCACACGCACAAGTGCTCTCCCGATGGCGTGCTGTCTGCGTATCACGACAACGCGGCGGTTATTGCCGGCAGCACTGCCATGCGGTGGTTACCCGACAGCGATGGTCATTACCGGGCTACGGAGGAGCCGGTGCATATCCAGATCAAGGTAGAAACGCATAACCACCCCACCGCTATTTCTCCGTTTCCGGGCGCTGCAACGGGGTCTGGTGGTGAAATACGCGATGAAGGTGCTGTTGGCAACGGTTCCAAACCCAAGGCAGGTCTGTGTGGATTTACGGTATCCAATCTGGCCATACCCGGTTGGGAGCAACCGTGGGAATCGTTTACGGCCAAGCCTGATCGTATCGCCAGCGCCTTCGACATCATGCAGGAGGGTCCTATTGGTGCCGCAGCGTTCAACAACGAGTTTGGTCGTCCGAATCTTGGAGGCTACTTTCGTACGTTTTGTCAGACCCTGGAGCACGAAGGCGATACTGCTGAAATACGGGGCTACCACAAGCCCATCATGATCGCGGGTGGTATGGGTAATATCCGCGAAGGCAATATCGACAAGCAGGCAGTGCCTGCAGGTGCTGCCATTGTCGTACTGGGTGGTCCTTCCATGTTGATCGGACTTGGCGGTGGAGCGGCATCATCCGTTGCCAGTGGTGAGGGCGATAGTGAACTGGACTATGCATCGGTACAGCGCGGCAACCCTGAAATGCAACGTCGTTGTCAGGAAGTCATTGACAGATGCATAGCGCTGGGCGCCAACACCCCCATATTGTCTATCCATGATGTCGGTGCGGGTGGCTTGTCAAACGCCTTGCCAGAGCTGGTAAACGATGCTGAGCGGGGTGGCTCTTTTGCGTTGCGATCCATTCTCAATGATGAGCCCGGAATGTCCCCCATGGCTATCTGGAGCAATGAATCCCAGGAACGCTACGTCATGGCCATAGCGCCGGATCGACTGGCACGCTTTGAAGCACTGTGCCAGCGCGAACGATGTCTATATGCCATTGTGGGTGAGGCTACCGAAGAAAGAACCTTGCGTGTTGCAGACAGTGTGTTCGATAACTATCCGGTAGATATGCCTCTGGATGTGTTGTTGGGTAAACCACCGAAGCTGTCCATCCAGGCAACTCGTAAAACAACGGTGGGTGATCAGTTTGATACGGGTGCTCTGGATATTGATAACTGCGTGCAGCGCATCCTCCAGTTACCCAGTGTGGCGGCGAAGAATTTTCTGATAACCATCGGCGACCGAAGCATCACTGGACAGGTGGCGCGGGATCAACTCGTCGGTCCCTGGCAGATGCCTGTTGCTGATGTTGCCGTCACTATTTCTGATTACGTGGGCTATACCGGCGAAGCCATGGCCATGGGGGAACGTTCACCCATAGCAGTACTGGATGCTGCAGCTTCTGCACGCATGGCTGTTGCGGAATCCTTGACCAACATAGTGGCGGCTGATATCGGTGATGTGTCAAACATAAAGCTGTCGGCAAACTGGATGGCCGCTACCGGTGTCGATGGTGAAGATGCAGCTCTGTTTGACGCAGTCAAGGCTGTCGGTCTTGAGTTAGCGCCTGCACTAGGTATCGCCATTCCGGTTGGCAAGGATTCGCTGTCGATGAAAACAGTGTGGTCGGATGATGCCGGAGACCATAGTGTAACGGCACCGGTATCGGTGGTGATCACGGCCTTTGCAGCGGTCGGGGATGTGCGAAAGACGCTGACGCCGCAGCTGCGGCTGGATTGCGGAGATACGGATCTGTTGTTAATCGATCTGGGTGCAGGTCAAAACCGAATGGGGGGGTCAGCACTGGCTCAGGTGTATGAGCGCATAGGGAGACACACACCGGATCTTGATGATCCCGCGTTATTGAAAGGAATGTTCAATGCACTCCAGGAACTGATACAGACAAATCACATACTGGCGTGGCACGATCGTTCGGATGGTGGCCTGTTTGTTACGCTCGCGGAAATGGCTTTTACATCGGGTTGCGGAATAAACGCTCACCTGAATAGCTTGCCGTCAGATGCAATAGCCACATTGTTCAATGAAGAACTGGGCGGTGTATTGCAAACACGCTCCCATCAATTCGCGACCGTAATGGCCGTCTTTGAAAAGCATGGTCTGGGCGATCTGGTTCATATTCTGGGACAGATCAGTGACACCCCGGAGATTACTGTTTCACGCGATGGTGAGTTGGTCTTCAGCCAGCCCTGCGTTGAACTCAAGCAGGCATGGTGGCAAACCAGCTACCAGATGCAACGGCTCAGAGATAACCCAAAGTCTGCCGATCAGGAATTCCACCATATCAGCCGGACTGATGATCCGGGCCTCTCTCCCGTGCTGACGTTTGATCCCGCAAGTTCTCTGATAACCGGGTCCCCTGCAATTCTGTCAACGCGTCCGGCAATTGCCATCTTGCGTGATCAGGGTGTCAATGGACATTTCGAAATGGCTGCCGCGTTTGATCGGGCGGGTTTCAATGCTGTCGATGTGCACATGAGCGATTTGTTTGAAGGCAGGCTGGATCTGGCAGATATGCACGGACTGGTGGCATGTGGTGGCTTTTCGTACGGTGACGTGCTGGGTGCGGGGGGTGGCTGGGCGAGCTCTATTTTGTACAGCGACAAATTGTCAGACATGTTCACGGCGTATTTTCATCGCAGTGATTCTTTTGCGTTGGGTGTTTGCAATGGTTGTCAGATGTTGTCTCAATTGAAAAGCCTGATACCCGGTACAGACAACTGGCCGCTGTTTGAACGCAATGAATCCGAGCAGTTTGAAGCTCGCGTGGCTACCGTAGAAATTTATCAGTCGCGGTCGTTGTTTTTCACTGACATGGTGGGTTCCCGTATCCCGGTGGCGGTAGCGCATGGAGAGGGTAGGGCCGTATTCGATTCTGTAGAACAGGCTAGGTCAGCCTCTGTGTGTATGGGCTACGTGGATAATAACGGTAGCATGACAGAGCAGTACCCGCTAAATCCTAATGGTTCATCGTTTGGTATTACCGGCTTGTGCAGCGAAGATGGTCGAGTGAGTATCATGATGCCGCACCCGGAGCGGGTGTTTCGAACGGTCAGCAATTCCTGGGCACCACCTCAATGGGGCGATAACGGGCCGTGGCTGCGTATGTTTGAAAATGCCCGTATCTGGCTGGGTTAACAGCGCTGAATTAACTCTATGACCGACAACACCCGTGCTGATCCATAGCGCATGGTACACCCAGGTACAACTAAGGCGTTGGATCCTGCAACGCTCAACTGTTTCTCTAACGCTAAGCTCATGACATCTACAAACAACATAACGACTAGCTCATCAAACAATACAACAACGAGCTTGCCTGATGCGGCTGCAGCGGTAGCGCGTTATCAGGCTGTTCGGCATCGTATGCCTGTATCCCTATTTCCAAAGCAATCTATTCATCGTGCAAATCTGGAAGCGTTATGCGATGAGATTGATTGTTTTGTGCTGGATGGTTTTGGCGTGTTGAATATAGGCGACGACACGGTACCGGGTGCTGTGGAGCGAGTGAATAATCTCAGGAAAATGGGTAAGCAAGTGCGAGTGCTGACTAACGGTGCCAGCTTCCCGGTTACTCGGACGCGCGCCAAGTATGAGAAGTGGGGTATGCCCTTCAGTGCTGATGAAGTGGTATCCAGTCGAGATGCTCTTGCCGTGGCACTCAAGGACAAGCATCATCTGCGATGGGGATTCGTAGCGCTGGATCAGTCCGAGATCAACACGCTATGCCCAGACGCCGTGCTGCTGGCAGACAACCCTGACGACTATGAATCTTGCGATGGTTTTGTGCTGCTGGGTGCTGGAACATGGACGTCAGAGCATCAGATCTTGCTGGCAGATTCTTTACAAGCCCGGCCCCGCCCGCTGCTCGTGGGGAACCCGGATCTTGTTGCGCCGCACCCCGGTCGTTTATCTCAGGAGCCAGGTTGGTACGCTCATCTCATAGCCGATGCCGGCGCTGTGGAGCCGGTATTTTACGGTAAGCCTTTTGACAATGCGTTCGAATTGATTCGCCAGACAGTTGAAGGTATAGACCCACAACGAATAGCCATGGTGGGCGATACCTTGCATACGGACATTCTCGGTGGAGCACAGGCAGGATGGCGAACGGTCCTGGTGACAGATCACGGATTGCTCAAAGGTATGGATGTTGAAAAAGCCATTGTGGACAGTGATATTCGTCCGGATTTTATTGTCCCGACGACGTAGTGTCCAGGCGCTCAGGCAATCTGCAAGTGCTCAACAATGGCATCTATGCCCAGCTCGCTGTCAGATGCTGCATTGCTTGCGTCCAGTAGCCATTTCAATGTGTCGATAATCTGCTCACGGCGAATGTCTCCTGCTAGCAGAAGCTGATCGATGCGGGTACGGGTCTCGTCTACCTGGGTTTCAACCACAACATCTTCTCGCGATTTCCCCGAGAAGCTGGACAGTACCGTGGCGGGCGTTTTATCTGCATGATTTTCAGCATAGCCGTAGTAATCCTGCCATTCCAGTAGTCGCGCCTGTATGACAATGGCATGATTGCAAAGCGCTAAGACGCTCTGAGTTTGCCAGCGTGTACCGATCGTACTCAGGAGCCGGCGGCAGCCCTCAGCGGCGCCCTGCAGCGTTTCCAGTTCTACGCTGTATGCAGCCCTGAAAGCCTGCCAGTTGGATAGTACCTGAGCTGCTACTGTTGGCGATTCGAGCACTTCGCTGAGTTCTCGGGCGTATCCGCTAACTTGCTCAAGCACGGTCCAGTCGGTTCTCAAGCCTTTGTAGGCAGGACCCAGAGCCGCGCGGTACTCAGTGTTGTTTACAAACAGCTCGCGAAAACGCATGACTTTGGCCAGCTGTGAAAGCAGGCGCCTGTGCTCTGTTGTGAGGTTGGTTGGTTTCTCGATGCTGAATTCCATGAACTGTCGTCGCGCGTTGAAGTATTCTGCGTCAACATAGTCAGGATCATGGTCTACGGTTCCTCCCAGTTCTGCCATCAGGCTGAGCAACTGAGATTTCGCGGGTACCTTTTCAAGGACGAAATACTCTTGTAACGCGGTCAGTTCATCTTCTATGAGGCGAGCCTGGTGTTGTGCTCGCCGCATTAACAGAGCGGTATTGGCGTAGCAAAGATCGGCATGGGCGAATTGTTCGATAGTGGCAGGGGCCTTGTCGATGAGCTCTATGATACTGGCCAGTCGAATCAGCTCCCTTGACGAGAGTTCAGGCAACGCTAGCACCTGACTCACTGTTTTACTCTGCAAGCCGGCTGTAACCTCTTGCGCCCACTTGGATATCATCGACGGTAAAGAACTTAACTGACTGAACTCAACGTGATCGAGGCCTTCAGCAGCAAGTCTGGCAGCGTATTTTCTCAGACCGGCTACGCTTTCTGATTGCGTAGTTGGCATGGTCTTGTTATCAGCCTGTGTGTGTAGTTCGCTGTAGTTGGGAATCAGTTGCAGCACGGCACTGAGTTGAGGCAGGCTCTTGTTGCCCGTGATACTCATTGCAAGTCCGACATCAAAATCACCGGGAATGTCAGGTAACTGAATAGACACCGGAGCGGATTGATCCGTGTGAAGCAACGAGGCGCTCCCCAAAGCAATGTCAAACTCAAGTGCAAGGGTTGTTGATTCGTTTATGGATTGAGCTACCTGAGCGAGAAAATCAGCCAGTGGAGCAGTGTGGTCAAACTCAGGCACACTGATCGCAAAGCGCTCTTCGGTATGAGACATGAGGGCCCGGTTGTATTCAGGTGTATCACCGGTGAGTCTCACCTCGTAGCGTGACTCGTCCGGTATGCGTACGAGTAAAGCCGGATAAAGCAGTAGCGGCGCGCGCTTGCGCAATGGGCTGTTAGCAGCGTCTGGCCAACTAATAAATCCTGCCGCCAAGTACAACTGCTTCTCTCCCTTATTCTTGATCAGTGCATTTTCGACCAGTATTTTTTTACACTGTTTGAGTAGATCGGTGGCACTGTGACGAGTCAGCAGATTAAAACGATCGCGTGGTGTCCGTTGTCTCCTATGCCCGGTAGTCTGCAAGCCACTGGTAGACTCGGTTGCCCCTGTGTCTTTCGCCGGAGGTCTGTCGATGAGCTGTGTGTCATCCTCCGACAGATGTGTGCTGCTATCTGCAACACTGGCCGCTGCCGGTATCAGATCAAGGAATCCACCCTGGGTTGAGAGCACATCAGCTAGTGCCAGAGGCGAATGGGGAAACAGGGCAATATCCGATTCCAGACTCCCCCAATCCAGTGCCCGATTATCGCCCGCCGCCAATTTGTCCGATTGACGCCTTGAGTGCCGGGAGCCTGCCTGATTACCGTGAAGGACTTCCACTATATTTTTCGCGTGCCCAGAGATTGAAACGAGAAAGCCAGTCGATGGCCAGTGAGCCCGTAAGATTCAGGAATCGGGCCAAACAGCGTTTTGCATGTTGTCCATATTCCAGACCAGTCACCACTTTGTGTGTCAGCTCTCTGGCTGTGGCGACGGGATGTCGTAGCAGTCACAGTCCTGACCCTAGCGCCAGCGTGGCGCGCAGCCTTGACGCCAGAGTTACTTGGGTAACGCATCGATGCTGTCTGATCCGTTCGACAATATTTTGCCGTTTTTGCTCCGCGCGACTATACATTTAGAGGTAACAAGTCATTGAAAAACACTTCGTTTACTTGTTATAGCTCGATATTTGCACAGAACACGGTTTTGAGGGAATTTCGGCCCCGGATTTTGGTCACAGTAACATTACGTAATCACATGATTATCGTCCGTCGTATTCTGCGCACACAAGCCAGCCGTATACGACAATACTCACAGCAACGCCAGACGAGACAAAAACTATGCGCGATTGGATGAAGATGGCCGGTATCCGGAGCAGTGACATTACAGATCAGCGAGTCTTCAATCGCAGACGGCAACTGCTTCAGGCTTCTGTGGCTGCAGGTGTCACTGGATTGATCGCCACGCCTTCGCTGGTGCTGTCCGCAGACAACGGCGTTGCACTGGAAGGGCCTATCGTCAAAAGCCCGTTCAGTACCGACGATGAGCTGAGTTCAAAAGAGACGATAACCACGTACAACAACTTCTATGAGTTGGGTACAGACAAAGGTGATCCCGCCAAATATGCGGACCGATTGAAAACAGAGCCTTGGAGCGTCACCGTTGACGGTGAGTGTGCCAATCCGGGCGTGTATACGCTGGAGGATATTCTCAAGCCTGAGGCCATCGAGGAACGTATTTACCGCATGCGTTGTGTGGAAGCGTGGTCGATGGTTATTCCGTGGAACGGGTTTTCTCTGGGTAACCTTATCAAAAGAATGGAGCCTAATTCAAAGGCGAAGTATGTGGCTTTTGAGACTGTGGTACAGGATGATTTGCCAGGTGTACAACGCAACGTTCTGGAATGGCCTTACCGTGAAGGTTTGAGAATGGATGAGGCCATGCACCCGCTGGCAATGTTATCCATCGGGCTCTACGGGGAACAGTTGCTGGGTCAGAACGGCGCACCGTTACGGCTAGTCGTGCCCTGGAAGTACGGTTACAAGAGCATCAAGTCTGTTGTAAGAATCAGTTTCGTAGAAGAGCAACCAGAAACCAGCTGGAACCTGTCTGCACCTAAAGAATACGGTTTCTACAGCAATGTTAATCCGGATCGTAGTCATCCACGATGGAGTCAGTCCAAAGAGCGGCGGTTGTCGGGTGACACCGGCGGACTCGCAGCGTTGTTTTCTTCCAAGACGGATACGCAGTTCATGAACGGCTATGGTGAAGAAGTGGCAAGCCTATACGCGGGTATGGACCTGCAGGAGTTTCACTAGTCTGGCTTCATTGCATGTGTGCTGACGCAGGCAATCCAGTCAAGGCATGTGACATCTGATGTCTGCCAATGCTGAAAAGGGAGTGCGCACCATGCCAGCGTTTCGTTGGCAGGTGCTACTCAAGCCACTTGTTTTCTTATGTGCACTAGCGCCGTTCATCTATCTGGTGCTGTCGCTGTTAACCGGGCAACTGGGGCCTAATCCTATTGATCCATTGACTGATCAGACGGGAACCCTGGCTATCCGCATGTTATTGATCAGTCTTGCGCTAACGCCGCTGAGGTGGATACTCAAGAACACCTGGCCCATTCGTTTGCGACGCATGCTTGGGCTGTTCGCCTTTTTCTATGCTGTGTTGCATGTCAGCATCTATGTCGGACTGGATCAGCAGCTGGACGTCGGGGCGATCTGGGAGGATTTATCTGAACGGCCCTATATTCTGGCCGGAACAGTCGCCTTTCTCGTGCTGATACCTCTGGCAATAACATCGACTAAGGGCATGGCACGACGTCTTGGAAAACGATGGCTCAGTCTGCACAGATTTGTTTACATCGCTGGGGCAGCAGCGGTTATTCATTACGTCTGGCTGGCCAAGGGTGACTTGATTGAGCCACTGGTCTACCTAGTCGTATTGCTGTTGCTGTTCAGCTATCGGCTGGTAAAAATGATGAAGCAGTAGCGATACGGATACGCCGTTACTGGCGCATCCGTATAGTTAACTAACTAACCGGGAAGCAAATGCGCCACGGTATCGCGCTCGTCGCGGAGTTCCTGCTGGCTGGCCAACATCTTTTCACGAATAGCATCGGATACATCCAGGTCGCTGATGATCGTGTAATCACCGTCCTTGCACTGCACCGGGAAGGAATAGACGAGTCCTTCATCAATCCCATAACTGCCATCGCTGGTTACTGCCATGCTGACCCAGTCACCATCGGGTGTGCCTTGAATCCAGCTGGCCATGTGATCTATGACGCCATTGGCTGCAGATGCAGCACTTGAGCTTCCTCGAGCACTGATGACAGCGGCACCACGTTTTGCAACGGTGGGGATAAATTCATCCATTGCCCATGCTGCGTCCACCATGTCAGAAGCAGCCTTGCCGCCAATTGTGGCGTAAGAGATATCCGGTACCTGAGTGGTTGAGTGATTACCCCAGATAACCATACGATCGATATCAGCGATCCGTGATCCGGCTTTGCTGGCCAGCTGTGACAACGCTCGGTTGTGATCAAGGCGAGTTAAGGCAGTGACGTTACGCGGATCAATGTTCGGTGCATTGGCCTTCAGAATGTAGGCATTGGTGTTAGCCGGATTGCCCACGACGCACACTTTGCAATCGGGTGAGCCAACCTCGTTCAGAACAGCGCCTAGAGCACTAAAGATTTTGCCGTTGTCTGTGATCAGGTCACTGCGTTCCATGCCCGGGCCGCGTGGCTTTGCGCCCACAAAAAGTGCGGCATCCACTTTGTTGAGTGCCACTTTGGGATCGTCTGTCACGATCACATCATTGAGTAGCGGAAAAGCGCAGTCGTCGAGTTCCATTTTCACGGCTTCGAGCAGGCCGAGAGCGGGTGTGATTTCAAGCAGGTGGAGGCTGACTGGCTGGTCAGGTCCATAGATATCACCTGCGGCGATGCGGAACAGCATGGAGTAGCAAATCTGTCCGGCAGCGCCGGTGATAGCGACGCGCTTCGGCTGGGTCATAGTGATTTATTCCTTGAATAGGTTCGCATAAACTTGCGCGGCGGATGGTATCACAGGCGCTTGTGGTACCTTTGGCGGCGAACACCCCTGAGAAATGGCTGATGAGATGCCCATTCTGTGGCGCTCTAGACACCCGAGTGGTGGATTCCCGGCTGGTCGGCGACAGTGATCAGGTCAGGCGCCGCCGCGAATGTACAGAATGCGAAGAGCGCTTTACGACCTACGAAACCGCCGAACTGAACCTGCCGAGAATCGTGAAGTCTCGTGGGAACCGCGAGCCGTTTTCCGATGCCAAGCTGCAAGCCGGGTTTCAAAAATCACTGGAAAAACGCCCGGTCAGTGTTGAACTGATTGATCAGGCGGTTGCTCGGGTCAAGCACAGTTGTCTGGTAGCTGGCGAGCGCGAGCTGGATGCACGGCGCGTAGGAGAGTGGGTCATGGAGGAGCTCAAACAGCTTGATGAGGTAGCCTATATCCGGTTTGCCTCGGTCTATCGCCAATTTAATGATGCTGCTGCCTTTCGTGAGGCAATCGATACTCTGGAGCGCACTCCCACGTCCTCAGAAGCCGCAAACCAGTTATCCCTGTTGCCGAATGCTGACCCACTCGACGGCAGTTGAGCAGCGACAGCGTTTACAGTAGGGCACATGCCAGGGCGCCAGAGGGCGTCAGAGTCATAAAACAACAGGGCAGCAGATGTCTGCCGCCCTTAACCAAAATCAGGAAAATCAACACTTGTCTACTATCGTCGTTGCCCGTAAGGGCCGGACTGCCTGCATTGCCGCTGATACTCTGACGACCTTCGGAGATGTTCGTCTAGATCACTCCCTTGACTGCCATCATTCCAAGATCCAGACGTTTGGCAAGACACACATGGGGATCGTGGGCAGTGCTGCGCATACGCTTGTCGCAGAGAGGGCATTCAACGATCCTGCGGTCAAGGCCGATTTTTCCACGCGCGACAGTACTTTCGACACGTTGATCCGTTTGCATCCCGTGCTAAAGGAAAGCTACTTTCTGAACTCCAAGGATGCGGAGGAAGACCCGTACGAGACCAGCCAGATTGATTCTGTATTTATTAATGCCAACGGTATCTTCGCTATGTTTTCTCTGCGCGAAGTGTATGAATACACAAGCTATTGGGCTGTTGGATCGGGAGCCTGTTACGCGTTGGGAGCCATGCATGCCGTATACGATCGCTTCAAGAGCGCGAAGGATATCGCGCAGGCAGGGGCTGAGGCAGGCGCCAGGTTCGATACCTCGTCTCAGTTGCCGCTCAATTTTAAAACCGTCAAGTTGTCGTCCTGACGTCTGGTAAGGTAAAAATTAAGGCAAGATTGCGCATAATGTGGGACTGGAAAGACTGTGGCATGACGAAACCCGCTACAATGGCGGGTTGACTCATTTCCAATTTAATCCTTTCAGGAGTGCCGCATGGCCGTCGAACGTACCCTTTCCATTATAAAGCCAGATGCCGTTGCCAAAAACGTAATCGGTGAGATCTACAGCACTTTCGAAAAAGCGGGCCTGAATATCGTCGCCGCTCGCATGATGCATCTCAGCACTGAGCAGGCTGGAGAGTTTTACGCCGTGCACAAGGAGCGCCCTTTCTATAACGATCTGGTTAGCTTTATGTCCTCCGGTCCTGTGATCGTTCAGGTACTCGAAGGTGAGAACGCTGTGTTGGCTCACCGTGATGTCATGGGTGCCACTAACCCTGCAGAAGCTGCCGAAGGCACAATCCGTAAGCGTTTCGCATCTTCAATCGATGAGAATGCCGTACACGGTTCTGACGCCACTGATACCGCTGCCGAAGAAATCGCTTTCTTTTTTGGTGACGACGGCGTCTGCGCCCGAACACGCTAACAGCGACCGGCTGTAGAGAGAAATAGCACTCGTGAGCAAAAACCCGCTGGTAAATCTGTTCGACCTGGATCGAGACGCGCTCACGCGTTTCCTGGTCGAGCAGGGCGAAAAACCTTTTCGGGCCAAGCAGATCATGCAATGGCTTTACCAGCGTAATGTCCGTGATCTGGATTTGATGACAGATGTGTCAAAGGACACTCGCGCCAAACTGGCCAGCCTCACGACAACCGTTCTACCCAGCGTTCAGGAATCGCAGTTAAGTCGTGATGGTACAGCCAAGTGGCTGTTTGAATTGCACGACGGTAACTGCATCGAAACCGTGTATATACCGGAGAACGATCGCGGCACCCTGTGTGTTTCTTCGCAAGTAGGTTGTGCACTGGATTGCTCGTTCTGCGCGACGGGCCGGCAAGGATTCAATCGCAATCTGAGCGTGTCAGAAATCATCGGTCAGGTGTGGTTGGCAACTAATCTTCTGGCTCAGGAACCGGCTACTGCACAGCAACGAATCACTAACGTGGTGATGATGGGCATGGGCGAACCGCTGCTTAACTACCGTCAACTCGTGCCGTCCCTAAATCTGATGATGGATGATCTAGCGTATGGGTTGAGCAAGCGCCGTGTCACCGTGAGTACTTCCGGTGTCATTCCGGCCATGGACAAGCTTACGGCAGATGTCGACATCTCCCTTGCCGTATCGCTGCATGCGCCAAACGACGCCCTGCGTAATGAGCTTGTGCCTGTTAACAAAAAGTACCCTATTGCAGAGCTCATGGCTGCGTGCCAGCGCTACATCGACGGGGACGATGCGGTCTCGCAGAGGAAAAAACACGTGCTTTTCGAGTACGTGATGCTTTCTGGCGTCAATGATCAGGCAGAGCAGGCGCATGAATTGGCAGAGCTGTTGCGTGGTTTCCCTGCAAAGGTCAACCTGATCCCGTTTAATCCATTTTCTCAGTCTGGTTATCAGCGATCCTCACGGAATGCTGTTGAGCGTTTTGCACGCATACTGAACGATGCAGGCGTGCTGACACTCAAACGCACAACGCGTGGCGATGATATTGACGCGGCATGTGGACAACTGGCAGGTGACATCGATGATCGGAGCAAGCGGCACGTGAAATTCATGGAGCCGCGTTTTGGAGAGCAAGTTCGATGAAAAACAGGCGATTGCCAGTGCCCGACAGCCTCGTAGTTGAGCGCCGCTTACAAAGCGCAACACGCTACCTGTTTGTCTTGTTGATTGCCGGATTGCTACAGGCGTGTGCGTCTGACGGTGAGATCAGCCCCGAAAAGCGACAGGATGCCGCGCAATACAACGCGCAGCTGGGTGCGCAGTACCTGCAACGTGGTGAGCTGGATCAGGCGCAGGAAAAACTGCTGAAAGCGCTGGATCAGGACGATAACAACGCACTGGCGCACGTAACCTA
>Ga0209831_1002582_pt1 | contig 15603 bp, 13 predicted proteins | sample Maine_Asex4_meta_FD_187451 | JGI IMG/M metagenome (GOLD analysis project Ga0209831, IMG submission 187451) | Marine algal microbial communities from Maine, USA - Maine_Asex4_metaG (SPAdes) (version 2) | ecosystem: Host-associated > Algae > Red algae > Unclassified | place: Maine, USA | collected...
ACCCACCGATCACATGATTTCCATGCGACCCAGCGATTTTGAAGACCGTGGCCTGCACCAGCAGAGCAAGCACTTCCGTTATCATTTGGCGGAACAGAGTTTATCTTAGGCGCACCGACTTGCCTACGTCTTTGATTGCGAAAATTTATCAGCAACGCCTGTAAGTTGCCATGAATCTAGCGATCAGTGGATGCCGCCGGTATTAGATCTAATAATTCACTGCTTTAAGATGATCGTCGTATAGTTCAAACAGCATTTCGCGGCAGTTATTGCCAAACCTATTGCTCAACGCTTCGTAGCGATCTTCGTATTGCTGGGTTCCCAAATGGCGAAGGATCTTACCAAACCGCAATTGGTCAAAGGATGTTTCGAAGAATACGGGCAGTCCAAGAAGTCGTCGGTGGGCCGTCACTAGTAAGCCAATCTTTTTGCGGCGACAATCGGCGACCAGCAATTTTCGTTGAAGCCACGACAATCGTTCGATGCCGTCAATCACGTAGAGCCTTCTCGAATCTCCGTTGGGATCCAAGGTTTTGGCGACAGGATGAGAAGCGCCCTTGAGACGCGGGCAGACTTGAACCTCACCGGTGCCGCGTACGATAAAAAACTCGACTGCCGTAAAATGCTGTTTTAGCTGGTCTGACAGATGGCGGACTAACGTGGTTTTTCCCGAACCGTGGGGGCCAACGATTTGTCCGGTCCAAGATGCCTTATCTGCACGTTTGATTATTTGGTGGAAGTCGCGATCGCTGGAAAAGAAATAGGGGATCTCGCCGGGGGATACGTGTCGTGTTGCGAAAGGATTGTTTAAAGCGGATATCTTGTTCGTTCGTATTTTGGCCGCGTTCATCGTGACCAGGGAAATGTCAAGCGTTGAACCATTGAGCCTTTCGGTTTTTACGTTTTTAGGAAGCATCTGCAGATGCCCTCGGAGGGTCGGCCTCGGACACGCCGTCTCCCTGAATGATTCCCGATTCCAACTTTTGATTGTCGGCCAAACTGTTTCCAATGGTATCGGGAACTCGCGCGTCTCCAAGAATAAATTCGTGGTCTTGATTCAGCTCTAGTTCATTGCCGTAGAACATGCGGACACGAACACACCAACGGATTTGAATAATCATTCCGGGGTAAGACAGTGGGCTGTTGGGTAAGACCGTACTCACCCGATGCGGACGCTGAAGCATCGTCGGGCTGATCGCATCTTTGCTAGTTCGTTGAAAAAAGTGGACGCCGATGTCTTCGCTACCTTTGCCGTCGGTGATCCAGACGACGGACGTTTCGATGGCGTGGACGGCGAGTCCTTCTACGGCGCGAAGACGGTACTGACACATCAAAAAGTCGCCCGGCGAAAACTGAAGTTTGTCATCCGCCAGTTCAATTTCAATCCGTGGCGGTTTTATACTTGGACAACTGACCGCGTTTCGTTGACGACGCGCGGATATACCGAAAGCCGGAAGGTCCGATTGAGAGTCGGCCATTTTTTCGCTTCGGCTTGAACGATTATTTTCCATTGAATTCTATTGTTAGCAGATCTAAAACTATGAATCGCTAGGTCGGGTATCTTTAAGTCAAATTCATTTTCGAACGGGTTGTCAGGCGACACGTCGACAGACCGCTTACGAAAAAGGCGTTGTCGAAAAACATCGCGCCGTTCAGTGCGTATGTCAGTGCCTTGGTCAAAGGTTGCTTCCTCTTGGCAGATCAACCAAACGGTTAGCACCTTCAACCGAATGCGACCTGGCTGAAACAGCCGCAGGGTGCACTTCGAATTGGGATACAGGGGATATTGAGAAATTTCGATCGAAGAAGGCCCAATGCCTGTCAATTTTAACAGCTGGCGGAAGAAGCGATAGAGAAACCATACTGCTGCCAAACAGATAATTGGCAAAAACACTAATGCGAGGCTGCGTGGATTGGCGGAAGATCCCGTTTCAATTGCGGTGGGAACCAAAATCGAAGCTATCGCGACCAGCGAAACGCTCATCGCCGCCGAAGAAATCAGCATCCAAAGATTTCTTTGCGAGCAGCGTAGGCGGTATGGCAAGACGGTGCCCTGCAACGGAGCTTCCACGGGTACAGTCGGAAGGTCGTCACGACGTCGCCGAAGTTCGTTCAGTAGTTCGATTTCACCGGCCCGATTGGCGAGCGCTTCACGGCGCTCGCGCGAGACGCCAACCTTCCAGAGCAGGCTGATAATGAAGTAGCTTCCGGCGGTGATCAAAAGAACTGCTAGTATAATTCTTAGCGAAAGATAGCCGACGGAAATATATAACTGATGGGGCGTTGAGTAGAGAGCCGTCAATGTGATGGTTACGGCTAATAGAATCACACCTAGCAATACCAATATGCCGGCCAAGGCAGCTTCGGCGATGGCCGGACGCCGCCCTTGGGGACGTTTGGTTGGAAAAAACGATTTCTGTTTTTTAGACAAAGTGATTCTATTAGAAATTTAGGTGGAGAACGCTCGGTAGCTCAACTTATATTCATAGCCAGAGCGTGCGTATTACATGAGCTAATATTATCGCATAAAACCCGAAAACCTCCAGTGAATCCTCTTCCGTGAATTCATCACCATCCGCTATGCAGGCTGAAACCCTCCCGATCCGTGTAATTAAAGTGGGCGGAAGTCTCCTCACGCTGCCCGATCTGAAACAGCGATTGATGGAATGGGCTGGCACGATCGCTGATGATCGCTGCGTCAATGTATGGATTGTCGGCGGAGGCGCGTTTGTAGATGAAGTGAGGAACTGGCAAGCACTACATGGCCTTGATCCAAACTTGGCTCATCGCATCAGCATAGGTTTGATGTCTCAAACTGCTGAATTGTTCCAAGGCATGTTTCTTGATTGGCCCTTGTTGTTAGACATCCAGAGTTTGAACCCAGATGCTCTTGGCGCAACGTCTAACGTTGTCTTTGATTGCTGCCATTGGGCGCAGAATAACGTGGCGGTGCAAAGGTCATGGGAAACTACCAGCGATACTATCTCTTTGCAGTTAGCGATCGCTGTCGGTGCCAGTCATCTGTTTTTGTTGAAATCAAAATCGCCGAAATCTGATCGCGTCATCGAAGCGATTGAAGACGGCCTAATCGACCGAAATTTCTCCTCCGGCTGTACTCAAGAATCTCGATTGAGGACTTCAATGGTTAACCTAAGAGAATCAAACACGGCTATCGAATTGCTTTGGTGAGTAAGCGATGATGGCTTTTCAGCTACCTACAGATGAAGTTGAAATCCATCGCAATGAACTTCAAAAAAATTATCAAGATTAGCAGCGCCGTTAATTGTGCTGCTCCAATCGTCGACCTCAGGCAACTCAAATGACGAATTTGATTTGTCTTGGCTATCGGAATGACGTTATGTGAATTTTTCTTCATGTCGCATTTCAGCAAATCGCAGTTCACAACTATTGATCGCAATGGTCCCGTGTGGGTGTGCACTTTAAATTTTTCCGAATTTCACGACGTTATGTTGTTCATAAACATTAACTCGCTGTGAGGTGGCCCAGACTTTATGGGCCACCTCACTGTGTCCTAAAAATTGTTAAGCATAAGTTAAGGCAGCTTTTTCATTATTTATTGACACGAAACAGCGCGTAATTTCGTCTATGTAGTAAGGAAAGCTTCTTAAACGAAATTAGCGATAGCCGGTAATTTCACTCTTACTTCCTTCAGTTGACGAAGATACGGAACGTTGGAGTAGAAAGTTCATACATCGGCCTAGCGTCGATTCTGCATATTTAAGAAGGAATTCGTTATTCAGCGATTTCTCCCGTTCATATAAAACTGATCCCCTCCGTTTGCATTCTCCTCCAGATTCCCTCACCAACCTCTCACCAAACTGAAAATGGCGTGGTTTTAAAGAGCAAGAGAGAGAATTATGTCTTGGACGATATCTGAGGTTAGGCGATCTTACCCGTGCAATCCTGAATTATTAAAATTCTTACGCGCTAAGAAAAGGTGGTCGCAGAAACAACTAGCAAAAGAAGCCGGATACAGTGAGCGTTTAATCTGTAAGGCCGAATCTGGAGGTAGCGTTTCTGCGGACACTATTGAGGTGTTGGCTAAGGCTCTCAGTTCGAAGGACATGAAAGTTCATCCAGAGGATCTCATTGCTGATCCGATTGCCCTTTCGAAGAAATTCGTAGAAGCCATGCATACGTTACGGCACGATATAGTTAAGGGGATTGCCCACTTCACGGATCCAAGGGGCGAGTTCAATTTCATCCAGACTGCAAAGGCAGGAAACTATGCGGGATGTAACCGAGGACTTGCTGAAATGAATCTTGCTGCCGAAAAATTCTTCGATGCTCAGGATTTTGTTGCGGGGCAGGATTATAAAACCAACTACCAATACTACGGAGACGGAAATGATGTCGTCGCATGGGGTACTTCGACCCTTGAAGATAAGAAGACCGGTGAGATCTATGACGTCAATATTACGTTTAGAATGTTCTATAAAAAAGGAAGGCTTTGCCGGATTGAAGAGCGCAGTGCTCAAGGTCCTAGTGCTGAAGATGTTAGCGCTGAAGATCCTAGTGAAGTGTAGACGAATACTACCGAACAGGAATCAATTGAAGCCAGTTAGGATTTAGTAACTCTGCCACTGCCACTGCCAGATCCAGAGCCAATGCCGGTTGCGTTATCAAAAAAGTTAGTGATGGCAATCAAAACAACAGATCTGTCTTGCGGAGCTAGTGCGATTGCATCACCTACGTTGTTCAAAGTATGTTTTTGATTAAACGAGTTCGTCCAAAAAAAAGAAATCAGTTTCTCAATATAATCAGTACCATGCTTTCGCCCCTTAACCTTTGGTGCCAAATTCTTAATCATCACGCGTTGTTGGTCCGAGAGTAAATGCTGATTTCTGTCGAGCACGTTCAGTGCTCGCACCGAAGTTACGAAGTCAGTATTTCGTGCGTCGCTATCTCGTAGCAGGTTTTCGATCCGTTTTCCTTGGTCACCTTTTCCAAATGCCAACAGGCAGTCGGCCGCGTCGATCGCAACGAATAACCCCGTTTCAGACAACCGTGCAATGGCCTCGATTGCTTCTGCGTTGTTTTGCAAACGCCGACAACATTGCAATAAATCAACGCCATAGAAAAGGTAGCAATCAACGGAACAAAAACGCACGCGCGTAAACTTGATTGCGTTCGTGAAGTCTCGCCTCGTTGCTTGAATGCAGAAATAGGATTGTTGGGTATGATCGGTTTCTTTGGCAATCTTGAGTTTGAATAGTTTGAGTTGATGTTAATTGCGAAGCAGTTCGCTAAGATTCAGTTATTCTTTGAAGCAATTGTGCTGCCTTAAATGAGCCAACGCGATGATTTTACAACTTTGGATTTTCCGATTTCTTCTGATCGCTTTTACGACTTCGAGCGTTAGTTCTTTCGTGTTGGCTCAAAGTATCCCCTCCAAAGACTCGCAATCGCCGGAGCTGTTGGTCGATGTTCACTGGCTGTCGCAGAATGACAACGAGCAACTGCGGTTGATCAGCATAGGACAGACGATCCAAGAGTACCGTGCTGGTCACATAGCGAATTCAGCTTTTGTTGATTGGAAAAGCCAAATTTCCGATCCGTCACGGAAGGATCTGTTCAATCTGCCACCGCGAGAAATGGTTGAATCCTTGCTTTCGAGTTTGGGTGTTACGCCAGAAATGACGATCGTGATTTCTGACAATCTCAGCAATCGACTCAGCACAAGACTATTTTGGACTCTAAAGGTCTACGGCCACGCTAATATCAAAATTCTAGACGGCGGTGGAAAGGCTTGGCTGCAATCGGGAGAAAAGCTGACGACTTTAATCAGCCCGATTGAGCCGACTGTCTACCGCTTTGCGGCCGACAACAAAGAATGGGCTAGTTTGAACTATACGGACACACCGGGGGTAATCACTTCGGTTGGAAATGGTGTCGTTCTGTTAGATGGCCGGCCTAGACCACAGTACACCGGAGCCGAACCTGGCATCGCCTTTCACACAAACAAGCCACATAAACGGCTCGGCCATATTAAAACGGCGATCAACGTACCGTGGAAGGCAAACTTCACCGAGGACGGGAAATTCAAATCTGTAGAAGCGCTGCGCGCTGTCTACGCCAAGGCGGGAATTACTCAGGATCTTCAAATTGTGACATATTGCAACGAAGGTCTACACGCAGCTCCCGGTTGGTTTGTTCTAAAGGAGTTGTTGGGATTTCCCGATGTAAAGCTCTACGATGATTCGATGGGGGTGTGGGCAAACCGGTTCGATACACCCATGGAGCAGACCGAACCGCTCTTGGACTAAGGGACTGTTCGGAGAAGTTGTTTTCGACTTGATTCAAACAACATTCCGATCGGTAGGGCGCTACCCCAATGGCATTTACTTTAGCCCCGGATGGGGCGGCAGTTATTATCCCATGGCGTGAGCCATGGGATTAGGAATCAGTTGTTTCAAAAGCCCCGGTAGGGGCGACAGCGAATTGAAGTTGGAAAGCCCTTTAAAATGCGCTGTCACCCCTGCCGGGGCTTACGGTTTTACTTCGCGAAACTTCCTCACAGCTCACGCCGTGGGCTAATCGCTGCCGCCACTACCGTGGCTAAACACCAGGAGAACTGCAAAGTTCATTTCAATGGTAGCGTCACGGCGCAAGCCGTACGGTTTTTCACGCACCGGGAGGCTTACGCCTCACCCCTATAAATAGACTTTGCAGTCTTCCTGGGCCAAACACTAAGGTGTTTGCCATTGGTCCAGCCCCTTGCCGCTCACGTTTACCCAACAGTGCCTAAATCTCGTCCAGTGCTTCTTTGATGGCCGCGACTTTTTCGGTACGGCTGACGATGTGATTCGACTCTTTCTGCCAGTCGATGCCAATATATTCGGCGAGTCTATACGCCAGCAGCAGGTCCGAGACACCTTTGAACTGATTCAAGATTCTGCCGTCTTTGTAGATTGTGTTCCTGTCGTAGTCGAAACCTGATTCGTATTGTTCGACCAATTCGTCGATCCAATTCTGAGGGATGCCAGCGGCCAGACAAACGTCCTCCGGCCAAATCTCATCGCCTTGGCATTTTAAAAGAAGCATTTGTGCGGAGATGGGGTTCATGGTGAGCTATGTTAACATGCAGGACCGAATTGATCATGGCCTCTGAGAGCTTTCTCTGTTCACAACTCGTATTTGAAGATGCTTTGCAACCTGCGACAATAGTGAACAGAAAGACCGATTCTCACCGTCCCAACCCTACCGAAATGTGGCCGGTAGGAATCGGCCCTACTTCTACTTCCCCCATCGATCGACACCCATAATAGTTTCACAATATCGTGCGTAAATTTTTCGAATACATTTTGATCCAGATCGTGATTAGCTTCATACAGGTCTTGCCGATCGAAATGTGCAATTCCATCTGTCGCTTTTTAGCTCACGTGGTCGCTGACCGTATCAAGTTCCGAGAAAAGATCATCCGAGATAATATTCGAGGTGTTTTCCCCGACGCCGATGATGAGCGCGTGAAGACCATGACGCGCGAAATGTGGTATCACTTGATATTGATGGCCTGCGAAATTGCGCAAGCGTCTCGAAAGATTCACGACACCAATTGGCGGAAGCACGTTTACATCCGCGACATCAAACAGATGACAAATTATCTGATTGATTACCGTCCTTTGGTGGCGGTGTCGGGCCACTATGGGAATTTCGAAATGGGCGGATATGTAACAGGTCTGTTGGGCATGCCCAGCTACACCGTCGCCCGGACCATGGACAACCCCTACTTAGACGACTTCATCAACAAGTTTCGCGGTCACAACGGTCAGTTCATTTTACCTAAGGACGGAAGTGCGACGGCTGTGCAAGAGGTCATGGAGAGCGGCGGGATTCTAACGTTGCTCGGCGATCAACACGCGGGAACCAAGGGCTGCTGGATTGACTTCTTAGGTCGTCCCGCCGCCTGTCACAAAGCCGTAGCTCTGTTCACGCTCAGTGGCAACGCGCCAATGATGGTCAGCTACTGCAAGCATACCGATCGACCACTGCATTTTGAAATAGGATGCACCGGTGTCGCGGATCCGTTAAATCTTGACCCTAGTTTGAAAGACGTCAAGTCGTTGACGCAATGGTACAACGACCGTTTGGCAGACGCGATTTACGAAGATCCTAATCAATTTTGGTGGGTGCATCGAAGGTGGAAAGAAAAACCGGTCCGGAAAACTAAAAAGCGTCGAATCGAAGAACAAGAGAAGGCTGCTGGAAGCTTCCGCTAAGAACGGGTATTCTAGGGCCGGAAAACGTGTTATCGTAAGTCTATCAACCGGACGAGCTTCAGGATGTGCCACCCTTGATTGAGTATCGCTTTTTTCTCAACACTGATCTGCCTCTGATCGTCGATCTCTGGACGCGGTTGGGTTCTGTCGAAGGGCTTGTGAGTTCGGTCGATGAAACAATTTTGGAGAAACATATTTTCTCTAAACTCTATTTTGACCGTCTTGGTTTCTGCGTTGCCAGCGAGAACGATCGTATTGTCGGATTTGCTCACGCGGGTTTCCCACCCACTGAAGATTTGTCGAACCTGGACAAACGGAGCGGCATTGTTAGTCAGCTGCGTGTGCAGCCGCGTGAGGATAGTGGAGAAATTGGCCGTCAGTTGTTGAAGAACGCCACAGCCTACTGCAAGTCCGAAGGTGCGGACACGATCTATGCGGGGTGCCGATTTCCCTATTCTCCTTTCTATCTTGGCCTGTACGGCGGCAGTCGTCATCCGGGTGTGCTCGATTCCGATGAATCAATGCTGAGCATGTTTGCTGATTTTGGTTTTTCGGTTTACGACCAAGTCATCATCATGCAGCGCGGACTCGATGGGTTCAAGACAATCACCGACCGTCAGCAGATGACGGTTCGGCGAAGCTATTTAATTAATGCGAGCACGTATCCAATTGAGAAATCTTGGTGGGAAAGTTGCACTTTGGGGACGGCCGATCGCGAGCGGTTCACAGTCGTTAATAAACGTTCCAAAGTCGTCAGCGGCAGCGTATCGTATTGGGACCTGAGACCTCTTTCGCTGGCCAATGCCCAGCCGTCGAGAGGTTTGTATGGCTTGCACACCGACCCCGAATTTCGTCGAAGCGGTTTGGCAACCTATTTAGTTGGCGAGTCCTTGAAGCATTTGGCGGCATCGGGAATAGCACGGGTAGAGGCCCAAACCCAAGCTTCCGATGAAGCGTCCTTGAAGTTGTTCACCAAGCTTGGATTCGAAAAGACTGCGACCTCCACGTTGATGAAGCTGAAATAGTTTCGATGAACTTTGTACGCACGGTATTCGGCGACTAGTGATTGGGGTAAAATTTTGCAAATATTTGGCTCCAGATGCTGGCAGATCTATTGTCAATTTGGTACTCAATATTTTAAATTAACAACTTTGACCTTACTGGAATACGGAATAGATCATGTCTGAAATCATGATTCAAACGGACGGCCTAAGTAAATTCTATGGCCCTTTTGCCGCCGTGCGAGACGTTACCTTTTCGGTTCCCCGCCAGCAAGTCTGTGGTTTTCTTGGGCCCAACGGTGCTGGGAAATCAACCACGATGAAATTGCTGACCGGATTCATCGCGCCCACCGAAGGCTCGGTGAAGATCGCGGGCCACGATATGGAAACGGAGCGCATTAAAGGCAGTGGCTACATCGGCTACTTACCCGAGAACGGCCCGTTGTACGAAGAGATGACGCCCAAAGGGGCGCTGAAGTATTTGGGAAGAGCCCGTGGGTTGAACGCTGCCAAGCGTGCAGATCGGATGGAGTTCGTTGCTCAGAAATGCGATCTTGGCGAAGTGTGGAACAAGCCCATCAGTAAACTATCACGCGGTTTCCGGCAGCGCGTTGGGATGGCACAAGCGTTACTGCACGACCCGGATGTGCTGATCTTGGATGAACCAACCAGTGGTTTGGATCCTAATCAACTGGTCGGCATTCGCCAGTTGATTAAAGAGCTTGGGAAGACCAAGACCGTGTTGTTGTCGACGCACATTTTGCAAGAAGTTGAAATTCTTTGCGAACGTGTGGTGCTGATTGACAAAGGCAAAATTGTCTTCGACGGACCGCGCGAAAAGATGGGCTCGCGAGATGCGATGGAAAACGAATTCCATCAGTTGACGAAGTTTGCGTCGGCATAAATATTAAATGGATCTGCCAAAATTAGCCGTTTGGGCGCTTGCCCCGGTCCTTCTGCACAACGGAACCGTGGCTAGCGCCAAAGCGGCTAATTAGGAATATCTGAACGTGAGATTCTTCAAAGGATCACCCACGTCCGTTTCGCAGCAAAACTGCGGAACAAACCAAAATAATTCAAAGAACACAATTAAGCATCCGGATCAAGGATAATCACAATGAGATTACACGTTATCTCAGCCGTATTTTGGCGAAATCTTCAACAGTACTTTAGCAGCGTTTTGGGCTATTTGTTTATCGTCGTGTTTGTGACTTGCTGCGCCGCGCTGACGTTCAGCCCCCAGTTCTTTGCGGACAATCTCGCGAACTTGGATCAACTAAGTCGTTGGTTTTCGTTGCTGCTGCTGATCTTTATTCCGGCGATCACGATGGGGGTGTGGGCGGACGAGAAAAGACAGGGGACCGACTCGATTTTGTTCACACTCCCGGCGTCCGATTTTGACATCATGCTTGGCAAGTATCTTTCGGTCGTCGCCGTTTACACTACGGCGCTGCTATTCAGCGTGACACAATTGATTGCGTTGGAGGTGTTGGGAGATCCAGACTGGGGCGTTATCGCGACGACGTATCTTGGTTACTGGCTGGCGGGTGTGGCACTGATTGCCGTGGGTATGTTTGCATCGTCGTTGAGCTCAAGTCCGACGGTGTCGTTTATTTTGGGGGCACTGTTGTGTTCGGTTCCCATTTTGATTGGGCGTTATTTTGCCAGCAGTCTGACGTTTGAACGACTGGGCATCGACTACAACCTCAACGATTTTACGTTGGGGCTGATTCCTTTGACCAACGTGTTGTACTTTGTCAGTTTGACCGTGTTCATGCTGTACTTGAACATGGTTGCGATCAGTGAACGGCGTTGGAAGCCGAGCAGCAAGACGGAACTATTATTGCAGTACGTTGTAAGAGCGATCAGCTTAGCCGTCGTTCTAGCTTCGGCGGTTTATATCCTACACGCCAGCGGTTCTGCGGCGACGGCCCAAGCAGATCTTACGTCGGAGAGTCTCTATACTTTGGACAGTGCGACGATTGAAACCTTAGATAAGGTTAAGAACGACGACCAAGTCGTTGAGATCGAAGTTTTCGTCAGCGAAGACATTCCTCGAAAATACGTAAACACGAAAAAGCAATTGTTGGGATTGGTGAAGCAATACCGAGAGTACGGCGGTAACAACGTCTCGGTGACCGTTTTTGAAGTCGCGCCCAACAGCATCCAAGGTACCGACGCTCAGGGTAAGGGGATTGAGCCGTTGGATGATCGTTCCGAAGAGTACGGACGCATTATCGAACGCGAAGTGTTTTTAGGTGCCTACATTTCCAGCCCAGAACGAACGATTTCAATTCCTTTCTTCGAAGACAATGACACGATTGAGTACGAGCTGAGTCGTTCCATCGCGGCGGCCTATAAACGCGGAGACAAACCCACCCTTGGCATTTTGGAGACCGACGCGTTTTTTGCCGGTCCAGAAGTTCAGGGCCAGCGGCTCCAGTGGGCGTATTCGACGACGCTGGAGCATCTGGAAAGAGACTATGATTTAAAACGACTAACGGCCGATCGGCTGTCTGGATATCTTGCGCCTCCTACCAGTCCCGACGATTCAGCACCTGCCGCTGAGGCACCCTTGAAGGCGCCCGATGTGATGTTGGTCGCCGACCCGGCCAGTCTGGACGAAATGGGCATGATGTTATTGGTACAGTACATCAACGCGGGACATCCGACACTAATCTTGGGTGATCCGCTGCCGTTCTACTGGACTTCGCAAGCGCCAGTTGGATTGGGGATCCTCAACGCTCCCCAGCAGGAACGAGTGAATAGGAATTCACGTTACGCAGAAGTCCTATCAAGTTCGCAGAATCCCAAAGCCGACGGCGGCAACGCGGGGCCTCTCAATGACGCGCTTGGAATTGAGTGGAACACGGGGCAGACGGTTTGGAATCTTTTTGACCCTCATCCGGACTTCCGAGGTGCATGGCCGCAGGAAAGGTTAGGTTCCGTTTGGCCGGTGGTGTATGGCCCGTACGAAAAGGCATTCAATTTCGTCAAGAATAATGACTCCTCAAAGTCGATTAATCAAGACAACCCAATCACGGCGGGATTGAAAGAGCTGTTATTTATCTACCCAGGCGCGATCAGTAAATCTGAGGACAGCGCGCATGATTTTGAGCCGCTGATTACTGCCGGCGAAACTTCCGGTGTGAGTCCTTGGGATATCGTTACCGCGGACGATCAGCAGTTCAATCAGTACACGATGTCGCCTACACGCATCGTCAACCCAACTCAATCTGCCAGCGTCGACGATGTGGATCACGTGATTGCAGCCAAAATATCTGGCAGTGGGGATTCGCCAATTAATGTCGTCTTCATTGCTGATCTTGACTTTGTGAGTGATTGGTACTTCCAACAAGAAGAGGCGTTGGGGCAACGGTTGGACAGCCTTGCGTTGTTGTTTAACGCTTTGGATATCTTGTCGGGCTCGGATCAATTCGTTGGTTTAAGAAATCGACGTTTGGTGCCCCGCACATTGACTCGACTGGAATCAATCTTCGATGGCTTCCGCGCAGAAAAGGCAAAAACGGATCAAAAGCGTGACGAAGAAGTGCGAGCGCTTTTGAAAGTGGAGCAGGAGAAGCTGGACGAAGCGGCAGCGAAGATCAATGAAAATCAAACGATGGGTCTAGGTGAGAAACTTCAGCAGACGTTCCAACGTGCTTCTGATTCGCAGCGCCGGTTTGAGTTGAAGCAGGCAAAGCTCATGCGTGAGAAAAAGATTAACGATGAAAAGTCAAAAAGTGAACTTCGGTCCAGCATCGAACATCAAGAAGGTGTCACGCGATGGATGTCGGTCCTGTTGGCACCGTTGCCGGCGCTGTTGCTGGGAGCCGTTGTGCTTTGGTATCGCCAAGCCGGCGAGCAGCGCGACATCGCGGAGGACCGTCGCGTGTAGTGGATCGTGCATTTAAAATCCTACACACCATCGGCACTGGTACGGCAAAGAATAACAGCGGTAGAAAATACAAAGAAGAAATGAACAATCATGAATGAAACTACGAAAACAGCGGCATTTGTAGGATCGGCTGTGGCAATGCTTTTGGCCGCAGTCTTCGCCGGCTACGCCAACAAACCTAAACCAGCTGATGATTACGAAACCATAGGGCAACCGTTCTATGCGGATTTTGAAGGAACCAGCCAAGCGAAATCTTTATTGGTGACTTCCATCGATCCCGACGCAATCAAAAAACAGAAGTTCGAAATTAAAGAAGTAGACGGGCTTTGGCAGATCCCTTCGCATGAAGGCTATCCTGCCGAAGCTGCTGAACGTCTGGCAAGGACATCCGCTTCTTTGGTCGGGCTGACGCGCGATTCATTGGTCGGTCGCCGCACTTCGGATTACGAGAAGTTTGGTGTCGTCGATCCGAGGGAAGACGATATTGTCGATGTTGAGTCCGTTGGTCAGAGCATCACAATTCGAGACGCCAACGAAGACGTGTTGGTCGATTTCATCATCGGCGATCGTGCTGATGATCGTGACGACGGGATTGCTGATCCCAGCGGCGAAGAATCTTTTTATTACGTTCGGCGTGCTGATGAAACCAACGTCTATCGCATTCCGCTTAACATTGAACTTTCCACTAAATTCTCGGACTGGATTGAGCCTGATTTACTCCAATTGGAAGCGGCCGATGTTGTGCAATTAGATATGAACAACTATCAGATCGAGGAACGGTCTAGCGGTATGTTTGGGCAAGTGAAGGAACTGATGAAGGTCAAGGGGGATGAAATCTCACTCCGGCGGAAAACGTCGACCGACGATTGGGAGCTTGAGAATCTAAAACCGGAATCTGAGAAGGTTATTCAAGCCGCGGTGAATGCCGTCGTCGGCGTGTTGGACGAGATGGCGATTGTTGATGTTGAGAAGAAGCCGACGTTGAACGGGCGGATTCTTTTGGATGCGGACTTAAATTACAGCGTCACGCCAGCTCAAGCGCAGTTGATGTCGATTAGATCTCAACAGCAGTTGGATGCGCTTTCTCAGGACGAGAAGGCTGAATTCCAATCGCTGCAGATGGGAATTATGGAACTGCAACGGGATCTCGAAGCAAAGGGGTTCAGCTTCGGGCAAACCGGACGGAAACTGGAATTGGTTTCAGCTGGTGGCGAGATGCAGGCCGGAACTTCGAGTGGTTTACGTTACACATTGCATGTCGGCAAGGCTCCCACCAGTACCGTTGAGGCGATAGATGTCGCGGGTGCAAGTGATGATGATTCAAAAAAAGATGATCCGAGCGAGGAAGATGGTGGTGAGGCGAGTGACGGAGAAGAGGCCTCATCGAAGTCCGACGCGATGGAGGATGTTTCGGAGAGTGACAGCGTGGACGATTCAAACCGCTACGTTTTGATTCGCGTCGCGTTTGACGAATCGTTGTTGAACGATCCTGGTGAGAAACCTGTCGCACCAACGAAACCAACCGAACCCCAGGGGTACACCGAAGCGAGTGATGATGAAGAGTCGCAGGGCACCGATTCGGATGGGGCGACGTCAGCGGTAAAATCAGAGACTGCTAGATCTGATGGCGAAGAAGACGATGATGATGATGATGATGAGGCAGCGCCTAAGCCGAGCAAGATGGAACGCAACCCAGCGTTTGTGAAATACGACGAGGACTTGGCGGCTTATGAGGAAGCGCAGGTCGATTTCGAGGTGGCGTTAAGCACCTACACTTCGGCGGCCAGTGAGAAGGAGGCTCAAATCGAAGTTGGGAAGAAAAAGGCCCAAATTTTAAATGGACGATTTGAGAAGTGGTATTACATAGTAAGCTCTGAGAAGTTGAAGACGTTGCAGAGCGATCGCGCGGAACTCGTCGAACCTGTCATCACGACGACGTCAGGAGATGAAGCGGCGGCGGAAGCCCGTGCCGCAGCAAAAGCGATGGTTGACCGACCTGATGTATCTTTTCCTGAAGTTGATGCCGGGCAAAAGAAAGAGCCAGCCGAAACCGAAGACGTAGCCCCCGTCGATAAACCAGCTGTTGATAAACCAGCTGTTGATAAACCAGCTGTTGATAAACCTGAAGTTGATAAACCTGAAGTTGATAAACCTGAAGTTGATAAACCTGAAGTTGACAAACCTGAAGTTGACAAACCTGAAGTTGACAAACCTGAAGTCGACAAACAATCAGAAAATGGACCAGCTGAAAATGGTCCAGCTGAGAACGGTGAAGTTAAAATGGAGGAGGTTGCTCAGCCGAGCAAAGAAGAAGGCACTGATTCTAGGCCAGAGGAACCGGAGGTTGAAGATTGAAAGCCTGCTGAGGCGGAGTCTAAGTCGACAGAGCCCTCTTCAACAGAAACTACAGGTTCTTCAAAGTTAAATATTAGGATTAGTCTTTTGGGCACTAGTGGTTCGTCTA
>Ga0209831_1002583_pt1 | contig 15601 bp, 11 predicted proteins | sample Maine_Asex4_meta_FD_187451 | JGI IMG/M metagenome (GOLD analysis project Ga0209831, IMG submission 187451) | Marine algal microbial communities from Maine, USA - Maine_Asex4_metaG (SPAdes) (version 2) | ecosystem: Host-associated > Algae > Red algae > Unclassified | place: Maine, USA | collected...
ATTCCTTTTAGAAGAACAATTGTTTTTGATGGAACAGGAATAAACACACCACGTGCACAAGAAAATATTATCACTACCTGGATTGATGGTTCAAACGTTTACGGTTCTGATCCAGAAAGACAGGAGTGGTTAAGGGAAGATTCGCACGGCAAACTTCGTACATCAGCAGGTAATCTATTGCCTTACAATACAGATAATTTTGAAGTTAGCGGAGATATTGATGAGGATGCCCCACACATGGATACCGAAGGTTTGGCAAATAAAGTTTTTGTAGCCGGTGATGCAAGAGCCAACGAACAATCGAGCTTAACAGCTTTACACACCTTATTTGTTAGAGAACACAACCGTATTTGCGATGAATTAATCGGCACCGGTTTAAATCCAATCACACAAAACGAGTTGATTTACCAAAGAGCCCGGAAAAGAGTAGCGGCGCTAATTCAACACATTACTTTCAATGAATTTTTGCCTGCCCTCGGCATCAATCTACCGCCTTATACTACCTACGACAATACTGTTCAACCCGACTTGATGAATGGATTTTCTACCGCAGCTTTCAGGCTCGGACATACTATGGTGCCAAATGATTTATTGTTATTAGATGATGATGGAAATCAGGTTAATCAAGGTACCGTTACTTTACCTCAGGCATTTTTCAACCCCAATCTTATAGCAGAAAACGGCATTGAACCGGTTTTAAAAGGTTTGTCCATTCAGTTTCAGGAAGAAATTGATGCCAGAATAGTGGAAGAGCTAAGAACCTTTTTGTTTTCACCTGATCGAGGGTTCGGGGCTGGTTTAGATTTGGCAGCATTAAATATTCAAAGAGGGCGCGACCATGGTTTAGCAGATTACAATACTTATCGTCAACATTTTACCAATACAGTTGCTAATAGCTTTGCAGATATTACCAGCGACTTAAACTTACAAGGCAGACTGGCAAGCGTTTATCCAAATATAAACGATATGGATTTATGGGTCGGTTTATTATCAGAAGATAAAATGTCTGGTGCAGAAATTGGACCAACATTGCATGCATTTTTAACAGCACAATTTAGTCGTTTACGTAATGGCGATTACTATTTTTATTTGAACGATCCGGCATTAAGCAGCGAGCTTGGCTATATACAAAATACTTTATTGTCAGATGTTGTTAGAAGAAATACCAGCATCACCAACATACAAGACGATGTGTTTAGAGCAGAGTGTAACCTTATTGCTGAAAACTGTTGCCGGTTAAATGATTCTTTAACCCTTGTTACTTTATACAACCAAACCAATGGCCCCAACTGGACAAACTCCTGGAATCTAAATCAACCAATGAGTACCTGGGATGGTGTTTTTTTAGATGAACAAGGCTGCGTAAAACTACTTATACTAAATAATAACGGGCTTAATGGAAATCTGCCACCAGAACTAAGCGACCTTCAAAGTTTAACTTATTTAGATTTAGGTAATAACCAATTAAGCGGTACTATTCCACCTAACATTGGTAATTTGTTTAAGGTGGGTTATTTAGATTTGAGTAACAACAACTTGACTGGTTACATTCCTGCATCCTTATCTACTATGACTGCCTTAACTTTTATCTACCTAAATGATAATAACTTGATAGGCGGCATACCCGTAGAGTTTGGTAATTTTCCAAGTCTTGGATTTTTATATGTGAACAATAATAATTTAAGTGATTGTTACAATACTTCATTACGCTTTCTTTGTGATAGATTGAATGCAGTAAGTAATAACAATGCTTCTATTAGCGATGGTAATAATTTTCCAGTAAGCTGGGAAGATTTTTGTGATGGTGATTCAGGCAGTTGCGATGGTGTGGTTTGGCCGGGTGATTTAAATAATGATGGTTTTGTTAACCAAGCCGATCCATTATATTGGGGAATTGCAGAAGCTTTTCAAGGACCGGCTCGAACAAATGCTTCTACTAATTGGACAGCCCAAGCTGCCCCGGATTGGCAGCAAAACGCACTTGAAGTAAACAGCAAACATCAAGATGCAGATGGCAATGGAAGAATTGATGCTGTAGATTTACAAATAGTAGATGTAAATTTTGGACGTTCAAGAGATAACGGACCAACCTTATTATCATTTGCACCCACCGATTTAGAGTACATTTTTGAATCCTTACCATCCAACGGTGGTAATCAACGCTACGCCATTTATATAGAAGATGGGGAAAGACTTCCAGTAACGGCACACGGCATTGCTTTTTCAATAGGCTTTGGCAATGCCCCAATTAATGATGTGAATATTGATGTAAACAGTTCCATATTAGCACCAGATGAAGTTTTCGAAATTTTTAATGCGGATAGAAACATCTTAACCTTAGCATTAACCAGAACGGATGGAGTTGATGTGTTGTGCGATGGGCCTATAGCTATAATTGGCATTAACTCAAATAACGATATGTCAGGCGAAACCTTCAGTATAAATATAGGAGTTGGAACAGTATTACAAACCAATGGTGAAGTAGAAAACATTGGCCCAATGTCGCATTTTGATACCTATGATGGTTTCACCTTAAACAGCAGCAGTTTAGAAATTTCGGCTACTGTTATGCACGAGCAATGCAATCAACTCGGTAAAGCAACAGTACATGCTTATAATGGATTTATGGATTATTATCTATACGAGTGGAGTACCGGAGCCAACACGGCAACTGTTGAAAATTTACAATCAGGTATTTATACCGTAAAGGTTACCGATGTTAGCGGCAATAGTAAAGAGTTGACTGTAGTGATTAACGGGCAAATGCCAGTTTACGATGAAAATGGCAACTTAATTTGTGCCAGCTTCTGTGCCGATTATTTGAATCCACAAGGCACAATACCAAGCGACAGTTTCCATGCCGATAGTGAGTTAAACAGTAACGGAACCATACAAAATGGAAGCAACGTAGAGTTTAAAGCAGGTGAACGGATTTCATTAGAAAGCGGTTTTTCAATTGAAAGTAACACCACCTTTAAAGCGGATATTGAAGATTGTGAGTAATTTTTTCACCGTCATACTGGAATTTTCTGTAGCGAAGCAAAGAAAATATCCTGTATCCCCCAAATTGAAAATTGAAGACCAAAAAACACCCAAACGCTCAAACACCCAAATACCCAACACCCAAAATGCCCAAACCCTGACTTGGTAAGCATAAACAGCTTGCCAGGTCTTTTTTAAAAAATAAAATTATGATAAGCAACAAGACAATAATAATAGACGATAACCAAAGCAGCTTAAAAAAATTGACCACTTTAATGCAGCAAAAAATGCCTCAACTAAATTTAATTGGCACCTTTAATTGTGTAAAAGATAGTATGCAACTATTACATAAAGAAAACCCTAAATTGGTATTTATTAACTTAGAACATTTAAATGCTGAAAAATTTTTACAGTTACAACAAATGCAAAATGCTAAATGTTCCATTATATTTATTACGCCGGGTACAATTGAAGAAAACATAAAATATTTACCCACCCAGCTAATGGAAGCCAAAACTGCAGATAAAAAACAGCTGCGTTTAAAAATTGACGACACCACCCATTTGGTAAAGTTTGAAAACATTATACGTTTACAAGCTCAGGGTAACTACACCATGTTTTATTTAAATAACAGAACAAAACCGGTAATAAGCTCCAGAACCTTAAAATTTTACCGCAACCAGTTAGATGAAAAGCAATTTATTCGTGCCCACCGTTCGCATTTAATTAATAGAAATTTTATTGAAAACATAACAAATAAAAACGGGAAACATGTAATTTTAAAAGATGGAACAGCAATAAAGGTTTCCAGAAGGAGAGCTAAAGAATTGAATAGTATCTAAGTTTTTTATTGTTGATAAATGAAAAAGTAGAGCTAGTTTAGAACAGTCATTCTGAGATTTTCGGAACAGAGTGCAAGAAATACTCAGAATCTCTTATTTTATAACTCAAATACTTATTCTAAAAAACATCAAATTCAAAAACATAAAACAGACTAATATGAAAGCTTTAATTAAACTATCAGTTTCACTTGTATTGTTCATTTTCTTACTTCCGACAAATATAAAAGCCCAATGCCATATTGATGATTGGACGGCTTTAAAAGCATTGTACGAAAGTACGGATGGTGATAATTGGACTATCAATTCAGGTTGGGTAGAAGTTACTGGTAATCAACCTAACGCAAATTGTAACTTAGCCAACCTTTATGGTATTGGCTTAGATGAAAATGAAAGAGTATCCTTTATTGGTTTATCTCCACCTAACGATGTTAACAATAATTTGTCAGGCACAATACCAAACGAAATTAAAAATTTAACCTATTTATATTGGCTAGATCTAAGTAATAACCAATTAATTGGCAACATACCCTTAGGAATATTTAATTTGGAGAATTTAGCAACATTAGACTTATCCAATAATAATCTTACTAATTATATACCTTCAGAATTAGGAAACTTAATTAGAATAGCTTGGCTAGATCTAAGTAATAATGAACTAATTGGAAGTATACCACCCGAAATTGTAAATTTAGATTTTCTTAAATGGTTTTTTGTAAACAACAATAATCTAAGTGGTTGCTTTCCAAAAAATATAAATTCACTTTGTGATCAACTACATTCAGTTTATTCGTCTATTAGCAATGGCAATAACTTCGATGCCACTTGGATAGATTTTTGTAATACTGGGGCAGGAACATGCATTCCAACCAATGTTTACCCAGGCGACCTAAACCACGACGGCATAGTCAACAACCAAGATGTTGGACTTTGGGGCTTATTTTTATATGAAACCGGCACACCAAGAGCAGCCGAACATCAAAACACTAATTGGAATCCTTATCCAGCCGAGGATTGGAATCGCCAACAAATAAACAATGAAGATATTAAACATTTTGACACCAACGGCAACGGAGCAATTGAAGATGACGACTGCCAGGCAGTAACAGACAATTTTGGGCAAAGCTGGTCACCCACAACAACGATTGAAATGCCTGCATCACCCCAAGAAACGGATTATCAGGTGATGCTACATCCAATAGATGAGATAGTTGATGGTTTTTTGGTTATGAATGTTGCTCTGGAAAGAAGAACAGGCGGAAGCATTGAATTAAGAGGCGGACATTTTACAGTTGATTATGGCGATATTCCTGGAAACATAAGTGCTGTCGCGCTTAACTTTGAACCTTTCTCCTGGCTTGGCGTGCCTACAATAGACTTGTGGTATGAAAGCACACCATTTCCAACCGAGAAAAAAATTGAAGTTGGTTTTACTAAAACAGATAATGTAAATAGCGAAGGCAATGGCGTAATTGGCCAGCTAATACTCGCTTATGATAATGGTGGTGCAAGGCTTTCTAAAAAAAGTAATATGTACGAGTTTAGGGTAAATACTATTGGCGTACACAACAGCGAAATATTTACCCAAATGGAAGATCAAGTTTTACAAGTAAACATTGACAATAGCACCTATTGCCAAACCAATTGGTCTATTGATGAAGACACACCTTTTCAAAATCAATACAAAAGTAATAGCAACATTACCTCAAATGGTTTTGTTATGATTGGCAAAGATCAAGAAGTGCTTTATCAAGCTGGCAGCATAATTTTAAACAGCGGCTTTAGTGTAAAAGCTGGTGCTAATTTTAAAATAAAAATTGGTGGTTGTAATGAGTAACTTTAATAAAAGTTTTCATACCAGTACAATCAAAAAAGAGTACAAAACCCAAAGCGTAAAGGAACTAATTATATAGAATATGACTTAAAACAAATATAACTAAAAATTTCTAAATTAAAATAAAAGATAAACCGAACATGAACACAGCAATTAAAATTTTAACCCTAACACTAATTACACTTTTACTAAACATTCAAACTACAAAAGCCCAATGCCATATTGATGATTGGACGGCTTTAAAAGCACTTTATGAAAGCACCGATGGTGACAATTGGGTAGATAAAACCGGTTGGGGTATACTGATTGATGGCCTAAATAACCCACCTTTAGCATGTGATTTAGGCGATCTTTATGGGGTTTACTTAAACAGTAATGGAAGAGTTAAATGTATTGATTTAGATGGTATCGAAAATTGCAATTTTATTGGTGTTGATGGAAATGGATTAACAGGCAACATTCCTAATGAGCTTGGTAATTTGGCTGATCTGACACAATTGTTTTTAAGTCATAATAATTTAACAGGCAACATACCCGGTGAATTAGGTAGCCTAACAAATTTAACCAATTTAAAACTTGCATTTAACCAATTAAGTGGAAGCATACCAATTGAATTAAGTGCTTTAAATAATCTAACCCAATTGTCACTTTCTTATAATGAGCTTTCAGGAAATATCCCGGCCCAATTAGGTAACTTAAAAAGTTTAACTAAGCTACAGTTGAGTTCAAATCAACTAACTGGAACTATTCCTATTGAATTAGCTAACCTTACAAGCTTGATAGATCTATCATTAGATTCAAATCAGTTAAGTGGAACTATTCCAATTGTATTAAGCAATTTAGTAAGCTTAAATTATCTAATTTTAAATGGCAATCAATTTACCGATGGTATTCCACCTGAATTAGGTAATTTAACTAGTTTGACGAACTTGCATTTGTACTCAAACAACCTTAGTGGAGCTATTCCACCCGAATTAGGTAACCTTATAAGTTTAGATCGATTATTATTAAATACAAATCAATTAAGTGGTGGCATTCCAATTGAGTTGAGTAATCTAATAAATCTAACTGATCTTGCATTAAACTACAATAATCTAACAGGCAGCATTCCAGCTCAACTTGGTGATTTAAGCAGTTTAACAGTATTAAGGTTAGAAGGAAATGAGTTAACTGGAACCATTCCTGTATCTATTGGCAATCTCATCAACCTTAGAGATTTAAATTTGAGTTTTAATAACTTAGCAGGTAATATTCCAACTGAAATTGGAAGTCTCACCAGTTTAATCTATTTGAGCTTAGGCCATAATGGTATAACAGGTTCAATTCCAACAGAATTAGGAAATCTTAATGATTTAAAAGAGTTATATTTAAGATACAACTCAATATCTGGTAATATACCTTCTGAATTGGGTAATCTAAGTAGCCTAATACTTATGAAGCTAAATGATAATCAGTTGGAAGGAAATATCCCTAACTCATTAAGCGATTTGAACAATTTAGTAGACTTATCTTTAGCCAATAATCTTTTAGATGGTAATATTCCAAATCAAATAGGTAATCTGGGTAGCCTAAAAGAATTGTATTTAAATGGAAACCAGCTTACTGGTAACATTCTGGTTTCTTTAAGCAATTTAATTATTTTAGAAGAATTATGGCTTCATGAAAACCAATTTACAGGCAGCATTCCCAATCAAATATGCAATCTTGAAAATCTCTACGACCTTCGTATAAACAGTAATTTACTTTCAAGTTGCTACCCAAATTGTATGAGTGAACTTTGTAACCAGCTAACAAATGAAGAAATTAGCAATGGCAACAACTTCGATGCCACTTGGGAAAATTTTTGTGCTTCAGCAGCAGGAGCTTGCAATCCTTGCCCACCTAACTGTCCATTAAATTTATCAGAAGTCTACCCCGGCGATCTAAACCATGACGGCATAGTAAACAATCAAGACATCGGCCTCTCTGGTCTTTTTTTATACGAAACAGGTCCACCAAGAGCAACCGAACACCAAAACACCAATTGGTACGCGCACCCTGCCAATGATTGGAATCGACAACAAATTAACAACGAAGATATTAAACATTTCGATTGTAATGGAGATGGCGCAATTACGGATGATGACCGCCAAGCCGTGGAAGATAATATGGGAGAAATGTGGTCAATGCCAGAAACAGTTGATCCGCCAGAAACCTCCGATTATCAAATTACCTTACATCCCGTTGAGGAAATCAACAATAATTTTTTAAGAATTAATGTTGCCTTAGAAAGTGTGAATGGAGGTGATTTAATCTTACAAGGTGGGCATTTTACGATTGATTACGGAATGCAAAATCAAAACATTGTCAATGCGACTATGAATTTTCAATCCGTTTCCTGGCTCGGAGTTCGTAACCTCAATTTAACAGAATCCATACAAAATTTTCAAGCCACTCAAACCATAGAAATTGGTTTTACCAGAACTGATAATATAGATGCAACAGGCAGCGGCATAATTGGCGAGTTGATTTTACAATTAGATAATCAGGCGGCACGCTTGGCAGAAACAAGTAATTGCATGTTAAATTTACAAGTAGCAACTATTGGCATGCACGACAGTGAAGCAAACGACAAACCAGTTGAGAACAAGATACTACAAGTAAATATGTGCGAAAGCACTTGCGAAAACAATTGGTACATCAACAACATAACCCAATTTCAAAACCAATACCAAAGCAGCAACTTAATAGAAACGGAAGGCTTTTTAATCATCGGCGATGAACAACAAGTGAAATATCAATCTAACCGAGTTTGTTTGCAACCGGGTTTTAGGGTTAAGGCTGGTGCCGATTTTAAGGTGAGGAGTAGTGGCTGTGATTAATTATCTCTACTGCCATAAACCACAATTAGAAAAAAATATGTAGTTAAACAACAAAACCTCAAAAGTAGATTGGCAATTTTAAAACAAAAAATGTAAGAATAAAATTTACTACATTTTTCCAACAAATTAGAACTGACTACATACTATATTTAAAAAGAAATAATTAAATTTCGCTCAATTTAATATTGCCTATGAAAGCAGCAACTGTAAAAGAATTAAAAATGGCTTTAAAACAATGTTCAGCTACCGAGCTGGTAGATCATTGTTTAAGCCTTGCTAAATTTAAGGTTGAGTGTAAAGAGCTTTTAACTTACCTACTTTTTGATGCGGGCAATGAAGCAGGTTATGTAGCCGAAGTAAAACACACCATCACTTTACAATTCGAAGATATTACATCACCCAATTATTATTATATTAAAAAGAGCGTACGTAAAATATTACGAAATGTAAAAAAGTACATTCGTTACTCCAAACAAAAAGAAACTGCCACCGAACTACTGCTGCATTTTTGTGCCGAACTAAAAAATAACTATCCAGATATGCAACGAAGTACAGCCATGCTTAATATTTACGATAGGCAAATAGCAGCCTTGCAAAAAACCATGGCCAGCCTTCACGAAGATTTGCAATACGACTATCAACAAGAATTGGAGGAGTTATTGAAGTAATCGGGTTTCAAACTTCACAATAATTCCGATATGCAATCCGGATATTATAAGCGCAGGCATTTGCAATGCAAAATTAAAATTTGATATTATTAAAATCTCCCAAAATAAATACTGCTGAATCCTGTTTTTTTAGAAGCGAAAGAGCAAACATTATTAAACTACAGTCTCGCCATCCGCTCAAATGCCATTTTGCCTGCGCTTCAAAAGCCCTACCAAAAATGGCATAACCGCTACTGTCGAGGCTATTTTAAGGGCAGTCTTTTTCAATTGAAGTACGCAATAGATGAGATTTCTAAATTTAGTGATCTTTAAACTTTCAAGCACATTTATAATCCCAATTTGCAATTGAGGTTTTAATAAGCACAAGCATTAATATTGAGACTAAAATTAAAACTACCACCAATACAAAATTGAAAAACAACACCTTAAATTAAAGTTCTAATTATCATAACTATTTACTACTTCTTTCTCAAAAGTCTCTCCTTCGCTCTTAGCAATTACGCTTGCAGCAGTAGCATCACCGGTAACATTTACTACAGTTCGCAACATATCTAAAGGTCTATCAATGGGAAAAATTAAGGCAATCCAAGCTGGGTTCATTCCAACTGATTCTAAAACTAAAATCAACATTACCAAACCAGCAGAAGGAACAGCCGGTGCACCAATTGAGGCTAAAGTAGAAGTACCTACAATAGTGATCTGATCAGCGAGAGTTAAATCAAAACCAAAAAATTGTGCTAAAAAAACCGCACAAATCGCTTGATACATACTCGTACCATCCATATTAACAGTTGCGCCAATTGGCAAAACAAAACTGGTGGTGTCTTCCGATATTTTTAAATTATCTCGCACTACTTCCATAGTTACGGGCAAAGTAGCTGCACTTGAACTGGTAGAAAATGCAAACAATTGTGCCGCACTTATCTTCCTAAAAAACTCCATATAACCAAACTGACGAACAAATAACTTTTGGATTAATGGATAAACGCCAAAGATAAAAAACAGTAAACCAATTACCGCAGTTGCTGCAAACCAACTCAAGCCTCTTAAAATAGACCATAGTAACTCCGGCTTATCTTGCGCCATCTTAGCCAAAATACCGGCCATTAAACAAAAAACAAAAAATGGAGCGGCCCGCATTACCAACTCAATCATACGTAAAATAACTTCGTTAATGCCATCTACCACCGCCATAACTGGCGCACCTTTTTCTTTAGGAATGAGGGCTAAACTAATACCAAAAAATATAGCGAAAAAGATAATTTGTAACATCAACTGATTGTTACTTAATGCGTTAAACAAGTTATCAGGCACCATATCAACAAAAAAGCGCATTACACCACCTTTCTTCATATTTTCTGCATCCGATTTTTTGCTTGCTACTTTATTATCACCACTTTCCCCTTGAAAGGCTTTTATGTTTTCCTCTAAGGCCGCTTTTTCTTCTGGAGAGAACTTAGTACCCGGCTGTATGGTATTGACTAAAAGCAAACCAACACTAACTGCAATAAGTGTTGTACAAACATAAAAGCCCAAGGTTTTTGCACCCATACGGCCTAACTTAGTTATGTCTGATAAACTTGCGATACCCTTTATAATACTAAACAAAACCAAGGGCACCGCCAACAGTTTTAAGAGCTTAATAAAAATAGTACCAAATGGGTCAATCCACTGAATAACATACTTACTTAACCCCAAAGTACTGCTTATAAAAGCTACAATAATACCAAGAAACAAACCTATTAAAATTTTCCAGTGCAGTTTCATAAATGCTTAGTTTGTTGCAAGATCGTAAATTATTTAACCTTATCGGTAAAAACTTAACTCTGGTTTTCTGTTGTCAATTTCTTTTTCCAGTAACGCCAAAGGCCCGAAACTGCCATAAATGAAGGATTTGAACTTTCGTAGCTTTTCATGGCCTCACTATCTCCTCCATTTTTAACCAATAATTCTTTTGAAAATTGGGTGAACATTTCAATCAATTTGGGCTTTGGTGTTTGCTTTTTGTAATGCGTAAAAATAAAATTAGCATATTCATTTAAGTTATTTTTTAATTGGGTAAGATGGTGTTTACAATCGGTAATTTTACCACCGTGGGTTAAGTAAAAAGTGGTAATATTTTCTAAGCTTTCTAATCGTTCAATTGAAGTATGCCAATCTTCAATATTAATATCGGGTGGTGGCATTGGTGGCACTACTGGGCCATTGTTTAAGCGTATACCCGCAACATCGCCTGTAAAAATTACATTTGCTAGCTGCCAGGCAATATGATGTGTAGCATGGCCGGGGGTGTAATGGGCGGTAAAAGCCAACTCGTTGATATTTAAAATCTGCATGTCTGCAACTTCAAATAATTGATTTCCTTTTATAGGTTTTAAAGTTCCCCAAAGTTCATCCATTAAAGCACCGTACAATTTTGTTGCAGATGCTAATAACTTTTCTGGGTTTTTCAAATGGGTATAGCCTTTTGGATGCACATATACTTTTGCGCCTTGTTCTGCCAAACACCAAGCACCGCCAGCATGATCTAAATGAATATGGGTAAGTAAAACATCTGTAATGTCGCTAAGTTTGTAACCATTAGCTTTTACCGCTTTCTCCAATTTTGGAATAGTGGAGTGCGGGCCACTTTCTACTAAAACCAAACCATCTTTATGAGGTATTAGAAAGCAAGATATTTTAAAGATGTCAATATTTTCGGTTAAATCTACTTCAATAATGTTGTGCATTGCAAAACTATTTAATTACAAACTAACCGATTTTTTGTTTTTATACCAACTTTTTTAGAATAACCGCAGATAGCAAATTGATATAAGGTTAATTTAACAAGTTTATCAAAGTGGTTGATATTATATGATGGTTTCATTTGGCATTATCGCTTTAAAAAAATGTCAATGAGAAACTACCGTTACAAAATTAGCCCCGACAGAAGAGGTTATACCATTTTGTGTTGGGTATTTGGGTTCAATGTTTGAAGTATTTGCAAAATGGTATTTGAACGGATGGCGGGACGGGTTTTTCTATGAGCCAAATCGTTTCGCTTCAAAAAAAAGTATAACCTAGTTTGTTGTTTGAAAAAACTTGTTTCTTATTTTAAGAAAAAATGAAATTTATGAATTAGAATAAACGGCCAACTTATTTCAAGAGTAAATATATAGTCATTACCTTAATCTTCCCAAATATCTTTGTCGGTAATTATTTCTGCCAAAATACGTAAAACAGATTCACTATCGTATCTGCGTAAATGTTCAATTATTAAGGTAGGATCTTTTTTATTGAGTATGGTATTTTTTAAGCCGTCAATTTGAAGGCCTGTAAGGTTGTTTTGCAAAGCTTGTTTAATAGTTTTTACAATAGTTACATCATAATTTTTTACGTTTTTAAATTCTTTATCAGAAAGTAAGTCAATTTGCTGAATTAAACCATTTAATATTTGTTTGGCTTTTTCGGCGGTTTCTTTAGTGTCGTTAATTTTTTTGGGATACAACTCTTCTAAGCTATTTTTTTCAATATAGTATAGGCTAGAAACTTGTTTGTAATAGGGGCTTTGATCGCCAAAAGTTAAGCGCATTACATTACCTACAGATGATTTAAAAATGTCTAAATCAAAATTATCTGCATTAAGGTCTTTTAACTGTACTTCAAGAAAATTGATGATATCGGTTTTAGTCATAGTATAAAATCTATTGCTGTATGGTTTTAAACAAAACGGTGGTAAAATTAATTCCCGCCGTTTATATTATTTAAAAAATTAGTATAACAAATTTAAGGTGTTCTTAGTTATGGCACTAACTAACCTTAATTGTATAAGATTTCTACTTACTAAGTTTCGGAATGTTGAAGAAGCGAAAGCAAGTTTACCATTTATCCAAGGTGAACCGTTTTGCTTTAAAGAAAGTATTTTAAATTTCTGGGTAACCTGCTTCTTTCCAACACGTTAAAATTTGTAGTTGGTTGGCGGTTAATTCTTTTGGCTTACCTTCTGGTGCATAAGCTGGTGGCATTTTTGGGTTATCAGCATCACCACCTTGCAGTACCCTGGCCTCAAAAGCACCGTTTTCTAAAAATGGTTTCAAGTTGCTGTAAACATTATAATCCATTTGTGAAAAAGTACTAGCTGAGCCATGGCAGGCATCGTAACTACATGTTACCGAAAGTACCTCTATTACGTCACCATTAAAGGTGGCATCTATTACGTCACATTGATCAACTTCAACAGCGGTTTCGCAGTTAGTACCGGTAAAACCCTCTGGGCAATCACAAGTACCGTTATTGCAGTCACCGCCATTTTCACAAGTTACATTATCGCAGGGGTTTACTGGTGCTGGCTCCTCTTTTTTGCAGGCAGTAAACCATATTGTACACGTAAGGAGTAATGTAATTAGTGGCAATAATTTTTTGTTTTTCATACGCTAAAGGTAGTATTAATATTTTAAATCGGCGGTAGAAAATATTTAGTCTTGCCCGTCTGGATTAAAAATTTCGGCAATGGTAAAATTACCTGGCCCAGCTACCAACAAGGCTATAAATACTACCAACAATTCTATAGGGTAAGAAATGCTTGGTACATAAGCGTCGCCATTAACATAGTGCATGCTGGCAGCAACAAACATTGTGGTGGCCATCATAAATGCAGCTGGCCTAAAAAACAGCCCAGTTATTAAGGCTATTGCACCAAAGCTTTCGGAAAAAGCAGCCATAAAACCCCAAAATGCTGGCGTAAAATTAATACCAAAATTACTCATCACTTTGCCGAGGCCAGTCCATTTTTCTATACCACCAAGCAGTTTGGGTACGCCGTGTATTAAAAACAAAACGCCAAGGCCAATTCGTAAAATTAATAAGCCAATATGTATGGATCTATAATGCATCTTAAAAAAATTAAATTACTAATACTAAATATAAAAAAACAAAAGGCACAGCCATTAATGCGGCATCAAAACGATCTAAAGCACCACCATGGCCGGGTAAAATTTTACCACTATCTTTTATAGCGGCTTTTCTTTTTAAAGCACTTTCAAATAGATCGCCAAGAGGGCCGGTAAAGCCTACTATTAAGGCAATTGCTAAAAAATGCCAGCCAATTTCTGGCAATATAAAACTACATAATAAGGCTACTAAAACGCTTCCTAAAAAACCGCCTAAAAAACCTTCTACTGTTTTGTTAGGCGAAATTGATTTTGCTAATGGCGTTTTGCCAAACTTTTTACCGATAAAATAAGCAGATACATCATTACTCCAAATTAACATAAAAAAGCAGAGTACTAATAGCGGTTTAAAAATTTGTGCATCATTATAAAAAGCTAACAAAGTAAAAATTAAAAAGGGCCAAATTATATAGATGAAGCCTATAATTAGTTTCCAAATGGGTATTTTTGTGGGCTTATTGTAAGCATCTAACATAAAAAATAAAATACTAATTGGTATAATTAAATAAAACAATGGGCTGCTAAACAAACCCAATAAGGTGCTTAAATAAATAAGTGTGCCAATAAGGTTATATAGCAGGCGGCTTCTTTTTTGGTTGGTATTTGTTTTTGTATGATGGTGTTTTTGTATAATATTGAAAAACTCGTGTAGGCATAGTAAGTTGAGTGTCATAAATAAAATAGCGAAGGTGCTGTAGTTGTAAAACAACATAAAAATGAATATTACAAGCCCAAAAATTGCCGTAATAATACGTGTGGTTAAGTTGCTCATAGTTCGTTCTTTTTTATAATGTTGATGGCTTTTAAAATGTCTTTTTGAAGGGCGTACAATTCTATTTCGCCAATTAAATACATAGAGTCGCGTTTGTTTAATATCATTGCTTCAATGTCACTATCTTGCAAAACGGCCTTGGCAATTTCTGCTTTATGTAGGTAAGTGGTGCTGTAAATTTTCTTCCAGTTTTTGCTCATAATTAATAATGCTATTGCGCTTTTGGCATTGTTTATAAAAATACCACATTACAAAAATTAGACTGATTAATGAAATTAAAGTAGCGTACCAGGGTAATGCTTCCATCTCGTCCATATTAAAAGAATCCATATTGCCTGCAAAATAAAAACCAACTACTTGTAAGCCGTTAAATAATGCGTGTGCAATAATTGGTATCCAAATAGTGCCGCTCCAATAGTATAAATAGCCAAACAAAACCCCCAATAATAAACGTGGGAAAAAGCCATAAAACTGTAAGTGAATTAAACTGAAAATAAATGCGGAAACCATAATGGCAAAGTGTGGATTCTTGGTCCATTCTGATAAAAAATTTTGAATTGTTCCTCTAAATAATAACTCTTCTCCTAAGCCGGCTAAAAAACCAATCATTATAATATTGATGAGTAAATCGCCCAAGTTATCCATTTTCATAAAGGCTTCTGTCATTTCCATAGCTTGATCTTCTAAGCCACGTAATAGTGTTTCAATACCTTTTAA
>Ga0209831_1002587_pt1 | contig 15577 bp, 13 predicted proteins | sample Maine_Asex4_meta_FD_187451 | JGI IMG/M metagenome (GOLD analysis project Ga0209831, IMG submission 187451) | Marine algal microbial communities from Maine, USA - Maine_Asex4_metaG (SPAdes) (version 2) | ecosystem: Host-associated > Algae > Red algae > Unclassified | place: Maine, USA | collected...
TTGGCGTGGGTCGGATGACCCAGATAGCCACAAATGGGTTCCAAATGTGGGTAACGGCTGCTACGTGGCACGAAACGTGTCCTCGATCCACGCCGCCGACCCACATTTGACTTGCCGACGCTCTCTATTAGCCCCTGCGTCCTACGCGAAGGATGGCAGAAAGCCAAAAGACACCCAATCGGCACTCGCCTGTCGAGCTGTGGCCGGGGATTCCATTGGAGCTATACTTACACGGAGGCTCTTGGTGACTCAAGCTCGTAGATTTGTTTGCATTCCATTGTTGTATGACTTGTACTTGTTTGTATTTGGTTTGTGTATCTCTTGGTGAGCCGCCCCCTTCTTCCGGTGAGCTCGGGGAGATTCTTCGTGGCGTGGTGACTGGATTGTGCGGCGGTGGGCGGCACAGCACAGGGGAGGCGCATCCTCCGCTTTGGGAGGTGCGCCGCAGGCCCTGCACACGCGCAGAGTGCGAGTGCCTGGGGGAGCACTGGGAGAGGGTCTTCCCTGCGACTGGCAGAGGCGTCGCCGAGGGTGTATCAGGCAGTCCTAGTGGGCCCAAGACCGCCATCCAAGTAAACCAACGCATCCACCTATCTACCTCCCGCTTCCCAGGTTATGGGCCCAGCTATCGCTGGTTGTCATCGTCTTCTTCCCTGCGGTCGCTGGTCGAACGACGTTGCTCGGGTTGCGGTGTGTTTCGGCGTCGCGCGGGCGGATACCGCCGTCGACGTCGTCAGTGCGGTGCTTGGTCGCGCCGCAGTCGTCAAGATGTCGGACTACGGTCGCTTTAGCGTCCCGCGGTTCGCGCAGCTTGACGACGATTACAAGAAGTGGGCGGTGTATCAGCGTGCGCCGCTCAAGAAGGAGAAGCTGTGGAAGGCCGTCGTGACGGACCGCCCTGCTTCTGGCGCGGACGCCAAGAAGTCCGACCCGGTGGTCGAAGCGTGGGACGCCATGAACGAAGCGGCGCTGGCGACCATTCACATGTCGGTCAAGCCCGTGCATCTCAACACGGTCACGTCGGTTGACACGGCCAAGGAGGCGTGGGACGCGCTCAAGGTCATGTTCGAAGCACGTGACAACGCGCAGCTGCTGCGGCTCATGGACGAGCTGAGCAGCCTGAAGAAGGGCGACGACGAGAACATCATCAAGTTTGCGTGGCGGGCCAAGATGATCCGGGACGAGCTCGCCATGCTCGGCAACCCGGTGGACGACAACACGCTCGCACTGCGTGTCTTGTCGGGGCTTGCAAGTGGAGCAGCGGAGCATTATCGTGGCCGCGTCCAAGCCCTCTGGTAGTGTCAAGTCACAAGCCTTTGCGGCAGCGACGCACAAGAAGTCGTTTGACAAGAAGTCGGTCGTGTGTTTCTACTGAAACAAGAAAGGGCACATGCAGCGCGACTGCTACAAGAAGAAGGACGACGAGGCCGAGGGCAAGGGAAAGCCCGGCAGTGGTGGTCGTGAAGGCGGCTACGGCGGCGGGCCCCACGCGGGTGCCACTCTGGCCTACACTGCTTCCACCGGCAATGCCAGGAGCAGCAAGGCTCACGGCAGCACACGCGGGTTATTAACCTGGGTGCTCGACTCTGGCGCAATCAACCACATGGCCGCCGGGGATAAGGGCATCACCGTCCGGACGGCGGGAAGCCGAGGCGAGGTCACCTCGGCCAACGGCGATACGGGGCCCATCAAGGGGCACGGCCACGTCTCCATGGACTTTGGCAAAGGAAACACCAAGACGCGCATGGTACTCGGGGAGGCTATGCTCGTCCCAGACCTGACTAGCAACCTGCTATCGGTTCGAGCGGTCGACCACAATCGAGGTGCGGTGGTGTTTTTCGGCAACGCGTGCTACATCCGTAGCGACGGGGATGCTGTTCGCTCGAGCGGAGTGCTCGACAAGGCGTCGGTGGTCGGCATGGTGAACGACCTGGAGCAGAATGTGCTCAAGATGACGCCGGTCAAGGCGTCGGCTAACGCGGCATCCACGCGTATAGCTGGGCAGGCGGAGCTGTGGCACCGTCGTTTCAACCTCTTGGGGTTGGAGAACCTCAAGCGGGCGTCCACAATGGTCGACGGCATACCTTAATCAGTGGCAGACGCCAAGCGCGTTATGGGCACTTTGTGTGTGCCATATGTGGACGGCAAAAAGGTGCAGGCGCCGAGCCCCCGCTCGTCGACAGCGACGACGAAGTGCGAGCTGGTACACACCGACATTGGTGGCCCGCTCACTGAGTCGCTGGGTGGTTCCATCTACTTTATGACTGGCCTGGAGGAATCCACGGGGCTCATCACGACGACGCCAATCAAGACAAAAACGATGGCACCGGAGGTGCTCAAGACGCGTATCAAGCAGCTTGAGACGCTGACGCGGGTCAAGTTCAAGCGCGTCTATCATGACGGCTCGAACGAGAACGTCACCAACGACCTACATGTAAGGTACGAGGACAATGGCATCACGTCGGAGACGACGGCGCCGTACAAGTCACAGCAGAACGGAAAAGCGGAGCGGGTTAACCGCACACTGATGGAGCGCGTGCGTGCTGCTCTGGTCAATGCCGGAGCGGAGGAAGACCTGTGGGCTGAGGCGTTCGCCTCCGTCGCCCATGTGCTCAACCGGTCCCCCAAGGCGGGTCTGGACGTGACACTGCTGGAGGCCCTCACGAGTCGACGCTCCAACGTCGCGGGATTTCGCGTTTGGGGGAGTGAAGCGTGGGCGTTCAAACCCAAGAAGCAGAAACGCAAGCTGGCGCCAAGGACCGACGTCGGCCATTTTGTCGGCTACACGGTCGGTGGCAAGGCCTACCGCATCCTCAAGGATGAGACGAACCAAGTCTTCGAGAATCGAGACGTGCTGATGGAGGAGAACCTGGCTAAGGTCGAGGCGTCGGCAGTCCAGTCAAGCGCTGGACCCCGGCTGACGGCGGACTATGACGACGACAAGGATGACGCCACGGAAGGGGCAATGAACATGCTCGACGCAGAGCGCCGGCGAGAGGACGAGGACGCCCCCGACGACACCTCTGACAGCGACGACGAAGTCGGTCCTCTCTCCCTTGCTGAAGATAGCAAGGGGGACGTCGAGGGTTGCCGTGATGGCTCGACCTCGGCGGGCGGTCAAGGACCTGCTACCTGTGACAGCGCCGCATCTGGGCCTCGTCGCTCAAAGCGAAAGCCAGCTCCCATGGTAACATGGAGGGAGAAGGAAACAAAGGCGTACTTTGCAAGGAGTACAAAGAACGCGGCTGAGTTGGGCTGCGACCTGCACAAGCCCCCGGCAAACGAGAAGGAGGCGCGTGCTCGTTCTGATTGGTAGCGGTGGAAGCAGGCAGTCAAGGAGGAGGTGGGAGCACACCAGAAGCTTGGCACCCGGTCCAAGAATAAGGTGACCAACAAGAAGCACAAGGCCATCAAGGCGCATGTCGTGTTTGACATCAAGCACGACGCGGAGGGCAAGATGACGCGCTACAAGGCCCGACTCGTGGCCCAAGGTTTCAACCAAGTGCCGGGGCGGGACTGTGACGAGACGCGGGCGCCGGTGCCCTGCGCGGCTACCAAACGGCTCTCTTTGCTTTCGCTGCAGCCACGGGCTGGGAGATTCACCATGTCGACGTTAAGACGGCCTTCCTCAACGCCAAGATGGACCAGGAGATGTACATCAAACTCCCCGACGGTATCGAGCCGGAGGGCGTGGAGGAGATGTGTCGGCTTAACCTGGCGCTCAACGGGACAAATAAGGCTGGGCGGCTGTGAGGCATCTAGCTCGACAAGGAGCTCAAGGAGATCGGTGCAGTGCGGTCCAAGGTGGACCCGTGCCTCTAAGAGTGCTGTCACCCTTTGCACGGGCGCGTCTTCATTCTCGTGTACGTCGACGACCTTATCGTGACGGACGAGAAGCTGGATGGGATTGCTGCCATCAAGCGCTCCGTGTCGGCGAAGTTTGAAGTATGCGACATGGGGGAGGTCAACGACTTCATTGGCATGAAGGTCATGCGTGATCGTGCGGCGAAGATGCTGACTCTGAGCAACTCGGAGAACACGGCGACGCTGCTGGAGGAGTTTGGGATGGAGACCTCCACCCCGAACAAGGCGCCAATGGCGTCAGGGGTCAAGCTGACCAAAACAGGCGAGAACCTGCTACAGGAGGGAAACCGGTACGCTGAGTTGGTCGGCTTCTATCTCTACCTGTCCACCACGACAAGGCCGGAAATCGCCTTTGCCGTGGGGGTGCTGTCGCGGTTCATGTCGTGCCCTGAGCAGGACAACATGCGGGCAGCAAAGAAGGTATTGCGCTACCTGCGCGGGAGAACCCGCCTTGGGGTGTTCTACGGCGGCAGCGAGCCGCTTCAGGGGTTTGTGGACGCCGACTTGGCGGGCGACGTCGACGGCCGTCTGTCGGCGACAGGCTTCGTCTTCACCCTCAATGGCGGGCCCACCGCGTGGGCAAGCAAGCGCCAGTCAACTGTGGCACTCTCGACGGCCAAACCAGAGTACGTGGTCGCCGCGATGGCAACCAAGGAGGCTCTGTGGCTACGCAAGCTGCTCTCGGCTCCGGCTGTCGATGGCGGGGCCGTGCCGATGGGGAAAGACAACCAGGCTTTCCTCGCCTTGGTCAACAACCCCGAAGCTACCGAGCGTACCAAGCACGTGGACGTCGCGTACCACATGGTGCGTGACTACGTGTCGGGCGGGGGGGTCACGTTCTACTTCCTCCCTTGCGTGGACATGCCAGCTGATGGGCTGACGAAGCCGATGCCGGCCCAAGCGTTCATCTTTTTTCGGCGCGTCATTGGCGTTGGCGCGGTTCTGGGAAGCGCGGGCCTTGGCGCTACGCCGGCCCCACGTCCTGCTTCCACATGCTGAGCCCCTCCGCCGTCGGTGGAGGTCTGCGGCGAAGCGACGAAGGCGACAGGCCGCGTGCTCTTTGCGTTTGGCATCGGCTTTGCGGCGGTTCGGGCCAATTGCGGTGGCCGGACAGTCGGCTGGGGTATGTCATGTTGCTGTCCGAGTCGGCGGTGGTCAACTGAGCCCCTTTTGTTTTTGCACTAACGGCGATTCTTTTTTGTGGACGGTATGGTTAACGTCCACTGCAAAAATCGCGCGGAGTGCTCGGGACGGTATCGATACTGGCCGTTCCAGTGGACCTACACTAACTCTAATGTAAGTGGAAGAGTGTTGAGCTCTGCTTGGGAATTTCATTGGAGCTATACTGACATGGGGGCTCTTGGTGACTCAAGCTCGTGGACCTGTTTGAATTCCATTGTTGTATGACTTGTACTTGCTTGTACTTAATTTGTGTATCTCTTGGTGAGCCGCCCCCTTCTTCCGGTGAGCTCGGGGAGATTCTTCGTGGCGTGGTGACTGGATTGTGCGGCGGTGGGCGGCTCAGCACAGGGGAGGCGCATCCTCCGCTTTGGGAGGTGCGCCGCAGGCCCTGCACACGCGCAGAGTGCGAGTGCCTGGGGGAGCACTGGGAGAGGGTCTTCCCTGCGACTGGCAGAGGCGTCGCCGGGGGTATATCAGGCAGTCCTAGTGGGCCCAAGACCGCCATCCAAGTAAACCAACGCATCCACCTATCCACCTCCCGCTTCACATCGCCAGCAGGTCCGGCGCCACCTACAGAACGTCGCGGTAGTAGGAGACAAAAGTGTGCCCGCCGGTCTCAATATTGACCTGCATCCAGCGACGCGCCGCCAGAACGCGGTTTTGCTCATGGTGCGTCGCCGTGAGGAAGCAGTACGCTGAGGGGAATGCGGCCGAGACAGAACTAGTCAGTTTCGTGTCCCTAGTGACCTCGCGCTCAGAGAGGATCGGCGACTGAGCGTAAGAGATGTGGTCTCGCTTCGTCAAGCCACTGCCACCTGCCGACGGGGCGAAGCAGAGAGCGCACCGCAAAGCTGGCATCGAGAGCGCTACGGGCGGCACGCCCACCACGACGGTACCACAGGCATCGATGGAGACGTCGCAGGGAAGGCGAGGTAGTACGCGCGAATGCGGGTAGCAGTGCTCGCCGAGAACACTGCCTTGGGAGGGCGGCAAGCAATTCCACGGCCGCTGCACCAATCGTGTGGTCGTCGTCGGCGGCGAAGTCCTCATCATCGTCCGCCGACGCGTAGATCCACGGGCCAATGAGCGCACTACCGTCGAAGCTGTCGGGGTCCTGCAGCCTCCTTGCATAGCAGCCACCGACCGCGGCGGGCACGTCGGCTGCCGCCGCCAGAGCGGCGGAGTCGACACCGGCACCGTCGCGGTTCCGTGGCGCGTCGCCGCCACCGTCCGTAGTGCGCACGCTCGCCGCCGCTTCCCAACCTACTGCGGCAGCGCCGGTGACGTCGCCGTCCTGCGATGCGTTGACGCTTCCGACACCTGCAGGAGCGTCCGCCTCCAGCTCTTCGGCATCCAGAAGACCTGGACCCGGCGCAATTGCCAAGGCAGTCATCGGGACGCGCATGAAGGAGTGCGACGCCACCGAAGCCGCGGCAGCAGCCGCCGCACACCGGCTCTTGCACATGTGGGAGATCCGCACGTGGCGCGCTAAGTGGATGGTCTTGTAAAAAAAAAGGCAGCAGAACGGGCACGGAATGGAGCGGGTGGGGACCCCCTGGGACACAGACAAGGTGACAGCCAGATGGAGGCGGAGAGATGGTAGTGTGAAGAGGACAGTACTGGGGCAAGACCGTGCAAGACACGGTCTTAGTGCAACCGAGGTGATGGGTGTGTGAGGGGTTGGGAAATCGTCTGCGGAGAGCGTTGATGGGCACCCATGCACGTGCTTTTATAGGGTCACAGCATGTCGGATGTGGAGCGAGGGGGCTGGGGTCAGTGCGCGCGCTTTCCATCCGGTGAGACCACCCAAGCTCGGACTGCCCTGTGATGCTGAGGTTGCACGTCCGTCAGTTGGACCAGACGGCTACGTCCGAGAAGCGCGTGAATGAATGATGTACAGACAGTGGGCAACAAGGAAAGCACAAAAGGTCATTGGTCCGTGCGTCGCGTGACGGGGAGGATGTTGCACGAGGGTGGCTGGTCCGCATACGGACGGTAAGAGGTGCATGCGAGCTCCACCGCCTTGTTGGCCTTACCATGCGATAGCTCGTGGCGTGCGACCCGCATCACAGAGGACAGCAGCTGCAACAACGCCGTCCCCGCGCCGGCAAACAACTATGCTCGGGTGCAAGTGCTCGCGAAACAGCGAGGCGGTCGACCGCCCCCGCGTGCCCTGCATCGCAACGAGGCCCTGTCATAGCGCCACCCACACGACCGTGCAGTGCCCTCGTGCAAGAGCCCCTTCCGACGTGCCTCCAGACGACACATCAGGAGTATTACCTCGCCTCTCGTGCGATGCCGACCTACGACTTCCGTCCTCCCAGATGGGCCCTCTTCACCTTCGTTTCCACCACAGTACGTATCTTAAACGCGCGCTCGCCCTCCGGCCCCTCTCCCCCCCCATAGCGGCACGCGTGCGCCATGGCTGGGGCGTGCCAGTAGCCGACAGGGGACCACCAAGTGGCGCAGACCGTGCAGACGATTGCGCAAGCGGCATACACGCGGTGGTGTCGCGAGACCACAAGAAGAGCGTCTCTCGCCCGCCGTGGTCCGCGTACACCACAGAGGATGCGTCCAGCAAAGGGCGGCCAGCAGCAGTGGAAGCTCTTCGTGCGGCGCCGTGTCGCACGACGACGGTCCCACGCACGGGGCGCGATACACGACCACGCGGCGCGCACTGCAGCGTGCGTCGCTTGGACTGTTACCAACCGTCACGGAATCGTCCGAGACGTCCGCGCGCGAGCAGCAGGTGCCTCGTCCTTGTCAACATCCAGGCGTTGGAGCGCGAGAACTCGGCGGGCGCGCAGGCGATGACAGTCAGATGTGCCAAGAGTGCCGGCCCCAATTGCGCACTCAATGCACATCCAAATGAAAAACCAATGCGTCACAGCACGCAGATTCCCCGAGGACGATCAAGTCCTGTTCAAAATGACAACGGGCGGGGGCACGGGTTTTTCTATCCGAGGAATCCGGGGGTATTGCCCAGTCACGTGGTGTTCTGCGTAAAGTGGCACCCTCGGTTATGAGCTCGAATGGGCTTTTACTCTTCAGTGGCTGGACACCAACATGGCCGGCGCACAGTCTTCCTTCGTCGACAACGATTGTGTGGTCGTCATTCGCAACTGTTGGACTGCACCATCATCGTTCGCATAGACTGCACTAATTCACCGCTTCACCGCATGACCAGCTCGACTGTGCCCACCCTCCGCTTTCGTGCTCCAGGTGTTGCCACAACCTCGACTGCCGTGCGCTGAGTGTGTTGTTGCTATTAGCTCCGTCACGGCGCCTTCTGACGGGTAGCGGACCGCTCAACGGCAGTATAAGGGCCTCCGCAAGCCATTGTATCCATCTCGCTTAAGCCCCCCCCCTCTTGCCACCGCACACGAGCCGCCGCTCGAACCTCTTGCAGACGTTCCTCATTGCGCGAGCAAGGACGTACATGGCTCGGTCTCTATCGCCTGTGGTTATGTCGTGCGCGACCGCTCCATGCTGACCTCTGGATCGCCGTGTGGTCCATGCCGGCACTACGGTGCCGCAGGAGCTCTGTCGGCGCCTTATGTCGCTTTTGTGTGACCGAGGTGCCTACCTTTCTGCGAGTGTCTGCTCTAGCCATGCAATGTGGGATCCTGCGGGGCCATTCAAAGCCGGTCGTGCTTTGAAGCCGGGACTGATCTTGCCACCACCCAGTGGGTCGGCAGGGTACATTAACGGCTGCGCATTGCCGTTTGACCGGTTGCCTGACCCCGAAACGTGGTCGGTACTCCGCCGAGCCCCCTTCGCCGCCGCCGGATGGTGCTGCGCCGTTTCCACCAGCGCGCGTCGGTACGGCGGCGGGCCTTGGCGCAACTCCGCCTGCGGGTACCCGCGGAGCGCGTGCCACGGCCAATGCGGGAATGGGCTCTTCCACAGCTCCGGCGACGGCCGCCCATGTCGCCGATGTCATGCGCTTCAGCACTTGCGGGTTTGCCGGCGCTCGTCGTGAGGTAACGACGCAGAGGAAGGAGTTAGAAATCCGCAACAGCCACGTGCGCGCTGGGACGAAGAAGGTGGACGACATTGCGGTCCTGGCCAACCGTTTTACGGCATCTCTGATAATTCTGCGACGCACACTCGACACTATGGCAGTCCATGTGAGCACGGTGCTTACCAAACTGGCGGCTAACTACCACGCTTTGACGCCGTCTGTAGCGAGAGCGACGGCAGACGCAGCTGCGGTAGCAGTAGAGAGTGGCGTCCCTACTGTCGTTCCAGGAGAGATGGACTCACGGGATGCCCAGTGCGTCCTGGATCTGAAGGTATGTGGTACCTCCTCCGTGGGCTATGTGCCTCTATCTATCGGCCGCAACATCTCACGGCACAGTTCATTGCGCTCAGTGGGTTTGAGCGTGCGCGGGGTCGGCCTGTGGACAGCTGCGTGAACGGTGCTTTGTGGCGCGGCATTGTCTTGCTTGCTTGGACTCTAACGTCGGCTCTTCTTTATTGCTCTATGTACACTGTGTCTACGCTTTTCTTTTTCTGGCCCGACAACGGCCTAATGTCGTCGACTACCGCTTAGGGGCGTTGGAGGCTCCACGTAAAGCAGCTGACGTTTGGGTCGACATTTCGGATGTCGATGTCTTCATGCAGAACTGGACGGCGGAGCGCTTCGACATCGACGTCGACGAGGCCAACCAGATGTTGGCGCGGCTCTGGCGCCTGCTTCAATTCCGACAGCGTCAGGCCGCAGAGGCGGTTGCGCTGTCGTCGTGCCGGCAGCTTGTGTCGAGACAATGGCGTTCGACCTGCGCAGCAACACGCCGGTCGGGTATCGCTACTTGCACCGCGCTGTTTCCCACCTTTACCAGCGCATCGGCAACCAAGCCGTTTCCTTTTTCGCCAAGTTTGTCAACGACGAGGCGCAGATCGGAACTCTTCGACGCACCCATAGCACGCAGACGAAGTGTGATGTCGTCTTCTCGCCTCAAGAGGCGGTGGCGTTGCTGGCGGACCATGCGTTCATGACCTAGTTGATCTATCGTCGCGGCATTGCCCGCGCCGTCTGCACCGTGTTCTCGGTGCTGGGCATCGTCAATCGCTTCTTGGAGGTCAGCGGGGTGTCCGCCAACAATAAAGTCATCGCTTGTCTTTCGGCGCACGTTGCTCTCGTGACAATGAAGATCAGGTCGCACCTGAAGCGGTGGGTGGCGAGCCAGTCCAACGGGGAGGACGTGGCGGACGTGTCTCCGGGCCTGAACGTGGGGCACCGCACCGAGTGGGTGGAGGCGCTGACCATGGTGCGAAACCTGTTCGTGGCGTAAGGCGCTTGCACAAGCAACGGTCTGCGACTGGTCGACGGCACGGCACCGAACCGCGACGACCCGTCATATCGCGAGCCGTTGCCGGCTGGCCCTGCCCAGTCGCTGCCCGCGGCCCCCGCCAATGTGAACCCGTCGTCGAAGACCGCCGCACTTGGCACCGTGGACGGCGAGGAAGAGTCTGATGGAGACGCGCGGGGGCCCGTCGAGCGTGCTGCGGTCGCCGCAGCCCGCGCTGCGATTGCCCACGGGATGAAGGGTTTGTACGAGGAGCTCGATTCATGCCACAACAGGTGACTTGGTATGTGGATGGTGGGCTGAAGTTTCCGAGGAGAACTGCGAGTACTTCTGTGACGCATTGCTTCGGTGTGTGTCGAACTGGTGCGTGTCCGAGGCCAGAAATCGCCGGATGAGTCGGCTCATTTAGCGAACGGGAGCGGTTTCATGTCCCCGATACGCGCGAGCGGGTAGGGGGACGTGATGCATGTGTTTTCTTGATTGCATTGTGTTATTGTGCCCATTACGGGCTTTGCTCGCCGACGTCGCGCCCAGCGAGTGGTTCGCGAACGTTTTGGGTTCTCCTTCGCTGGTTCCTCCCGAGGTGCCGCGATGGCAACTCGTCGACCATTCTCGCGCCCATCATGTGCCCGACGGGTCGCTCTAACACATTCATAAGATAGATGTCCGAATATCACGCACAGCACAGCAGGCAGCCCGCCCAGAAAAAAACAGTGAAGCGCATTGTACGGCACCCGCAGTGCTGGTGTAGTACTGCCTGCGGCCAGGCCAACTCCCCATGCCTTGGGTTCGTTAACAGCCCGAACGATTGGCCCACATTGCTCGAAACGTTATTTCAACAGTGGAGTCTGCACCAATTAGGTCGCTACGTCATTTTCTCCATTGGTGTTGAGCAATACACGTGGCTGTACAGGACCCAATCGTACGGCAGTATGACCACAGCAGCTGACCTACTGTGGGCATCCACAGGGTGGTGGTCTCGATCTCATCGTGGAGTTTGTCGCAAGTCTGGGCGGGGCTTGCCGGACCGTCTTTTCGGATCATGGATTCCGCACTAAGTTGTTGGTCAGCTGGACTCAACGCTTTCTGCAGAAGCTTCGACGGCCCCAGGGGGCCGGCAAAAGAGCGTCATACTACCGCCCCGCCGCGTGGCGCCATTCATTAACGGGGCGGGGGCGGCAGCGACGACGCCCGCCGCTCGGGACGCCGGCCATCACTGGGGACGCTGCCGCTGGTCGGTCGCCCATCGTGGGTGGGCGTGGAAGTGGCCGACGAATAAACCGCGGCGTGCCTGGCGGCCGGCCAGAGATCTTGTGGGGCAGGGAGGAGGAAATTTGTTCCGTGCCCGCCGCCAGCGAGGCGCTCGCGCAAAAGAGGCTAATATTCCACAGCCGTGGCGATAGTGTTTCGCAGCTGCGGTGGCACCGAAGCGTGGCGGGCAGATACCGCCACTCCACGCCACCACAGCCGCATCCGCTGCCGCTTTCATGACCTGTACTACAGTCAACTACGCCACTGCGCGCCGTCGACAGTCCCTTCTCGGGAGCACGACGCGCAGCAGCATGGCCATGGCAGCGACGGACGGCTGCTGCGGCGCCCCTGGAACCCCGCACACTCGGCTGAAGACAGCGCCGCATGCAATTTTACGTCCTATGTATGTGTGTATCGGAGAGGGGTAAGCGTGCAAGAGCACCGCCGAATAGACTCTGGCGCGAGTTGTGAGTATGACCGACCGACAGCGGGCGCCAAGCCACCCGTTATCCAAACAGATGCGCGACCGCTCGGGGCGGGGCGACCCGCGACGAATGCGGTGCGCTGACGGTGGCAAGCTGGACCTGCCACGCAACACCGGCAGCGCCACGTGCCTGTGCGTGCTTTGCGTAGCTGTGTCCCTCCTGCAGGAGGGGCGAGAAGGGTGCGCGCGGACGCGCCGACGCGGGCGCCAGGCTCGGGGGTGCGCCGCAGGGCGCACGCCCACGTCGGCTGCTCACCCCCGCCCCCATTATTATGATGACACTCGGCTGGGGACTAGCCCCGCTGATTGGGGCATGAACAGAACGCCTTTCATTCGTTAGGGGTTGGGAACGCATGTTATCTTCTCGCACCACCGGTGCGATGCGGGTCGGTGGCGCAGGAGTAGTGGTGGGGTGGCGACTCCGCCGTGGCTGCGGTTGTCGGTCACCGCCGACCGTCGGGACGGCGGCGCCGCCTGCAAGCAGTCTTCAGCCCTTTCCTAGTAACGAAGGCGATGGGCGCGGAAATCCACAAGTATAGTATCAATGCAGATAGTCCCATTCTATCACACATCAGTCACACGTGGTAACTACATAAGTACGTCCAAAGCGCTCAGAAAATCAAACTGAGGTCTGTCCAGGGTATTGAAAAAATCGCTTCAAGGCATGGGGAGGTGCCCTGTGGCTCAGCGCCTGGTCGACACATAAATGCGTAGATGCCAAATGTCATCTGTCACCAGCTGCAACAGTCTTTACCTGTCCTACTAGTAGCACATCTAAGCCCGCTGGGCGCTCCCAACTGTGATAGTCCCGAGACCAAAGCCATGCACCTGAACATGTTTGGCGCGGGCGGGCCCCCCGTTCAGTCCGTTTTCCACGGACAACGACACTGAACAAGGTGTTCCCCTGTTCAGCGTGTCGACTTTTCTGACGATTGAAGCTGGCGATTTCACACCAGATCAAGTCGCGCCGGAGACTATCCGGATCCTGTCCGCATATACAGTCTTTCTCCAATGCTGTCCACCCTCTATGGCGATCGTACGACCAGAAAGTAGCCCACATTTTTCGTGCAGAAGACGATGATCGGGAGCCACGATCCCTGTTGATTGTACCGTAGAGGCCGGTCGACCGCGTTCGTTGCTATCCCCCCCTGGACAAGAACGGAAGCGACAAGAATGGAGAAAGACTGTATGTCCAAGAATAGCCCACTGTAGCCGCCCCTCGGACATAAGTTCATGCTCGTTTCAGCGGCACTATCGGGACGCCACCTGCACCCAATCAGCGGCCGCCACACGCAAGCCAATTCAGAATACTTTAAGGGTTCGTACAACTATTTTTGGAACCGCCCTGATGTATCTCCAGAGCAAAGTCAACTCGGGGACGCGATCGGCTGCGTCGGCCGTCTTACTTTGTCTGAATGAGGCGGAGGTGCAAAAGACTGCGAAAATTTCGGCTCCCACAGCATGCGAGATGGCCACCTCAGGTGGGATGCTGAGACACGAGAGTTACACATTTGACGCGACGATTAAGGTTTTTGACGCGCACACTAAATTAGTGCAACACGTCGGAAAGTTCTGACATTAGCCCATGTAGCCAATAGACGATCTGAAACCCAGAACTCAGGACCTGGGCCGTCTTTTCTGGGCGTGCCTGGTGGGCACGCCCTCCTGCACTGTAGTGCGTATCGATTTTTTTGTGCTCAGGACCTTGCGGGTACCGAAATCACTCACAAGGTAGTGGACGCTTGTTCTTACGAAAATTGGCTGAAGAGCTTGTAGCGGCCATTTGCCTGACCGCGCTACACGCCACCGGCAGTGTCTCCGCAAGACTCACGTGAGTGTCTATTTTGCGTACGGTGTAAAAGGGCACCAGGGCGCTTCGTCGATTATCAACGAAAGAGCCCCTTGCGGCATGCAAAGAAGTGTCACGGGACGCACCATTCACGCACAAGACACACAGTTGGCGTCCCAAAGGCGTCTCTGGTTGGGTCCCGCGTGAAGCGGAAACACTGACGATTCTTATATTGCTAACCTCCACAAAAATGGCGGTTGCAGAGAGAAGGGAGGCAGAGCCGACCACACAGCATAGAAATGAAGTCAGATTGGCTGTTCCAAAAGCCCCAATCGTACTATTGGCTGAGAGTTGCCGCCAGTAATCTTGCAAGCCAATTAACGTGTCTTGCAGGAGTCACGTAGAGCAATTGCGACCCACAATGAGATTTCCTGAGATTTTTGGGCCGCTTGCTTGGGCCTGAAAAGGGCATGGAGAGGGTTCTGGGCCAGACCTGTGATTTCTGATGAGATCAACCAACTTCTTCAGATTTCTCGAGATCCAGATATGCGTTTCCAGAGCGCAGAGCTGCATGAGGAGACTGTGTAAGGAACTCACATGATTCCTAGTCTTTCCATTGGTCCATTGGTCCACGTACGCTGTTGAAAGATTGCAACCACTCTGCAACGGCCATTTTTTGAAGGTCAGCAATAGATCTATTGCCGTCTTCGCAATTTTGGCCGATGTGGTCGGATTCAAGATAGCGTGTGGGTCAACCGCCCAGTGGTCGATGTTCTTTTTCCGGCCGAATAGATGGCTGAGACTCAGTTTCGCGCTGTTGCCCACCGTCCTTGACATTGACAGGATCGGCCACAAATGAGAAGGCAGCACGACCATCAAAGCACAGCAAGCAATATCGATTTCTTACGCACTGCTTTGTGCTCCATATTCGGAGGCCCTTTCGGACCCACATGTGTACCCACGTCGGTTTGCCGACGCTCTCTGTTTGACATGCGAAAGGACTCTATTGCCAACAGTAACCTCCGTTGCGAGCAGTAGCCCGCTGCATACGCCAACCCTACGATTACCAGGGTTTAGTGAGTGTCGAGAACCAGCACGGGACAGGCGCCGGACCAGGGCGACAGGATCGCATGGCAATTGCATCGTCTGCACGAGGGCCGGCGCTGCCGCTCGACCCGCGGTACGAAAGCACCGCAGAGGGTCCCTCCTCTTTGGTCAAGGCCGCCGTGCCTCCCGGTCGTTGGCGCCACCCGTTGCCCTCCTGACACCTCGTCGGCCGGCGTGCCCCGCCCGCACGCCCGTGCGCCTCGAGGCCCCCTTGCCATGAACGCGACGCCCTCATTGGGCGAGAGAGCTGACGCCGCGGCGCGACAGCTCTTGTCTTGATGCCTGCCGTCGCCCCCCCTACAGCGCGGACCGCTCATGGCCATGGCGCGGGCCTGGCGGAGCAAGAAACCCCCCGTTCCAAGCACCGCACTCCCACCCACGTGGTCATCTGTTTCGCTCATCCCCGAGCGCCCGGTGGCCGATGCCATCAAGCGCTGGGTATTCTCCCAACGCGCGTGCCGCTATCAGGGGGGTCGGCCGACACCCGCTGACCGGGCACGCCGCCACCGGCGGGGGCGCCGCCCGCCCGGCGGCGAGATCTCGGCCACGTGCCCCCCCCCCCCCCCCCCCCCCCCCCCCCCCCCCCCC
>Ga0209831_1002594_pt1 | contig 15542 bp, 16 predicted proteins | sample Maine_Asex4_meta_FD_187451 | JGI IMG/M metagenome (GOLD analysis project Ga0209831, IMG submission 187451) | Marine algal microbial communities from Maine, USA - Maine_Asex4_metaG (SPAdes) (version 2) | ecosystem: Host-associated > Algae > Red algae > Unclassified | place: Maine, USA | collected...
TTCTTAAATCATCATTTATGTAAATATACTGAAAAGCTTTTAGCAGTTTAGGCAGCTGGTGTCTTGATTTTTCATTTAGCACCACATCAGCAATAGCTAATGTACCGATCTGAAAGTTTCTATGTACCCTATTTCTCATCTTTATTTCCCCCCAGTTTTATATTAGTAAAACAAGGCAAAATGTTTAACTAATTTATAATCAATGTAATACACCTTAAATATAACTATAAATAGTGTAAAATACAATAAAATTGATAGAAGTTTATGTGTGAAACTAATATCTAAACATCTGATTTATAGTAGACTAAGTGTTGAAATTTTGTTTTCTGCCAAGCACTACTTACAAACATTAAAAATATAAAGCCATCAGGTTAATATAAATAAAAAAATTATATTTGTTTAAGTTAAAAAACCTCCGACGATGCCGGAGGTTCTGTTAAAATTTTATTGAAAATCTATTAATTCAATTTCGAATACTAATGGTGCGTTGGCAGGTATTTTCGGCCCAGCTCCTCTGGCACCATAGCCTAAATCAGATGGAATAATCAAAATACCCGATCCACCTTTTGAAAATTTTGGAATACCTTCATCCCATCCTTTTATAACACGGCCTTGGCCTAATGGAAATTCAAATGCCTTATCTCCATCTTTAGAGGAGTCGAATTGACTGCCATCTAATAAAGTGCCAGTATAATGTACTTTTACTTTTTGGCCCGCCTTAGGAAATTGCCCATTACCTTTTTTATTAACTACATAATACAAACCGTTTTCTGTTTTTTCAGCTTTATATCCTTTTTCTTCAATATATGCTTTTAATGCTGCTTCATCTTTAACTTTTTGCGCAGCCATACTAGCTTCTAACTCTTTTTGTTGCTCGGTAGCCGAAGCAATTTTTAATATACTTACCGTATATTTCAGCTTATCATCTGCTTTTAAAAATGCAGGAAGTTGATCGCCATATACCTTGCTTGCTGGTACTAAAAATTGAGCACTATCTCCACTACTCATCATCATTAAACCTTCATTTATAGCTCCATTAAATAAAGATTCTTGTAATTTAAAATTAAGTGGCTCTTTATTGCTAAAAGTGTTAAACAAAGAAGAATCGGACATAGTGGCAAATGACATATTAAGTGTCAAGAAATCACCCATTTTTACGGTTCGGCCTTCCGAGTCTTTTAACATATTATATTCAAAACCAGAGTCTGTTTTTTTAAAACCACCACCACAAGCTGCTAAAAAGAAAATAGCGAACATGCCTAAGAAAATGTTTTTGTTCATATAGTTTATATTTTTATTTAAGTTCATTATACAAATGTAATACGCTTTCTACTTTTTTTATGGCTTCTTCTAAAGGAATTTCTAATTTTCCACCAGAAGCATTTTTATGGCCTCCCCCGTTAAAGTGTGTTCTAGCCATCTCATTTACCGAAAAATCAGATTTGCTGCGTAATGAAAGTTTAATTTTATCGTATTCTTCTTTCAATAGAATAGAAACCTCAATATCTTTAATAGCTAAACCTTGGTTTACTAAACCTTCAGTATCGCCTTTTTGTACGTTATGACGATGCATTTCTTTTATGCTCAAGGGTAAAATAGCGGCCTTCACACCTTTTATGGTTCTTAATTTTTGCCCTAAACAAAAGCCCCAAAAACGCATTCTTCTAAAAGAATAGTTGTTAAACAATTCAATATCAGCCTTTTTTACATCTGCACCGGCTTCAATTAACTTACCCACGGTTTCGTGCAACTGCTTAGTTACCGAATGGCTAAATTTGCCAGTATCAGTTAAAATACCCATATAAATACAATCGGCTACCGTTTTATTTATATACTGTTGCCAGCCCATTTGATTGGCAAATTGAAAAACCAACTCGGCTGTAGAAGAAGCCGATGTGTCAGAAAGCATATAGTCTGCAAATTTTTGCGGTTGTAAATGGTGATCTATCATAACCTTAAAAGCATCAGCGGCATCAATATATTTTTCAATAACACCTGTGCGTTTTAAATCATTTAAATCTAAAACAATAATACAATCCGCATCAGCAAATACTTCTGGTACTTGTTGTTTGGTGCTTTCATTTTTATCAAACTGAAGTATTGTTTCCGTTCCTTCATTATATTTTAAAAATTCTGCAAAATTATTAGGCACTATAACTTGTACTGTATGCCCCATTTGTATTAATAGGTTATACATTGCAAGCGAAGAACCTACGGCATCACCATCTGGGTTTTGATGAGTAATAATTACTACTTTTTTTGGAGTAGAAAAAAAATCTTTTAATTGGTCTATCATTTTCGTTATGCTGCGAAATTATGGTTTTTTAAATTAGAAACTATTGAAGAATGTAAACTAAGTGCAAAAAAAATAGAATTAAGTGAAAGAGAACTTGTAAGCTAACTTGCTTTGCTTATTTTTGTGCACAAATAATAACAACTTATGGCAGGTAACATTACCTTAACAATGATTAAGCCCGATGCAGTTAAGAAAAACTCAATTGGTGGTATTTTAAAAATGATTAATGATGGAGGGTTTAAAATTGTAGCAATGAAATATATGCACCTTAGCAAAGGTAAAGCAGAGCAGTTTTATGCCGTTCATAGCGAGCGTCCATTTTATGGTGAGTTAACAGAATTTATGTCTTCAGGGCCAATAGTGGCAGCTATTTTACAAAAAGATAATGCCGTTGAAGATTTTAGAAAATTGATTGGTGCTACTAACCCTGCTGATGCAGAAGATGGTACAATTAGAAAAGTATATGCTACTAGTATTGGTGAAAATGCGGTTCACGGTTCTGATAGTGATGAAAACGCTAAAATTGAAAGTGACTTTTTTTTCAGCCAACAAGAGCGTTTTTAAAAAATTACAATATAAACAGCCGATTATTTATATTTTACAATTAAATTTTGCGAAATACGTTTATCTCTATGTTTAACAAAATTTAAATATCTTTAATTTCTAAAATGAATTTTTACAAAATAATCGGTTGTTTAATTTTTATAGTTGCCATTTGCTTTTCTGCGTGTAATAAAGGGCCAACTTGCGACGATGGTATTCAAAATGGTGGCGAAAGAGGTATTGATTGCAGCGGCCCTTGCCCGGATAGATGTGATTGTTTTGATAATATAGCCAATTTTGGAGAAGAAGGAGTTGACTGTGGTGGTCTTTTTTGCAAACCTTGCACTTCTTGTGAAGATGGCGAACAAAATGGCGATGAAACAGGTATTGATTGTGGCGGAAGTTGCCCTGCTTGCGAGCTTGATTGTAGAGAAGATTATGCAGACATGGCTACCTATACTGTAAATAACTCTTCATTTGTAAGTGGCTCAGCTAATGCTTTTATAAACGAAAGTGATGAATTATTAATTTTAGCCGACAATGCTGATGGTAGTGGATTGTTTCAAATAAGCCAAGCCAAACCTGGCTTTGCTATTGGGACTTACGATATTAAAAACCGCAGTATTACCTTTATGTTTATGCAGCATAGCGACTCTCGCTCTTACAGTTCAGAAATTGATGGCTCTGCTGGTACTTTTGAGATTACCGAGTTTGTAAATGAAACCGATTGCAAATATTTTAGCGCAAATTTTAATGTAGTATTAATCAACTTCGATAAAGTCTCTCAAATTACAGTTGCTGGCACATTAGAAGATGTTGAATTTTTGTCAGAATAGTTTCTTGTATTTTTTTGCGATAGGAAGTGCAGCATTATTTCAATTTTTTTACACAAATTATCTTATAGAAAATATAAATAAACTTGAGATTAAAAATGTTATTTACTTTCTACCCAAAACCTTTTCTACCGCTGCTAAAATATTTGGTGTGTCAATTCCATACTTGGCCATTAGTAAATCTGGTGTACCACTTTCGCCAAAACTATCGTTAACCGCTACCATTTCCATTGGTGTTGGTTTATTGCAAGCCAATAGTTGAGCAATACTTCCTCCTAATCCACCATTTTTTTGATGTTCTTCAGCAGTAACCACACAACCCGTTTTTTCAACAGAAGCTAAAACAGCTGCATCATCTAAAGGTTTAATAGTATGCATGTTAATCACTTCTGCACTAATACCATTTTTTTCTAACTCAATAGCTGCTTCTAAAGCTTTCCAAACCATAATGCCACAAGCAATAATGGTCACATCTTTTCCTTCATTTAAAATTTGAGCTTTGCCAATTTCAAAAACAGCATCTTCATTTGTAAAATTAGGAACTTTTGGGCGGCCAAAACGTAAATAAAATGGCCCGTTAACAGAAGCAATGGCTTTTGTAGCGGCTTTGGTTTGGTTAAAGTCGCAAGGTACAACAACCTTCATGCCTGGCAACATTTTCATCATACCAATATCTTCTAAAATTTGATGTGTTGCGCCATCTTCACCTAAAGTAATACCTGCATGTGAAGCACATATTTTTACGTTTTTATGCGAATAAGCTACCGACTGACGAATTTGATCGTAGACTCTACCAGTAGAAAAATTAGCAAAAGTGCCTGTAAAGGGAATAAAGCCGTTAATACTTAAACCTGCTGCTACACCAATCATGTTTGCTTCGGCTATTCCGCATTGAAAAAAGCGTTTAGGATAATCTGCTATAAAAGCGTCCATTTTTAAAGAACCGATTAAATCGGCACATAAAGCAACAACTTTGTCGTTTTCTTTACCCAATTCGTGCAAGCCAACTCCAAAACCACTTCGGGTGTCTGACTTAATGGTTAAATTATAATCTTGTAATGCCATTTTTTAATCTACTTTATCAATTTTACGTTTAGAAAGTGTTACCAAATGTTGAATGGTATCTACTGTTTTTTTATTTTGAAAAATTTGCCCCAATACTTCGGTTAAGCTTTCAGTATCTGCCACATCATATTCTTTTTCTAATAAAGGCGAATATACTTTTAATGGATAAGAATCGGGCGACTCTTGAAACAAAAATACTAACTCAAAGTTATAATTTCCCATAGCTGGGGCAACAATATTTAATTTGTGTACAATGCCATGTTGGTAGTTTTTTTTAGAGTTGATAACCCGGTAATTACTAATATCTCCCAATTTTGGGCGAACATAATTTTCAGTAATTGTATTGGCCAACAATATATTGTTAGTGGACTTACTTAAATAAGCGGCCTGCTCATTCAATAACTCAACGGTAGGCAAGCCTGCGTTAAGTTCATTTAAATTTTGAGGCCATAAATTTTTACTTCTTGCCATCTTCAATTTTTTTTATTGTACAACTAATGGGTAAATGATCTGATATTTTCCTGTTAATCAAACCCGATTTTTTTAGCAAATTTAAATCATCTCCCAATTTAGTAATGATTTGTAAATCTTCTTCGCTAAAATACTTAATTAAGCTTGGGCGTAGTAATACTTGGTCAAAAATATTCCAAAAATAATTAACTGGTTTTGAGTGGCTTTGATAAAATGTTCCACTAACTTTGCCTTTGCCCTTATCTCCAAAAAAACTCCACATAGGGTTGTAAAAAAATGGATAATCCTTACCGTCGATTATACGTTTCTTTTTTTTTGCAACACTTTTATTAATTACGCCATGAAAACCGGTGGCTTGTATCATTCCTGGTTCAAAAGGGTTCATATTAAAATCACCAATTAACAAGGTATTATTATTTTGTTGTTGATTTTCAAATTTGTCAATAATATTATTGGCTACTACGGTATATGCTGCTTGGTCTATAAAATCCCAATGTAATTTTGATTGATAATGAATACCTAATAAATTGAAAATTGGATATTGAGGTACTTGCATACTTCTAACTGTTAGGCGCAAAGTGCTGGTAACAAGCGGCATCCATTTATCTGGGTATTTTGAAAATATGTATACTTTTTCGCAAATAGGATCTTCATTATAGTTAAAGGAAAATGTTTTATTTGAAAGTGTACGCACAATTTCTTTTGGAGTATTACCAATTTCTGCTAATATCAAAACATCGGGTTGTTGATGTTTTACTAATAAAGCCAATTCATTTAACAACGAATGTTTAGCGGTATTCCAAAAAATAATTTTCAATATTTAAAAGTATAACAATTAATAGTCGCCTAAAGTTTCTGCTAACTGATTTAAAGCAATTTCTGTTTGTTCTTTATTGGTGGCTTTGCCGTGCCATTTGTAACTTCCTTGCATAAAATCAACTCCGTAACCCATTAAAGTATTCATAATTATACATACAGGCTGGCCTTTACAAGTTAACGATTTTGCTTTGTTTAAACCATCTATTACTTGTTGTAAGTTATTACCATCTTCAATAGTCATTACTTGCCAGCCAAAGCTTTCTATTTTTTTATGTAGATCTAACAAATCCATCACCTCTTTGGTTGTGCCGTCAATTTGTGCATCGTTACGGTCAATAGTGGCAATCATATTATCTAATTTATGATGAGCCGCAAACATAAAAGCTTCCCAGTTTTGGCCTTCTTGTAGTTCACCATCACCGTGAAGAGAATATACTAATTTATCATCTTTAGCTAATTTTTTGGCTGCTGCTGCACCTGCTGCAACTGATAAACCTTGCCCCAAAGAACCACTTGCAATACGTATGCCTGGTAAACCTTCGTGAGTAGTTGGGTGACCTTGTAAGCGAGAGTCAATTTTTCTAAAAGTATTTAGCTCCTCAACAGAAAAGTAGCCCGACCGCGCCAATACGCTATAGTAAACTGGCGAAATATGTCCGTTAGATAAAAAGAAAAGATCTTCATTACTACCTTCCATTTTAAAATTGGTGTTATGATGCATTATTTCTGAATACAAAGCCACAAAATATTCGGTACAACCTAACGAACCGCCCGGATGGCCGCTGTTTACCAAGTGCGTCATTCTAATAATATCTCGCCTTACTTGTGAGCATAAGGCTTGCATTTCATCTATTGAAGGCATAGTTTCTTTTAAAATTTAGATAAACAAAAGTAATTAAAATTTAAAGCTAAAATATGATTGTTGCTAAATGTTGTAAAAATTTTTTTTTGAAGTTCAGAAATCCTGACCCCAGTCCCAAAAATCAATACCGATAGCTATTGGTATCCAGCTCACTTCTTCATAAAATAAAAATACGCAGATTTACTGAGGGTGCTTACTTTTAAAATCAATTGCTTTTTGGTGGCATTTCATTTTTCGAGGGGTCAAGGAGTTCAGAATTTATTTTTTTCCAGAAATTAGAAAGCTAATTACAATGTATAACTAATAATTAAAGCATCTTAAAAAAAAACAATTTACTATTTATGTATAACTCATCAGCATTTTTCAGAGCCGCTAACTTTCAAATTCAATTAAAAAATATCAACTCAACTGTAACTATTCAGTAGAGGTCAGAAGTTAGACCGCTTCGCTGACAGACTTGAGATAAATTTGGATGAGTGAAGTCAAAAACACTCGTTTTCGCCTAAATTATGTCTAACGTCTAACGTCTAACAATGAAATGGTCTGACTTTTGAACAGTTACACTTAACTTTACATTTTGAAAAACCCGAAACGCTGTCACTATATTTTAACTAAAAGCTATCAATAGAAAAATCCTTAATATTGCTCATCGCTATTCGGGAAATCTCTGCTTTTTACATCATCAATATATTGCTCTACTGCACCTTTTATATCATCAAACAAATTTAGGTAACGGCGCAGAAACCGTGGACTAAAATCTTTAGTAATACCCAACAAATCGTGCATAACTAAAACCTGCCCATCTACTTCATTACCGGCGCCAATACCAACTATAGGTATATTTACAGAACGAGCTACTTCGCCTGCCAAAGTTGCGGGTATTTTTTCTAACACAATACCAAAACAGCCTAATTTTTGTAGCTTTTTAGCATCGCCTTTTAGTTTTTCAGCTTCTTGCTCTTCCTTTGCTCTTACAGTATACGTACCAAATTTATATATGGATTGTGGTATTAAACCCAAATGCCCCATTACCGGAATGCCTGCCCTAAGTATGCGCTCAATAGAGTCAGCTACTTCAATACCGCCTTCTAATTTTACGGCATGCGCTCCAGCTTCTTTCATAATTCTAATAGCCGATTGTAGGGCTTTTTTCGAATCGCCTTGGTAAGTGCCAAAAGGCAAATCAACCACTACCAAACAACGTTTTGTTGCTCTTATAACCGAACTGGCGTGGTAAATCATTTGATCTAAAGTAATAGGCAAAGTTGTTTCGTGGCCTGCAATAACGTTGCTGGCAGAATCGCCTACCAAAATAATATCAATACCTGCGGCATCAATAATGCGCGCCATAGAAAAATCGTAAGCCGTTAACATGCTTATCTTTTCATTAACCGCTTTCATTTCAGCCAACACGTGCACGGTTATCCTTTTAGTGTCAACAAATTTACTAACCGACATGGTAGCCAAAGTTTTTATTGTTAAAAAATGATCTCATTAACCAAATATAGTTGTAAATTATACATTTCAATAAAACAAAAGCCTTATTTTCGCCACAATGAATAAATTTATTTTTATTGTATTTGCAATAGTTGCTCTATTTTTTTGGTCAAGCTGTGAAAGTGATTTTCAATTAACCTCAGAATGGAAAGAATTTATCATCGTTTACGGCATATTAGACCATAATGATAAAGACAATTTTATTAGAATACAAAAAGCTTTTTTAGATGAAAATACTAATGCACTCGAAATTGCTGGTGTTGCAGATTCATTATTTCCTCAAAATTTAAAATCGGTTGATTTATTGGAGTTTGATGATGGAGATAGAATTAGAACCATACCCATGCAAAAGGTATTAGCAGGCAATTTTCAGTTAGAAAAAGACTTTGAAGATGGTGATATATTTGCAACCCAACCTTACAATTTGTACCACACCGATTCTGTTTTAAACAATCAATACACCTATCAATTAAATATTGAAACCGGAACAGATAATGCAGTTACCGCCAACACAGCCTTGATGGGCGATTTTGAAATATTAAGCCCCAAACCAAGATCGGCAGTAAATTTGGTTAGTAAAAACCCTTTTGTAAGATGGCGAAAAGCACCCAATGCTAAGCTTTACGGTTTACGGTTAACATTTTTTTATTCTGAAATAGAAAACAATCAACCACCAGTTAACAAAAGCTTAGAGTGGAATTTAATCAATTCATCTATTGTGCCAATTGATAACCTCATAACCTACGATTTTGATATTATTGCCGATAACTTAAATACCCTTACCAACGAATATAGAAATGCATTTTTTAAACATTTGGCTGAAAATATTGAACCAGTCGCTTTTATTAATCGCAACATTGATAGCGTACAATACGAGTTTTCTTACGGTTCGGAAGATATTTTAAAATACAACGAAGTAATTGCAGCACAACAGCAAAGCATAGTTGGGGGAGGGCAAGGCATAAACCCTTATTCGAACATAGAAAATGGTTTGGGTTTGCTAGCAAGCAGAACTACTGTAAAAATCCACCGTGTAACTTTAGATTCGGAAACCCGCGACAGTTTAAGTTGCAGCCCTTTGGTAAGCCCATTAAATTTTGAAGCTGCAACTCCCAATTTCGAATGTTTTTAAATACAATTGAAGTGTTTCGTTTTGAAGCGAAAGTTGATTGGCTCGTATAAATAGTGTCCCCGCTTTTCACTCCAATCTTTTTGAGCAATAGGTTAAAACCCATTGCTCAAAAAGGATTTCCGTTACAATCGGGGCTAAAATGGAAACCAATTGGCTCGTAAAAACTATGCTTCAATTATGCCTAAGGAATGATAAAAAATAAGGCCACTCTATTAATTTACTAACATCTTTAAACAGCCTTTAAAATAAAAAAAGACAAGCCAAAAGGCTCATCTTTTTTATGGGTGGAAGACGGGTCTCGAACCCGCGACCTCCGGAACCACAATCCGGCGCTCTAACCAACTGAGCTACAACCACCATTTTGGTCAGCAAAGATACATCATTATTAAAACAGGTCAAGTTTATTAAGTGAAATTTTATAAATAAGTGTTTTTTTCGCTAAAATCCTTTTCTTCTCGATTGATATTTTGGACCTAATGGTGCTGGTCTTTTTATTAAATCAATTTTTGGAAACCATTTTTTAAACAAAAAACCCATTAGTATACCAAACACAAAACCGCCAATATGCGCCCACCAAGCTACACCAGATGATGTGCCGCCTGCACCTAAAGCAGCAAAGCCGCTAAATAGTTGTTGGGCTATCCAAAAACCAAGAAATAATAGGGCAGAAATGGTAAAGGTTCTTATAAAAAACAATACTTTAATTTTTGAGCCAGGAAACATTATAAAATAAGCTCCTAAAACTGCAGAAATAGAACCACTAGCACCAACTGTTGGCACAGAACCCGAACACGGCAAAAGGTTACCACAGTTAGCTGGCATTACGTTAGCACAAATTGTACAGCAATCCACTAGCACAGAAGGTTCGCCAATACTAAAAAAGATATGTGCAAAGGCTGCAATAATGCCTCCACCAACGTAAAATAAAAAAAACATTAAGTTGCCAATAACGGCTTCAATATTGTCTGCAAAAACCCATAAAAATAGCATATTGCCTATTAAGTGCATCCAATCGCCATGCAAAAACATGCTGCTTATTAGGGTAAACATATCATTACCTTGTGCAATGTTGGCTGGTATTGATCCATAAGAACAAATTAAATTTCCGGGGGTAATAATTTGAACTAAGAAAACAATAATATTGAGTGCTAAAAAAGCGTAGCTAACAATTGGGTAATGCCCACCTTTTACATTTTGATCTCCAATAGGAAAAATCATAACTTATAATTTGTGATTTTAATTTAAGGATGCCGTAGCAATGTAAAATAATATTACTTAATTTTGATTAATAATGGAAACAAAAAATATTAAAGACACAGAAGTTATTACATTAGGTGGTGGTTGCTTTTGGTGCATAGAAGCAGTTTTTCAACAACTAAAAGGAGTTGATAAAGTGGTTTCAGGCTATTGCAATGGTTTGGTTGAAAACCCAACTTATAAAGAAGTTTGTACCGGAATGACTGGTTATGTGGAGGTTATACAAATAACTTACCAACAAGCGGTAATTAGTTTTGAAGTTCTGTTGAATGTTTTTTGGAACATTCACGACCCAACCACTTTAAACCGACAAGGTAATGATGTGGGTACACAATATAGATCGGGTATCTATTTTCACAATGAAGAACAAAAAGCCAAAGCAGAAGCATCGAAGGCGGCAATAGGTGCAAGTGGATTATATAATGATGCAATTGTTACAGAAATAGTGCCAGTACAAAAATTTTATGCTGCTGAAGTATATCATCAAAATTATTATAATTTAAATAGCAATCAGCCGTATTGTAGTGCTATTATTGGCCCAAAATTGGCTAAGTTTAAAAAGTTGTTTGCAGAAAAAGTGAACTAAGTATACTACGTCAAATGAGGTATCTATTTAGCCCCTATTGTTGCGTATATCCTTTTTGTGTTCCAATGGATTTTAACCCATTACACAAAAAGATTGTAGTGGAATACCGATGGCTATCGGTAGGTTGTACTATTTATGCAAGCCAAGTACTTTCGCTTCAAAATAAATAAAATAAAGGCTGTTTATTACTGCTAAATTTATTTCATTATATTTTTATATGATAAGCTTTTTGTCTTCATCATCACTAATTAAATTACCCAATTTTTCGGCATCTGTTTTGTGCTTTTCTGCCTTGTTTAAATTGCCGATAGCGAGCTCGCATTTCCACATCATTTCTTCGGCATAGGCGTAATCAAAATCTTTTATACCTTTTGGGTTTGTATTGGTAATTTGATAACACTTTTGCGCATAAATGATTGCTGCTTCTGGGTTGCCAACAGCCATAAAAACACGAGCAATTAAGTACATGCCACGTTGTTGATTAATTTCGATACCAGCATATCGCCAATGTAAATTACTGGCGTGGGCATAATCAATTAACTCATAACCTTCTTCAATTGTTATTGAAGATTTTGAAAGCAATTGCCATACTTTCTGATTAAAATGAACCGCATAAAACGATGAACAGTAAAATCTAAAGTTGTTGGTTTCTTTACCATATTATTGAGATTTACTTATTTAAATATGATAAATTTTTCTGAATATTGAAAACTGTTGTTGTAAAAACGTACGATATACTGCCCCTTTTCTAATTTAGGAAAATCAATCTGCAGGTTGTTTTGATAACTATTAATCAATATTTTGTTTGCATATAATACTTGTCCATTTAAATTTATGATTTCCATATTATAATCACCAGTCTCTTTAAAAATTAAGTTAAGTGGTAAATTGCCCAAACGAGGAGAAACAACTCCTAAATTGTAGTTTACAAAGTTATAAGTTATGGTAAACACAAAAATGTTTTGTGTTATTGTTACTGTACAATTATTTGCTGTTGTAACGGTATAGGAAACAGTATGATTACCTGGCCCTGCAATAGATGGATTGAATGCACTAAATATTACACCCGTACCAGAAAAAGTACCACCCGAAGGAAAACCAGATAAAGTAATTGGACTGTTTGAGGAAGTAACTGCAGGTAAATTGAGAATGGAAGCAGAAACATTACTGCAATCATTATTATCAAAAATTGTACAGCCATCAGAAACCGTATTTTGGTTTTCAATAATGCCTTGTGGGGTTAAATCTCTACCAGTAAAAGCAGCATAATCTGGTGGGTATTTTTCTGCACGGTAGCAATCAAAACCGTTTGAACTACCACCTTGATTAACTATATTACCTGCATCAGGATTTTGATAATGCCATACTATATTTCCGGCTGGGTCTATTTCAAAAAAGCGACCTCTAGAGGCTTCGCAAATAGTAAGGTTACCGTTGGGTTGCATATTTACACCGCTCATAAAAGTACTGTAAAATGTAGTGCCATTTACACTACCACTCCATTCAAAATCGAAGGAAGCAGGCAAGTAGGTACCATTGGCATTCATCATATAATTACCATTTGCATCTGTTGGTGGATCTAAAATCACCACTCTGCTCCAAGCTCCGGCAGGGCGGCCATTACCATTATCAAATACAGTAATTTTACCTGCCTGAGGTAAACCAGGGTTTATCCAATCAGAGTTATGTTGCCCAAAAAAAACGCGGTCGGCAGCAGTACCTTTATCATAATTTTGTGGATTACCATAACGGTATAAAAAATCACCTCCATTTCCAGAATTTCCACCAATATGACCTGCAGCTTGTGTGGTTGAGGTGGAATGATCTAAGATAAAAATTTCGGAACAGGAAAAGCAAGAAAGTACAATTTCGTCTTTAGCAACATTATAGTCTACACCGTTAAAATGCATTTTATCAGTACCAAAACCAACTGTGTTTGGGTTATTGATATTCCACAATTCGGGGTGATCGGCTATTACTCCAAAGTTGTTTTTGGTGGCATCAAAATCTTGTATTATATGATCTTTTATTTTCCATTCCCAAACTATATTAACGCCTGTTGCTCCGCTTGGTTGTACTTCTACTATGCTTTCTAAGGCATGGTAGCTATTGCTTAATAAATTTGGATTACCTCCCATATTAATCCATTCTGTTGGCGTAACTCTTTCTTCGCGTATCAACAAAAAATTACCATTCGGCAAAATAGCAAGATCGGAATGTATGTATTGGTAATTAGCTCCTGGTGTCCATTTCCATAAAACATTGTTATCCCAATCGCGCATTTCAATATATTCTGCATTACTTGTAACAAAGCCGCCATAACGTATTAAGTTGCCATTTGGCATTAAATAGCCGGTGTAGTAGGGCGTATCATCACAAAGCCATTTGTTTACTACTTCGCCGCAATTATTAATTAGGTATGATGTGTTTGAACTTAAAGGACTAAATAAAGTGTAGCCATTGTAAGCATCGGCAGTATTCAATTTTAAGCCAACGGTTGGCTGAGCAAAAAGTGTTGAAAAATTTATAAGGGCAGTTATAATAAAGAGCAATCGCAAACAAAACATTTCCATCTTTTTTTTGCTAAGATAGGTTTTGTATTGAGTTCATTTGTATTTAAATTTAAAAATTTCTTACTGGTGTAAAAGTATATGATATCTTATAATTTCATTTTTACAAAAAGGGCTGACTAATAAAAAACCTGGGCGGCATTTTTACGATTTGTTTAGACGTCAGACATAATTTGGGCGAAAAAGAACGTTTTCGACTTCACTCAGCCAAATTTATCTGACGTCTGAGAGCGAAGCGGTCTGACTTCTTACCTCTACTGAATAGTTACCTAATCTTTATAAAACGATCTTAAAAAAATAAATATAAAACTAATGAAAAATAACGTGTAATAAAATTAAAGAAGCTAATAAGCCTAAACCTATTTTTGTTATTTTTTTGGATTCGGAATTCATAAATTCATTAAAATTTTTATAGCGGGTATTGTACAAACTAAAGCTCGAAATAAGTAAACCAATAACAATTACCCAACCTGCCCGCACAAAATAATTCATATTTGGAAACAAGCCACTATATTCTATAAAACCAAAATTGAAACCTTTAATAACTAAGTGCAGAGGAATGGTTGCTAAAAACGCAATTAACGATATTCTGTAATTTGGAGCTAAAATAAATGCAGCTGTACAGATCAATACAACAAAACCACAATTGAGGTAATACCTTAACTCGTTTAAAGTGTGGGTAAATGCAGCATTGGGACTATTAAACTTTACATTTAATAATATTAAACCCATTGCAATGCCAGTAAATAGAGTTACTAAAATAGTTTTTCTACCAGCATTCACTACCTGTAAATCGGTTGCTTTTTTGTTGATGTAGCTTTTATAAATATCAATTGACCAAAGTGCTGCCAAAGAGTTAAATGTAGAGTCAACGGTACTCATTAATGAGGCGAACAGGGCGCATAAAATAATACCTTTAACTCCAATTGGTAAAAAGTTTTTCACTAAATAAGGAAAAGCCATATCAGGATCAGCAAGTCCATTTTCACCCAAAATACCAACTAATGCAATACCGGGCAACACAATTACGGCAGCCATTAAATATTTAGTAAAACCGCCAACCATTAAGCCAATTTGAGCTTCTTGTAAATTTTTGGCTGCTAACGACCGTTGTATTACTGTTTGGTTTGCACACCAATAATTAATGTTTAAAAAGAAAAGGCCAAACATATGTGTCCAGGGTAATTTTTCGTGATCGGCGGGTAAATGCAAATGCATTAATTCTGGTGTTTTTATGTATAGCTGACTCCAGCCGCCCAGGTGATAAATAGCAACAAATAAAACTGTTATTCCGCCGGTTAGCAAAATGGCAAATTGAATAATATCTGTTTTGACTACCGCAGCCAAGCCACCCAGGTAAGTGTAAATTGCCGAAAAAATACCTAATGCAATAATGAGTACAGAAATCCGGATAATCTGGTCTTCGCTTATCCAGGTAAGGTAATCAGAAAAAACCATATCGGCAGCATAAGCGCCCCAAAACACAGGTCAATCGGGTTATAATTTAGGCAATCCACATTTTGGATGTTGATATTAAAATCAGTATTTTTTCATTAAATAGAAAATATTTAATGGCTTTGATTCTAAAACAATGGAATCAACAACTGATTA
>Ga0209831_1002596_pt1 | contig 15533 bp, 11 predicted proteins | sample Maine_Asex4_meta_FD_187451 | JGI IMG/M metagenome (GOLD analysis project Ga0209831, IMG submission 187451) | Marine algal microbial communities from Maine, USA - Maine_Asex4_metaG (SPAdes) (version 2) | ecosystem: Host-associated > Algae > Red algae > Unclassified | place: Maine, USA | collected...
TGATTAGCTTTTCCTTTTTTATGATGTTGACCCATACTTTGGTTTACAGTATTTGAATTATTGCAAGCAATAGTTGAAAATAAAATGGTTAATAGCAGGTAGTTAAACAGCACCATGTTTTTGCTAAGGTTCATAAAGTTAAAGGTAAGGTTTTGTGCTGAGAATAGAGCATGTGGATTTTAGAATGCAGAGTTGAGATTACAGAGTTGAGATTACAGATTTTTAGATTGCAGATTACAGAGTTCAGATTTTTAGATTACAGAGTTTAGATTTTGAGATTGTAGATTTTAGAGTACAGAGGAGATTTGATATTGTATTAGCTACAGAACATTAGTACGGCAGCGTAAAGTTTTTGAATTAGCCTTGATTGTAACGGTTATGGCATTTTGTTTGAAAATTTTTATAAAGAAACAACAACTTAATATTTACGTTTATAGTAATTATTAAGTTGTTGCAAAATGCCATTTGAGTGGAAAGCAAGTGCACTGTTTATGTGAGGCTTTTGGTTTCGCTTCAAAATAAAAAATATTATCTACTAACGGTAAACTGACTTTGCATTACTTCGCCGGCTGCTATTACTTGCATAAAATAAATGCCGTTTGGTAAGTTGCGTACATCAATGCTGTGGCTGTAAAAACCAGGTGTAAGGTTGGCGTTGAAAACATTTTTTACTTGCCTGCCATCAATATTAATTATGTTAATTGTTGTTGGGGCGGCTTTTTGTAAATTGATATTTAGCAGGGTGTAATTTTGCGCTGGGTTAGGGTACAAACCAATTATGTTGGAATAGCCTGGTTGGTTTACCGAAACTAAATCGCCTGGTGCTAAACTTGGTTGATTGGCTTTTTCTGCACTTGGCTGGGTGGCTGGTTGCCAATAGTTGTTGCCGCTTTGGGTAATTAAACTGCTACCATAAATTTCGGTGTTTGATGGGGTAAATAAAGTATCAGTATAAAAAAAATCGACCTGGGCTGCTTGTGTAGTTACATCTAAAACGCAGTAACCGTGATCTACTAAGTTCATTAATTTTAAATGTGGATTAAAACCCGGGAAAAGACCTTCAATAACGGGTACTAGCTGTGCTGCATTTTCATCGAAATTAGGAGAAGTGATACTTGGTACAGCAAACTCTACACAAGTTGCGCCTAAGCCAGTAGCTGGGTTGTACAATAAGCTATCAAAAGGGTTTATGGCAATATCCATAGCAAATGAAGTGTGGAAATCGCCTGTAAGTATTACTACATTATCAATATTATTACTTTCAATAAAGTTTATGATGGTATCGCGTTCTGCCGGATAACCGTTCCAGGTATCGTTAAAAAGTGTTTTTGCTCTTTCATCTAGTGTACCCAAAGTGCCTACGCTCACTTGTGCAAATATTACCTGGTTGCCTATAATTTGCCATTGTGCATTGCTTGTAGAAATTTGATTTTTAAACCAATTTAATTGTTCTTGCCCCATTATTGTTCTGGTGGCTGAATATAAGCTGGTATCTGTCAGATCGTAAATTTGACGTTCTCTACCTTCTAAGCGGGTATCAACCATTGTTAAGTTTAATAAGTCGCCATAATTAATGCTTCTGTAAATTTTTTGCGAGGCTTCGTCTCTAACTGGCAACCACTCAAACCAAGCTTGTTTGGCGGCAGCTTTACGTGCTTCCCAATCGCCTTCGATATCTGGAGTGTGATTTTGTGCACCATCTTTATAAGAATCGTTTGCTGCTTCGTGATCATCCCAAACTACTATCATTGGATTTTGTTGGTGGAGGGCTTGTAAATCTACATCCATACGGTAAAAGGAGTAACGGGTGCGGTAGTCAATTAGGGTTAATATTTCTATTTTTGGATCGTGCCCGCGCATCAATAAAGAATCCCAGCCGTAACCGCCTTCGCCATATTCATAAATATAATCGCCTAAATGAATAACGGCATCTAAATCGGCTCGTTGCGATAGCAATTGATAAGCATTAAAATAACCTGCTTGAAAGTTACTGCAAGAAACTACACCAAAACGGATATGATCGCTATTGGCAGATGCTGTTTTTGTGCGGCCAATTTGCGACAACTCATCTTCAAATTGAAACTGATAATAATAAGTTGTACTGGGAGATAAATTTTGCAAGTCTAACTTTACGGTGTAATCCCTTTCGCCAGATGTTGTTGTAGTGCCTTCGGCAATTACATCGGTTAGGTCTGTATCTGTAGCAACTTTATAGCTTACCGAAATTTCACCATCCTGCCCGCTAATACGAGTCCATAATATTACGCTGTTTTGGGTAGGATCGCCACTAGCTACACCGTGTAAAAAGTTGTTTAATTTAAGATGGTTGTTATTGGTAACAATACGATTATTTTTTTCTGAATGATTGAAAAGTTGCGCTTGCATAGTTATGCTGGCTACAAAAAATGATATTGTAAAAGTTATATATTTCATACAGCAAATATTGTGAGCACAAATATTGCGATTTTTTTGTTTTAAAAAGATTGTGGGCTGTTAATTTTAGTTGCGAATTTATTTTAAGCCCGAAAGATGTGTGAAGTACACAACCAAGTTTAATTTTTTGAAAAAAATAACAAAAGATTACCTACGTTGCTAATGGCGAAAAATTAAGGATACAAACTTACCATAATAACAATTTAGTAAACAAGGTATATTACTGCGATAATGTAGAAATACGATGAGACAGATATTTTTGAATATAACTATTAGATTCACTATCAAGTGGTAAGAAAGATCAGCCAAAACAAATTAGCTTAGCTGACCTTTACGCACTGATCCGATTCAAGCTAAAATGATGGATGATTGCTTTTATCTAAATGTTTTTGAGGGAAAATGTTTACAGCAAGATGAAGATGAGGTAATTACATTGCGTTTTTGGTTATATAAATTTAAGGAAGGTACTAAAATAGTTACAGTTTATTTTACAGATGAAAAAGAGTATTTTATTGTGGACAAATCAATAGAACCTGCATACGATAGTTTTTTCGGCATTATCACAAATAGGTTTCCTATTAAATATAATGTATTGAAGTCTTTAACAAGTGAGAGTAAGTTCATTAAATGGCGTTCAGATTTAATAGCACTATTAAATTCAAATTCTACTATTTTAGAAAACCATGATAGAACTATGTTACAAGTAGAATATCGTGAAGGAGAAGATGTTAAGAAAGTTGAACTATGGGGAGATTTATCAGAAGAATTAATAGATTTATTAGACAATATTTAGATTTATTTTTTCATCATACAAATAAAACAACAAATTTATTATTAATATTTAATACAATACTAGAGGTTTTCGTTTTTTGCTGATACCGCAGCCTAACATTTATTAAATATTATTGCTATTTACTATATAAAACAATTCTATTACACCATCATTCATTACAAAAAAACAAAAACCTTCCCCAAATCAACCCCGTTCCCAATAGTTGGTATCTTTTACTTCGTTGTAAATATTAACATAAGTAGTAAAGCGTTTTTCGTCAATTTCACCCTTAACTAAAGCTTCTAATACTTTGCAGTCGGGTTCGCTTAGGTGCGTGCAATCTCCAAATTTACATTGGTTTATTAGTTTTACCATCTCTGGAAAGTAGTGGCCTATTTCTTCCAATTCTAAGTTTACCAGGCTAAATAGTTTAATGCCTGGTGTGTCAATTACTTGTGTACCAAAACTTAAATCGTACATTGTAGCGTAGGTGGTTGTATGTTGTCCTTTTTCGTTATAATTACTTACTACCTTGGTGGCTAAGGCTAAGTCGGGTTCTATTTCATTTAGTATAGATGATTTACCTACACCCGATTGGCCGCTTATTAAAGTACGCTTTCCTTTTAGTTTTTCTCGTATCACTTTTAAAGATGCTTTATCGTTTATTGAAGTTAATAAAGTAAGGTAACCTAATGATTCGTACAATAATTTTAGTTCTTCAAATTTGGCTAAATCTTTCTCTTTATATAAGTCTTTTTTGTTAAAAACAATTATTGCCGGAACGTGATACATTTCGCAGGTAATTAAAAAACGATCAATAAAACCTTGCCTTATTTTTGGCTGTTTTAACGAAACTACTAACAAACTTTGCTGAATGTTAGCCGCAATAATGTGGTTTTTTTTAACGTGCCTTGGTGATGCCCGAATAATATAATTATTGCGCTTTTCAATTTTTACTATACTAAAATCTTCTTCAGTTTTTTGTACTTTTACTTCGTCGCCAACAGCAATTGGGTTGGTAGTGCCTAAATCTTCTAACCTAAGTTTGCCTTTTAAACGGCATTGCACAAAATTACCTTCGGTTAACTTTACATTATACCACAAGCCGGTGGTTTGATAAACGGTTCCTTTCAAATATTTTATTTAAGAGTTAATAGTTTGTTTGTTTAATTGATGTATTGCTTGGGCCATATCTATAATTAAATCGGCATTTTGTTCAAAAGCATTTCCAGCCACAATAATATCAGCACCTGCTGTACAACTTTCAACTGCTTCTTTTGGAGTTCTAATGCCACCACCTACTATTACTGGCAGTTGAACATTTTTAGTAACCTGGCTAATCATTTCTACACTAATTTTTTGCTTTGCGCCACTACCTGCATCTAAATAAATAATTTGCAAACCAAGCAATTGCCCGGCTAATGCGGTTGCAACTGCTATTGCTGGCTTATCTGCTGGAATTGGCAACGTATTGCTAATATAAGAAACCGTAGTTGGCAGCCCGCCATCAATCAACATATAGCCAGTTGGCATTACTTCAATATCCATTTTATGCAAAATAGGTGCGGTTTCTACATGGCGGCCAATTAGCAAATCGGCATTTCTACCAGAAATTAAAGACAAGTAAAATATAGCATCAGCTGCATCGTCAATTTGTAGTGGGCTACCCGGAAATATAACAACTGGTAAATGGGTTAACTGTTTTAGCGTGCTAATGCAATCGTGAATTTCATTTTTGGTTAACAAACTGCCACCAACAAAAATATAATCTACCTTGCCAATATGTATATTTTCTACAATGGCAGGTAGGTTGCCTTTTTTGTATTCATCGGGATCAATTAAAACAGCTAATTGTTTTAACCCCTTGGCTTTTGCCTGTTGAAATTTATTTAATACCAATTGCAAAAAATATGTTGAATTATTAGTTAATTTTTTTTTGTTAAGATATTTACAAATGTAAACAAATAAGTGCAATGGGTAAAGACAATGTAGTTAGTTGATAATTCAATATAACAAACTACAAGTTGTTTTACACTTTTAGTAAAATTAAAACCCTGTTTTTTAGATATTGTATGCTATCAAAAAAGACATAAATCGTTTTTATTATCTTTTACCTACGCTTTTTTTGTAAAAAAGTTATTTTAGTTGAATTAAGATCAAACTGTTGACTCTATTTGCAATAAAAATTAAAATCAAATGTTGTAAAAAAAAGCATTAACTTGTTTTTTGTTGGAGTGGAAAATTACAATAATAAATTAGTTACCTACAAGCTTAAAAGACAACCAACGCATAGTCAAGCACATTTCATTTTGTTCTTGCCTCACAAAATATAAAGAGCGGGCTCTCCCCATTGCCATCCGATAAAATTCATTTTATAAAGTAAAAATAATTTGACTTTATTTTTTTGAAAAAACATTACCTTTGTTGGTTGACTAATTTGTACTTTACAAAAATTAAAAGAATATAAAAATATTAATGAACGGACAAGAAACAATAGATTTAATAGGTTTAAACAAAGCTATTTCTACTACCTCGAAAAGGAAAACGCTCTCCGAAAGTAAATCTGTTGTATTAAATCAAGCAAAAAAATTTGGAGTTGATGCCGTTTATTTTAATACAGATGAAAATGAGAATAGTTTTCCTGCTGTATTTTTAAAGAAAACAAACTCATTTGATATAGATTCTTTAAAAGATATTGCAAGCACACAAAAAAAAGCTTGGAACTTTAAGAAAGTACTTTTTTTATACGTCTTCTCTGAAACAGAAATTCGTATTTATAACTGTTCTGAAAAACCTCTAATTATCACTCAAGATAATTTTGATTATGATAAAGAACTACATGCTATTGAAATAAAGTCTTATAAATTTTCGGACAAAGAACAAATTCAGCAGCTTAATCGACTTTTCTCAACCATTGCCATTGATACAGGAATTATTTGGACTTTGGAAGAAGCTCAGTTTATCAGAAATAAAATAAACTTACAACGTAGAGTTGATAAATACCTGGTTGATAGTTTAGTTAACACAGCTAAACAACTTGAAGAGCAAGGTCTTGAAATTAATTTTATTCATAAAATTATTCTTCGTTCTTTGTTTCTATTATATCTACAAGACAGGGGTGCTACAGATGAGAAGTTTTATTCCAAAATTAAAAAGGGAGCAAAATCTTATTTTGACATTCTGAATGATGTAAAATCCACTTATTCTTTATTCGATAAATTAGAAGAACATTTTAATGGTAATGTATTTACTATAGAAGAGGGGGAAAACATATCAACAGGTCAACTTCAATTGATTAAAAAATGTTTTACAAGTGGTAATGATAATACACCTCAAACAAAATTATTTGAAGAATGGAGATTATTTGATTTTAGTATCATACAAATTGAGTTGCTGAGTGAGATTTATGAGAATTTCTTATTTAAAACTGATCCTGAATTAAAGAAAAAAACAGGAACATATTATACACCACCATCTTTGGTTGAATTTATTTTAAATGAAAAACTACCAGTTAATAATGGAGAAACAAAATATGATTTAAAGATTTTAGACCCAACTTGTGGTTCTGGAATTTTTTTAGTAGAAAGCTTTAAACGATTAGTAAAGCGTTATGAGAATTCTCATAATGAAAAACTAACCGACTTTAATAAATTAAAAAAACTACTTACAGATAATATTTTTGGAATTGAATTACATCCGCAAGCGATTAAAGTTGCTGCTTTTAGTTTATACTTAGCTTTAGTTGATAATCTGAATCCAAAAAATATATGGCAAAATAAAAATCATAGCTTACCAAATCTTATTAATAATCCTGAAGATAAATCATTAAAAGTACAAGGAGCAAATTTATTCTGTAGAGATACTATTACTGAAAATAAAGAAATAGAAAATATAGAATTTAATCTTGTAGTCGGAAATCCACCGTTCGGAACTACTGGTTTACTTGAATCGGTAAAAAACTATTGCAAACAATTTGATTTTGCTAAAGAAATGGTTTTACCGTTTTTACATAAATCCACAAAATTTTCACCAAATGGAGAAATAGCTCTAATATTTAATACCAAAGTTTTAACCAATACAGGAGGAACTTATCAAAACTTTAGGAAATGGTTATTTAATGATTGCTATGTAGAAAAGGTATATAACTTTTCGATACTTCGTAATGCAAAGAAAAATTTTGGTGGTCAATTATTTGGAGACGCAACTGGACCTATAAGCATTGTATTTTATCAAAAAATGCAACCAACGAAACCTTCTGATACAATCGCATATTATGCACCTAAAACTTACATTAAATCAAATATAATTGAAGGTTTAAATATAGATTTTTCAGATTTAAAATATTTGCCAAGAGAGGAGTGTAAACAACCCGACACTAAAATTTGGAAAATAGCAATGTGGGGAGGAATGAATGATTGGGAATTAATCAAAAAATTAAAAAACACTACAATATCAATTAAAGATTTTTTCTATAAAGAGAATATTGATTATGGCGTAGGATTTGAACTTAGCAATCCAGCGGATAAAACAAATTATGAAATTAGAACATTACCTATCCATACACCTAAGAACATTATAAAATACTACACACCAAAACCAAATAAAAGGATAGACACAGATAAGTTTCGAAGATTAGGAAAATTAAGTGCTTACCAAAAAGAACATATCTTATTAAATGAAGGCGTAAAAGTCGCTAATGACAATCTAACTTTGCTAGCCTCTTTTGTTGACTACAAAAGTGCTTATTCAAAAGGGATTGTGGGAATTTATTCAAAGGATGACAATGTTGATTTATTAAAATTATTAACTGTCTATTTTAATTCTGATTTCATACGATACTTTTCTTTTTTAACAACATCTAGTTGGGGAATAGAAAGAGATGTTGTTAAATATAAAGAATTGTTCGAAGCCCCTTTTTTGTTAGATAATTTAAATAAAAAAAATAGAAATCAGATAGTAAAACTATTTGACAACAAGCTTTACGACAAAGGATTTTATTTAGTTAATAAAACAATTGAAGACGAATTAAATCAAATTATTTTAAGTGATTTATCAGAATATGACCGATTTACAATCCAACATTTGCTAAATAATATTGATTTATTCCATAAACAAGAAAAATCAAAAGCATTATTTCCCGCACTTCAAGAGCAAGTAAAAAGATTTAGCACATTAATTTCTAATGAATTAAATAATTTTCTTGACGGACAAGATTTATTTGCAAATGCTACAGTTTTTAATTCTATTAATAGATTTAGTCCTTTAATGATGATTAAAGTTTCTTTTAATGAAAAGAAAAGCGAAACTTTTCAATCAGAAGAATTTATTGATGATGAATTAAAAAAACTCGATAAATACTTATGGGAAGAAAAAGCCACTAATATTTATTTTAGAAAAAAACTTAATTATAAATCAGGAAACAATATTTATATCATTAAACCAAATCAAAGAAGATTCTGGTCGCAATCAATGGCATTAGAAAATGCTTCTGAATTAATTCTTGAAATTTTAAACGAGAATTAATTATGGCATTAAATACTATTATTCACGAAAAATTCAGAAGTGCGTTTGAGTATAAATGTTTTAGTTTAATTGTGGAGGCTTATCAAAAATTAATATCTGAAAAAATTGATGTTTCATTATTTATGGAAAATGATATTTCAGCTATTTTAAATAAAAATATTGAATTTAACACAAAATCAATAGACTGGAAAATTTTTTCAAAAACAGAAAACTACTTGCAAAAAGATGATCAAGTTATAGAGAAAGGTTTTGCAAATAAATTATCTAGAATTGACTTTGTATTTTCGGTATTTAATTCCAGAAATAAATATGAGTATTTTATTGAAGCAAAAAACTTAAAAGAAAAGAACTCAGCACTCAAACGCAGATACATTAATACAGGTATTGATAATTTCGCAACAAAAAAATACGAAAACGGAAGTTTAGTTGGTTACTTACTTCAAGGTAATGTAAATGAAACTATAAAAGGTATCAATAAATTATTAGTTAAAGATAAAAGAAATACTCAAACTTTAAATTCTAAAAAGAATGATTTACATAATAATTATTTCGAATCTAATCATATTGAAATTGGAGTTTTAAAACATTTGATATTTGACTTTGCCAGTATGTCTTATTATCAATAATGGCGACGCTAGCAAGTTTACGGAAAGAAAAGCCACCACGTAACAATATGAATAAAACATAGCTAATTTGAGCATTATCATAAGTTTCAGTATTTTACTAGCTCTACCAAATCTGAGATTTGGCATTAAAAAAAGAAAAAGTAAATACCGCAGATTTGGTGAAGTAATAAACCTAATTTTTTTTGTATTTAAAAGCTACGTTTCATACTGCAAATACTAATTTTTCATAACAAACCTTTACAGCTAATTAAGTAGCTATATATTTTTATTACATTTGGTAAAGTAAGATGCTGAGATTCTTTATCATATCTTTATTAGTGCAAAAAAACCAACCCATCATACCAATTTAAAAATTTAATTAAATCATAAATTATGCTTTCATTTAAAAAAACTTTAAATAAAAATATTGGCTTAATTGTAATAGGTTTTATAGCCTTTGCACAACTCAGCTTTGCTCAAACAGAAACACAAACAAAACAATTAGATAAGCTTTTTGATTTGTATAATGAATACAAGCAATTTAACGGCTCAGTTTTAATAGCCGAGCAAGGTAAAGTAGTTTATAAAAAAGGTATTGGCTTGGCAAATATGGAATGGGATATTCCGAACCAAGCTAATACCAAGCATCGTTTAGGTTCGGTTACCAAACAATTTACAGGCATGCTAATTATGCAATTGGTAGCCGAAGGTAAATTAGATTTGCACACACCTGTTACAACATATCTGCCAAATTATAATAAAGCTAATGGCGATAAAATAACTATACATCATTTATTAACCCATACCTCGGGCATACCAAATTATACAGCTGCGCCTGGCTTTATGCAAAACGACAGTCGCGACCCTTTCTCTCCAGAAGAATTTGTTGAAAAATTTGCTGACAGAGATTTAGAATTTGAACCCGGAGAAAGATATAATTATAGCAACTCTGGTTATTTTTTACTAGGTGTACTAATAGAAAAAATTACTGGACAAACTTATGAGCAAGTATTGCAACAAAATATTTGTGCGCCTTTAAAAATGAATAATACTGGCTATGAAAACCATAAAGATATTTTAAAAAACAGGTCTTCTGGGTATGAAAAAAATGGAGACAGTTATGTAAATGCAGGCTATTTAGATATGTCAATTCCGTATGCGGCAGGTTCTATGTATAGTACCGTTGAAGATTTATTTATATGGGACCAGGCCTTATACAATAATCAATTGTTACCGCAAAAATATATGGATGTATATTTAAAACCTTACATACCTGCTTTTGGTAATTATAAATATGCATATGGTTGGGGCATTGGAAAAGATGTTATTGGAAACACCACAGATAGTATTGAAGTTATTACACACGATGGTGGCATAAACGGTTATAACACTACTATTTCTCGTGCGCCTGCTGATAAATCCTTAATCGTAATGTTGAACAATACAGGTGGTGCGCCACTTGGCGAAATTACAAAAGCAATTAGAGGAATTATGTATGATAAAACCTATGATCTACCAAAAAACTCATTAGCCTACAGCCTTTTAGATGTTATAAATAAAGAAGGCATTGATGCCGGCATTGATTTTTACAATACCAAAAAAAATAATGATGATTTAAATTTAGATGAAAATGAGATGAACCGAATTGGCTATCAATTAATGGCGGCCGATAAAGTGGAAGCAGCTGCTCAGGTTTTTAAATTAAATGTAGATGCGTTTCCAGCATCGTTTAATGTGTATGATAGCTATGGAGAAGCTTTAATGAATTTGGGAGATAAAGAACTGGCTATTGAAAATTATAAAAAATCCATTGAGCTGAACCCTGCAAATAAAGGGGGAATTGATATGCTGAAAAAGATGGACGTAGATACCAGCGAATTTGAAAAAGAAATTGTGGTAGCAGAAAATATTTTAGAAACTTACCTTGGTAAATTTGAATTAGTGCCTGGCTTTGTTTTAACAATTACTAATGAAGGCACTCAACTAAAAGCACAAGCTACTGGGCAATCGGCTTTTAATCTTTATCCAAAAAGTGATACCGTTTTTTATGTAAAAGAAGTGGCAGCACAAATTACTTTTAACCAAAACGAAAAAGGCGAAGTTGATAGTTTAACCTTGCTGCAAGGTGGCAAAGAAATGACTGGAAAACGATTAGAAGAATAGGACATTTTATAGGTTTTTGAAGAATTATTTTTTTTTGAAAAATCTACATTATCCAATTAATCAAAATTGTTTCTGTTAGGTAAAGTATGTTTTTTTAAGATGCGATAACTTTCTTGTTTTACTAATACGTCTTTTCGCATTTTCCATAAAGTATCGCTGGCGTATTTTCGGGTAGCATTAATGTCTACAATTGGTTTAGGGTAATCTTTTCCTAATTCAAAATTATTAAATTGCTCGTCGAGTGCAGTCATTTTATAAGGCTCGTGAATAAAAAGCGTGGGCAAGTTTTTCAATTCTGACACCCAAGTTTTAATAAATTCGCCATTGGGGTCGTGTTCTAAACTATTTTTTACGGGGTTGTAAATGCGTAAGGTATTAGTGCCGGTTTCACCAGCTTGCATTTGTATTTGCGGAAAGTGAATGCCAGGTTCGAAATCCAAAAATTGTTGTGCCAAATGTGTGGTAGCCACTTGCCAAGGTTGCCATAAATTATGCGTAAAAAAAGAAAGCAGTAAGGCGCGCATCCTAAAATTTAAATAACCAGTTGTGTTAAGGCAGCGCATACAAGCATCTACCAAAGGGTAACCTGTTAAGCCTTTTTGCCAAGCTATAATATGTTGGTTTACAATAGGTTTTTTTAAATGCCAGTAGCCTTTGTTAATACTTTTAAATTCCATACTACTTTCCATTTCAAACTTTTGTATAAAATGGGCTTGCCAACGTAAGCGCGACGTAAAACCATCAATAGCTTTTTTGTAAGATGCTTCTTTTCTGAAAATTTTAGCCTGTTGCCAAACCTCCCTTATCGATAGGTTTCCCCAAGCTAAATAAGGCGACAATCTGCTGCAAGATTTACGCGCCAACAAAGGTTTTGAAATATATTTATTATAGCGGCGGTATCTGTTATTAAAAAAAGAACGGAGATATTTTTGCGCCATAGCTGTGCCGCCTTTTTGTAAATTGTTGGCTTCATCGGTTAGCAAAGATTCTGTTAACAGGCTTTGTTGCAACGCTGCAATTTCATTGTAAGAAATAAAATTATTGGCTTTGGCTTTAAAAAGAAATTGCGGCGCACTCATATATTGTGTCCAATCTTTGCGCCAGGTTTTACGGTTGCTTTTTCCTCTAATTATAGCATTATTTATATTTTCCTTCCAAGTAATCTGGTTGCTTTTGCAAAATTTGGCAAACGCTTTATCTCTGTCATAAGTAAGTTTTATCCCTGTTTCTTGGTGCGAAAAAACTGTATCAATCTGATAGCTTTTTAGCAGTATTTCAAAAGCTTCAATTACTTCTGTTGCTATACAAACTATTTTCGTTTCGTAAGGTTTAAGTTCACTATTTAATGCTACTATAGATTGTTTTATAAAATCAAAATGCCGCTTGCTGTAATGATCCTCATTTTTTAAAGAAGGTTCAAAAATATAAACCAATAAAACAGGATAAGTTTCATTTAAGGCATTAAAAAGTGCTTCATTATCTTGCAAACGAAGGTCTCGTTTAAACCAAACTATGTTTATTGTTTTTTTAATACTCAACTATTTAAAACAACTGATTTTGCAACCACAAATTTTGAAATTTTTGATTAGGATCATATCTTTTGGCTTGCAGTTTAACATTAAATTTTCTGTCTCTTGGGTCGTTTCCAACGCCTGCCACATACAACCAATTGCCATAGTTGCTGTGTACATCGTAATCAATTAACATCGCTTCAAAGTAAGCAGCACCAATGCGCCAATCCAGCTCTAACTCCTTTGCAAAATAAGAAGCTACATTTTGCCGCCCTCTATTGCTCATCCAACCGGTTTGTTTAATTTCTAACATATTAGCGTTTACAAAAGCTTCTTTGGTTTGGCCATTTATCCATTGTTCTATTAAGTCAGAATTGTTGTTCCAATTATATTTTTTATTTAAAATACCACCTAATTTAAAAATGTTGTTGCCATGCTTTAAAGAAACATATTTAAAATAATCGCGCCATATTAACTCAAAAATTAGCCAGTAGGTAGAGTCGTTTTTTGCTACTTCTTTTTCATAACTTTTTACTTGCTCGTAAATAGTTTTGGCAGAAATACTGCCGTTGGCCAACCAAGCCGAAAACTTAGAACTGTAATCTTCACCTACCAATCCGTTACGTGTTTTTTTATAGTAAGATAGTTTTTTACTTTCCCAAAAATAATATTGCAACCGTTTTAAAGCCTCTGTTTCTCCACCTTTATAAGGAAATGCGCTACGGTGATCTGTTTCAAAATTTTCAAAACCCAAATTGTTTAAAGAAGGCAAGTCGTTGATATTTTCTAACTTGTTTGTTGCTGAAAGCTTAGAAATATTTACTGTATTTTTTACCTTGCAGTTGCGCTCACATTTTTTTCTAAAATCGGTAAATACGTGCGGCAAGGCAGCTATTGAAAACGGCAAATCGTTTGGATGAAATAAAAACTGATCGTAAGTTTCTACAAAATCAATCTTTTCTGTTTTAAGATTGTCTTTTACATTTTTTATACTTTCAGTTTCTTCGGCAGTCCATTCTTTTTGTAAATAGATGTCAGTTATATTGTATTTTCTCACAATTTCTAAAAGTGCTATTTCAGGTGATTTTTCAAAGCTGAGTAAGCTAATGTTTAAGTTTGCTAAGTTTTGTTTTAAATCTTGCACAGTTTCTAATAAAAATTTTGCCCGGTAACGTTCTGTTTTCTTAAAACCAAATTGATCTTTTGCAAACAATTTTGGGTCAAAACAATAAACACCAATAACCCGATCACAGTTTTTAACTGCATTATATAAAGAGGCATTATCAGCCACTCTTAAATCGTTTTTAAACCAAACTAAAGCAGTTTTCATTTTTATAAAATTTATAAATTTTCCTTTTTAATTGTCTTTTTATTTCTTCTTCAACGTTCGCTGCAAAACTGCACTTCGTTCCAAACCTTTTCCCATTTTTTTCGCCAGGTAAAATGCCGCTCGCAAACCTTACACACTTTAGTTGGCAAATGTTGTTTTTTCATTTTAAAAGATAGTACAAAAAGTTAATGTATACTTGCTTAAAGTAGGGTTTCTAATTTTCAACTCTTTATTGATAAACATGCTTTAAGTATATTCTTTAATGGTTACCAAGACAAGTTAATATCAATGGAAGACATTAGTTTCCTTACAAAAGCAAAAGAAAGCGTTGAAAACTTGTTTTAGCTAATTACCAGCCATCTCATAAACACTTTTTCCACCAACATAAGTAGCCATCACTTTTACTTCCTTAATTTTTAATGGTTCAACCTTCATTAAATTATTGGTATGCGGATTTGAGATAGAATCATTATTTTAAATATGTGATTAAAAACAATCCGATTGAACTTTTTATTTTACTTGATGAAAAACGACTTCCAATTGATGTTAGTTGAGTATGCCTTTTTAGTATAAACTATCTTTTTCTACATCGTAAAATATAGGTATATTATAACTATTCAGAAGTCAGTCCATTTCATTGTCAGACGTTAGACGTCAGAAATAATTTGTGCGAAAAAGAGCGTTTTTGACTTCACTCAGCCGAACTTATCTGACGTATGACAGCGAAGCCGTCTGACTTCTGACCTCTACTGAATAGTTTCGGTATATCATTAAATAATAACTATTATTTATTTTTAAGCTTATAAAAATCAATTATATGAATCACTTTTTCTAAATTGTAGTCATAAGCTTCTGAAATTTCAGTTGCGCTGTAGCCTGCTTTGTGCAATAAAATTACACTCTTTTCAATAACCTTTTCTTCACCAAGAGCAATTCCTTTTTTCATACCTTTTTGGTATAAGCTATCTTTTTCTACATCGTAAAATATTGGCATATCATTAATTAATAACTATTATTTATTTTTAAGCTTATAAGAATCAATTATTTGAATCACTTTTTCTAAATTGTAATCATAAGCTTCTGAAATTTCAGTTGCGCTGTAGCCTGCTTTGTGCAATAAAATTACACTCTTTTCAATAACCTTTTCTTCTCCAATGGCTATCCCTTTTTCAATTCCTTTTTCTTCTCCAAGAGCA
>Ga0209831_1002600_pt1 | contig 15514 bp, 10 predicted proteins | sample Maine_Asex4_meta_FD_187451 | JGI IMG/M metagenome (GOLD analysis project Ga0209831, IMG submission 187451) | Marine algal microbial communities from Maine, USA - Maine_Asex4_metaG (SPAdes) (version 2) | ecosystem: Host-associated > Algae > Red algae > Unclassified | place: Maine, USA | collected...
TGATGCTGTTGCTGCCGTTCACGCTGTTCGCGTTGTTCCAGGGGTGGTACGTGTTCGCCCTGGGCGGGACGTACATCAACGTCCTGCTCGTCGTCAACACCTGGCTGGTCGCTCTCGGACGCGATCACGAGCCGGTGGCGCTGTTCGGACTGGTGCCCGGCGGCACGCTGTTCATGGGGCTTTCCTTCGCCTTCGAGGGCGGCATCGCGAGTGCCTGGTGCTTCCCGTCGGTGCTCGCCTGCTACTGCATGCTGAGCGGGCGCCGCGCACGCCTGTCGAACGCGATCATCCTGGCCGTCGCCCTGCCGATGGCGTGGCGGACGTTCGAGCCCGTCGAGGCGGTCCCGTTCATGGCCAGCCTGCTGGCGGTCAGCCTGTTCGCCAGCATCCTGGTGCGCGAGATCGATGCCCAGCAGCGGCGGCTGCGCCACCAGCTCGATCACGATCCGCTGACCGGGCTGCTCAACCGGGCCCCCCTGGCGACTCGCCTGGACGAGGCGATCGGGATGTCCGACCCGGCATCCGCGCCGCCGGTGCTGCTGGCGATCGACCTGGACCACTTCAAGCGCATCAACGACCGGTTCGGCCACGAGGCGGGGGACCGGGTGCTGTGCGCGGTGGCGCGATCGATCGAGCGCGAGGTCGGCGCGGCCGGTGCGGTGTTCCGCATCGGTGGCGAGGAGTTCCTGGTCCTGCTGGGGGCGCACGGCGAGCGCGTGGCGTGCGGGACCGCGGAGCGGGTGCGCCGCGCCATCGCCGGCGACGAGATGATCGTCGGACACCCCGTGACCGTCAGCATCGGCGTGGCGGCACTCGAGGTCCCGGACGATCGGGAGAGCTGGATGCGCCGTGCCGACGGGCGGTTGTACGAGGCCAAGCGGGGAGGGCGCGACCGGGTCGTCTCCGCGGTGCCCACCGTGCCCGGGGTGCGCGCGCAGCCCTGCAGACCGGTGAAGTCGCTGCCGCTACCGGAGCACGACTGACGGTACCGCCCGGTGCCCGCCCGGTGCCCGCTCGGCACCCGGGCGGATACGCCACCGGAAACGGCGTTTCCGGCCATTGAGCCCCGGCGTGCGATCGGTGACACTGCGCGGTCGCGCCTGCGGTCGTGCCCGTCCGCTCCTGCGCGATCCGCCTCGCCCGACCCGCTTCGTCCGACCCGACAACGACCCGACAACGGAGACCCGACATGCTTCATCAAGGCCCGGCCTTCTCGCTCACGCGAGACGCCGACATCCTGCGGTTGCACTTCGACACCGCGGACAACAAGGTCAACGTGTTCGACAAGGCGGCGCTCGACGACTTCGGTGCCGCGCTCGACGTGATCGAACGTGAGACCGGTGTCGACGGTCTGGTCATGACCAGCGGCAAGTCGGTGTTCATCGCCGGTGCCGACATCAACGAGTTCCTGGACTACTTCGTCGCCCCCGACGCGGAGCTTGCCGGCATGCTCGACCGGGTCAACGCGATGTTCAACCGCTTCGAGGACCTGCCGTTCGTGACCGTGATGGCGATCAACGGCGAGGCGCAGGGCGGCGGATTCGAGATCTGCCTGGCGGCCGACTTCCGGGTCATGGCCGAGGGCGCGCGCGTGGGCCTGCCCGAGGTCAAGCTCGGCATCATGCCCGGCTGGGGCGGCTCGGTGCGCCTGCCGCGCCTGATCGGCGTCGACAACGCGGTCGAGTGGATGTGCTCGGGCTCGGCCAGGAGCGCGAAGGCGGCGCTGATCGACGGGGCGGCCGATGCGGTGGTGCCCGGCGAGATGCTGGAGCAGGCGGCGCTGGGCATCGTCGAGCAGGTGCGGCTGGGCAGGATCGATGTCGCGGCGCGACGAAGGATCAAGACCGGCCCCGTGTTGCTGTCCGACATGGAGCGCACCATGGCGATCATGTCGGCCAAGGGCGTGGTCGGTGCCAAGGCTGGCCCGCACTACCCCGCGCCGCTGACCATCATCGACGTGGTGGAGAAGCAGTGCACGAAGCACCGCGACGAGGCGCTGCCGGTCGAGTCCGCAGCGTTCGTGAAACTTGCCAAGACCGATGTGGCCGCCTCCCTGGTGGGCATTTTCCTGAACGACCAGCAGCTCAAGCGCATCGCCCGCGGCATCACCAAGGGTCATGCCGTGCCGGTCAAGCGGGCCGCGGTGGTGGGCGCGGGCATCATGGGCGGCGGGGTGGCCTACCAGAGCGCCTCGAACGGCGTTCCGATCGTCATGAAGGACATCCGTCAGGAGGCGATCCAGACCGGCCTGAACGAGGCCGGTGCGCTGCTGGGCAAGCAGGTGATGCGTGGCAAGCTCAAGCCCGAAGGCGTGCCCGCGGTGCTCAACGCCATCGTGCCGGCGCTGTCGTACGGCGAGTTCGGCAGCGTCGACCTGGTGGTCGAGGCGGTGGTGGAGAACGCGAAGGTCAAGGCATCGGTGCTGGCCGAGGTGGAAGCCGCGGTAGGGGGTGACACCATCATCACCACCAACACATCGACCATCTCGGTGAACCTGCTGGCCGAATCCCTGCAGCGTCCCGAGAACTTCTGCGGCATGCACTTCTTCAACCCGGTGCACCGCATGCCGCTGGTCGAGGTGATCCGCGCCAAGGGCTCCTCGGACCGGGCGATCGCCACCACCGTGGCCTACGCCCAGGCGATGGGCAAGACCCCGATCGTGGTCAACGACTGCCCGGGCTTCCTGGTCAACCGCATCCTGTTCGCCTATTTCGCGGGCTACACCCGGCTGATCGCCGACGGTGGCGACGTGGTGGCCATCGACCGCGCCCTGGAGCGGTTCGGCTGGCCGATGGGCCCGGCCTACCTGCTCGACGTGGTCGGACTGGATACCGGCAAGCATGCGGCCGCCGTCATGGCCGAGGGCTTTCCGGATCGCATGGCCTCCGCCGAGCGCACCGTGATCGATGCGATGTACGAGGCCGATCGGTACGGCCAGAAGAACGGTCACGGCTTCTACCGCTACGAGACCGACAAGCGCGGCAAGCTGAAGAAGCTGCCGGACCCGGCAGGCGATGCCGTCGTGAAGAGCGTGCAGTCGGCGCAGGCGGAGTTCGATGCCGACACCATCGTCGACCGGCTGATGATCCCGCTGTGCATCGAGGCGGCACGCTGTCTCGAGGACGACATCGTCGGCACGCCGGCGGAGGCCGACATGGGCCTGGTCTACGGGCTCGGCTTCCCGCCGTTCAGGGGCGGGGCGTTGCGCTGGGTCGACCGGGCGGGCCTGGCCGACTTCTGCGCCCGTGCCGACGCCATGAACGATCTCGGTCCGCTGTACGAGCCGACCGCGCGCATGCGCGAGATGGCCACCGGCGGCAACACCTTCTACCAGCGGAGCCAGGCATGAACCCGGGAATGAAGTTTGGGGCACGCGATGTCGTCATCGTCGACGGTGTGCGCTCGGCGATGGGTCGCACGAAAGGTGGCGGCTTCGCCCACGTGCGCGCCGAGAACCTGTCGGCAGCCCTGGTGCAGGCGCTGTTCGAACGCAATCCCGGTGTCCCGAAGGCGGATGTCGAGGACGTGGTGTGGGGCTGCGTGAACCAGACGCTGGAGCAGGGCTTCAACGTCGCCCGTGCGGTGGGCCTGATGGCGGGGCTGCCCAAGCAGGTCGCCGCCCAGACCGTCAGCCGCCTGTGCGGCTCGTCGATGAGCGCGCTGCACATCGCCGCCCAGGGCATCATGACCGGCTACGGCGACGTGTTCGTGATCGGCGGCGTGGAACACATGCAGCACGTGCCGATGATGCACGGGGTCGATCTCAATCCGGCCATGTGCCGCTACATGGCCCGGGCGTCGATGATGATGGGTGCCACCGCCGAGATGCTCGGCCAGATGCACGGCGTGAGCCGCGAGCAGATGGATGCGTTCGCGCTCCGTTCCCACCAGCGCGCCCATGCCGCCACCGTCGAGGGCCGTTTCGCCAACGAGATCGTGCCGGTGCAGGGTCACGACGAGCACGGTGCGTTGAAGATCATCGACACCGACGAGGTGATCCGTGCCGAGGCCTCGCTCGAGGCGCTGGCGGGGCTGCCGCCGGCGTTCGTGCCGAAGACCGGCACGGTCACCGCCGGCACCTCCTCGGCGCTGTCCGACGGGGCCGCCGCCATGCTGGTGATGAGCGGCGAGAAGGCCATGGCGCTCGGCATCACTCCGCGCGCGCGCATCCGCTCGATGGCGGTGTCCGGCTGCGATCCGGCCATCATGGGCTACGGCCCGGTACCTGCCTCGAAGAAGGCGTTGAAGCGCGCCGGCGCAAGCATCGAGGACATCTCGCACGTCGAGCTCAACGAGGCGTTCGCCGCCCAGTCGATCCCGGTCATCAAGGACCTGGGACTGGCCGATCACCTGGATCGCAAGGTCAACCTCAACGGCGGGGCGATCGCGCTGGGCCACCCGCTGGGCGCCTCGGGGGCACGCATCCTGACCACGCTGATGAACGTCATGGACCAGGACGACGGCGAGCTGGGACTGGCCACCATGTGCATCGGCATGGGGCAGGGCATCGCCACGGTGATCGAGCGGCTGAAGTAGGCCGTGCGCATCGCCGGTGCCCGCTCCGGGCGGGTGCCGGCAAGCGGAAGTGCCGGCGGGTAGCGCAGGCTCGTGCGTCAGGGACGCTGGGTGGCGGTGGTCATCACCAGGGTGGCACCGTCCCGGCGTTCGATGCGGGTGGCCTCGCGGGCGACGCCTGCAAGCGTTGCGGCCCCGCTCAGCGCACCTTCGTCCAGGCCTGCCTCGGCGAGCGTGAACAGCCCGTCGTCGGCCGCGAAGCAGTCGAGCCGCCCGTCCGCATCGCGAATGCTCAGGTGCGCGCGCGAGCCGGTCGCGTTGCTCTGCGCCCAGCGGTAGACCGTACCGACGTCGACGCGGCTGTCGACGAGCGGCACGAAGCTGTCGGCCGCGGGCTGGGGGTCCGGCAGCTCGATCGCCGCGAAGCCGGGAAAATCGCCACCGTCGGGGATGTCGATCATCAGGCCCGACGGGATGCGCCCGTCGATCCGGCTGCCCGCGCTGTCCTGCAGGTACACCCGCAGGGCTCCGAAGGTGACGGGCAGGAGGGTGCTCCAGGTGCCGTCCGGACCCGACAGCACGATGGCCTGGCCGGCGTCCAGATCCTCGGCCACCAGGTCGTCGAACACGCTCAGCTCGCCACCGTAGGCCGTCACCGGCCCCTCGTAATGTCCGGGAACCGGTGCGTCGTCCGGCACGCGACTGCAGGTGTCGGCCGCACGTTCCAGCAGCGGGGTGCGCGCCGCCGCCTCGGCCGTCAGCCGGACGAAGCGCGCCGCCACGCGACTGGTCGCGCCGTTCTGGTCGTCGTAGGTCTCGCTGACCACCACCTGACCGTAACGCAGGCTACCCCGGTCCGATCCGGGTGCCTGCTCGAGGCTTTCGGACACGGCCGGGACGGAACCGTCACCGGGGCCGTCGGTATCACCGATCGCGATGATGCCGGCCGGTGCGTCGTCGCCGCCGCCGCACGCGCCGAGCGCCAGCGTGCACGCGCAGACCGCCACGGCGGCTCTTGCAACCTTGGCAGCCTTGGCGTTTCCTGCAGCCCTGGTGACCCCGGCTTGCCGGGTGAGCGGAGATCGTTGCGTCGTCGGTGACATCGATGAAGCTGGTGCGCGGTCCCTGGCGACCCGGAAGCTCCAGTCTAGCCGGCCACGCCCGACGAACGGTCCGTCCCGACGGTCTCCGGCACCGGTAACTGGACCGCGCCGTCAGCCGCCCGGCAGCCAGTTGCACTCCTGGAGCCGCCACCGCGGTCCGTCGGGGGCCGCATCGGCGTGATGGGTCAGTCGGGTCAGCGAGACGTTGTCGATGTCCAGCGCCACGCTGGTGCTCAACGGCAGATCGAGCGCGATCTGCACGGCGGCGAGTATCGACCCCCGGTGCGCCGAGCAGACGATGTCCTGCCCCGGGTACGCCTGCAGCGCGCGGTCCACGAAGCCTGCGACCCGGTCGCGCAGGATCGTGAAGCTCTCGCCCCCCGGGGCCCGATCGTGCGGCGACATCGGCCAGAAGCCCAGGAAGGGATCGTCGCCGCGGGCGGCGAACAGCTGCTCATGGGTCATCCCGTTGTACTCGCCGAAATCCATCTCGGCGATCGCCGGATCCTCCACGCGGGCGGCGGGCACCGCGGCACCGGCGGCGAGCAGCGCGTCGGCGGTCTGGCGGGTGCGTCTCAGGTGACTGGTCACCCAGATCGCGCCGGCGGGCAGGCGTGCGGCGATGCCGGCGAACAGCGCATCGTCCGAGGTGTCGCAGTCCAGATCCTGGCTGCCGTACATGCGATCGGCGGCGGCCGGTACGCGCGCGTGGCGCACCCACCAGAACCGGGTGGCATGCTCCGGGCGCGGCAGACGGTCGCGTACGGCCTTGTTCATCGGCGTTCCTGGTGTGGCGGGCAGGCGAGGATACCGTCCCGCGCGTCCGGGTCAGGGTCCGGGTGCGCTCAGGCGGCTCGTCGGGATGGCGCCTCGGTCGCGCCCGGTCCGAGCACCTCGTCCAGCGGGGCGGGCCGTGCAATGTGGTATCCCTGCGCGTAGTCGATGCCGATCTCGGCCAGCACCTCCAGGGTGCGCCGATCCTCGACGAACTCGGCCACGGTCCGTATGCCCATGACGCGTGCGATCTGCGAGATGGCGCGCACCATCTCCCGATCGATCGGGTTGCTGGCCAGCTCGCGCACGAACTGCCCGTCGATCTTGAGCACGTCGACCGGCAGGTTCTTCAGGTAGCCGAACGAGCTGAGACCCGAACCGAAGTCGTCCAGCGCGATCCTGGAACCGAGCGCCCGTATCTGTCCGGCCAGCTCCACCGCGGTGGCGAAGTGCGAGATGGCGGCGGTCTCGGTGATCTCGAACCACACCCGTGACGGATCGATGCCGTGCTGCGCGTACTGCGTGCGGATGAACTCGATCAGCGTCGCGTCCGCCGCCGACTGGCCCGAGAGATTGATCGAGAAGCCGGCCCGTACCCCCGCCGCGGTCGCGCCGGCGATCTCGGTCATCGCCCGGGCGATGACCCAGCGATCGATCTCGCGCATCAGCCCGTAGCGCTCGGCGGCCTGGACGATCTGCCCGGCCGGGATCTCGCGACCGTCGTCATCGTGCAACCGCAGCAGCAGCTCGTAGTGGACGATCGACGATCCGCCCGGATCGGCACCGATCGGGACGATCGGCTGGGCGTGCAACCGGAACTCGTCCCGATCGAGGGCGCGCTGCAGGCGGGGCAGCCAGTTCAGCTCGTTCGAACGCATCGTCGTGCCCCCGTCCCCGGCACGGAACTGGTGCAGACCGTTGCGCCCACCCTCCTTGGCCGCGTAGCAGGCGATGTCGGCGGCGGCCATCAGACCGTCGGCGCTGCCGTCCGTCTCGCCGCGGTGCACCAGTCCGAGGCTGGCGCGCACCGCGAAGGCGTGACCGTCGTGGCTGAACACCAGCGACTGGAAGGCGCGGTGGATGCGCTCGGCGATCTCGCGGGCGGCGGTGCGCGACACGTCGACGATGATCATGCCGAACTCGTCCCCGCCCAGTCGGCACAGGATGTCGCGTTCGCGCAGCATGGCGCGCAGCTCGCCGGTCAGCTCGACCAGCAGGCGGTCTCCGGCGGCGTGTCCGGCGGTGTCGTTGATGGCCTTGAACTGGTCCAGATCCATGTACAGCAGCGCATGGCCCGGATCGTCCGCGGTACCCGCGTCGGCCAGGCGCTCCAGTTGTCGCTCGAAGTGGTGCCGGTTGGTGCAGCCGGTCAGCGCATCGTGGTTGGCCTGGTACTCGAGCTCGCGCGTGAAGCGCCGTTCGGCACTGGTGTCGCGCAGCACGATGATCACGTCGTCGTCATCGCCGGGACCGCCGGTGCGCGACAGGCTGGCCTGCAGCCCGGTGTCCCGATCGGCATGGCCGTCGGGATCGGACAGGCCGAGCTCGAAGCGCCGGTCAACACGTGCGGGCAACTGCCCGATCTCCCCGACCAGGTCGAAGGGCCGGGGTTCCTCGTGCACCGGTCCCGCGTGCTGCAGGGCGATCAGGCCGCCCACGGCCTGGCCGCACAGGGCGTCCGCCGGTTGTCCGAGCAACAGCGCACCGGCCGGATTGACCCGGCGCACACGTGCCTGCGGATCGACGGTGATCACCGCATCGCTGATCGCATCGAGCGTCTTCTGCGCCTTGCGGCGTTCCGCATCCAGTGCCCGACGCCCCTTCTCCTGCTCCAGCAGTCGACGGGCCTTCTGCCGGGAGGCGGCGATCAGCAACGCGAGCAACCCGGCGACCAGCACGAGCAGCAGTGCGGTCAGCGTCATCGTCCGGTGGCTCAGTCCGTAGCGGGCGCTCATGCGGACCGTCAGGCTCGACGTGCCGAACGGCCAGGACTGCTCGAGGGTGTGCGGCCGGTAGAGCCGGGACAGGGTCAGGCCTGCGTGCGACAAGGCCGGCAGTTGCCGGAGACTGTCGGTGCCGCCGGGCGATCGCACCTCGATCGCGACATCGAAACGGCGCTGCCGGCTCTCCGCGCTGCCGAGCATCGCGTCCGGATCGATGATCAGCCAATAGCCGCCGTCGGCCTGACGAACGCGTTCAGCGGGCTCGCGCGGTGCGGTCATGCCGCGGTAGACGGGGCTGAACAGCATGAACTGCCCGCCCGCCGGCCAGCCGGACGGGACGGTGGTCAGGTGATCGCGGCCGGTGGCCGCCGCGTTCGACAGGGCGGCGGACACGCCCGGCACGCCCGCCAGGTCGGCACCGAACAACGGCAGGTTGCGCGGCGACATCGGTTCCAGCGCCGCGACCGGAAAGGCGCGATCGCGCACCGGGGCCACGCTGGCACCGCCGGACGCATCCAGATCGCGGATCCGGAAATCGTACCGGCCGCGCAACTCCATCCGCGCCTCGAACGGTGCGCGCTGTTCGGGCCCGATCTGGCGGTAGCGCCCCATCGCGGTTATCCACGGCGCCTGCTCGCGCAGCGTGCGCGCCAGTGACGGCAAGGTCTCGTCGTAGTCCTGCAGCAGATGGTGCATGCTGGTCAGCACGCTCATCGCCGTCTGCAGCCTGCCGACCTCCTCGGCCACCCTCCGGGCCGTGCCGAGCGCCTCGTTCTCGAGCGTATCGAGCTTCTCGAACCGGTTGATCGAATAGGCGCCGAAGCAGGTCAGCGGCACGAACAGCGTCACGAACGTCGTGATCAGGAGACGGTGCATGCGGCGGGTCCCGTCCGGGAGCTCGTCCCCCGCCCTTGCGCCGGCATGCCGCATCAGTGCGATGCCACGTGCCGGGCCTTGCGCAGCGTGCGCGCCGGAAGCTCGTAGCCGCCCCGCTCCAGCAGGTCCTGGTTGACCCAGCTCTCCCAGTGCCGATTGGTGGCGAGGGGGATGGTGGCGGGCGAGCGCCCGTCAAGAATGGCGATGACGCTCTCGCCGGCCCATTCGCCGTGTTCCTCGGGCAGCTTGGTGAGGCCCAGCATGGTGTAGGGCATCATCCAGTCGCGCGTGGTGATGCTGAAGGTGGCGGTGTGGCGTTGCGCTATCCGCCGGGCGCGTTCGGCGTCCCAGTCGCGAATGCCCGCATTGCCGCCCATGATCAGGATGTCGACACCCTGCGCCGACGCGACGCTCGCCTCGTACTGCACCATGTTGTCCACCAGCATCGCGAACAGGGTGGTGCCCATCGCCGCCGTCTCGCGCTTGAGCCGGGCGTAGTTCTTCCACTCGGTCTGCGTGTTGGCGGCGATGTAGGCGGCGCGCCCGGCCCGGCCGACGACCCGTTCCGCCTGCTCCAGCACGGCCCGGATCGGCGACACCTCGACGATGCCGGTGACGTTGGGCCAGGGGAACCCGTATTCCTCCACCGTCCAGTTGACGCCGGTGAACACGACGGGCACCTGCGCCCCCTTCAGGTGGGGCACGATCAGGTACCTGGCCGCGTTGTCGTCCGAGGTGATGATCACGGCCGGCCGGATCTCCCGTATCGACACCATCGCCCTCGCCGCCGCCGCGCGTCGCTCGACGGGCTCGCGCTGTCGTTTCGTGTCCAGGTAGATCGACATCAGCCGGCAGCGTGCGCCGAGCGTGGTGCGCAGCCCCTGTTCCAGCCGGTCCGACCAGCTGTAGCCGACGTGGTACGACGAGACGTAGACGCATTCGGGTGGCGGGCCCGACGCGGCAGCCGCCACCGGCAGGCAGGCCAGCAGCAGAAGCGCGACAATCGATGGTCGTGCTTGCATGATCGTCTCGCTGACGAGCAACGGAGGCGCTCGCCGGACCGGGGTGCTCCGGTAGCGGCACGGACCGTGCCGCACATGAGCGAAATCGTTGCCGGGCCGCGTCGGAGACGGGCGCTGCGCCCGCGTCGCATCGATCGGCCGCGCGGAGACATCACCGGTACGGGCCGTTTGACCGGTTTGCTACCCTCGCACGCTCTCTCGGCCCACGCACGGATCCAACCGTCATGATCGCACCGTTCCAGGCCGGCACGCGTCGCGCCGCCGTTCTCGTCCTCGCGGCGAGCGCCTCCTTCGGCATGGCCGCGGACGCCGTGGCGGCGAAGACCGATCTGGTGCTCGGCATGCAGCTCGAACCGCCGAACCTGGACCCCACCGCCGGTGCCGCGGCCGCCATCGACGAGGTGGTCTACGCCAACGTGTTCGAGGGGCTCACCCGCTTCGGCCCCGACGGGGCGGTGCTGCCGGGCCTGGCCAGCGAGTGGTCGGCGACGGAGGACGGTCGCCGCTACACCTTCACGCTGCGCGACGGCGTGCGCTTTCACGACGGTGCCGCGTTCAGTGCCGAGGACGTGGTGTTCACGCTGGACCGGGCACGCGCCGAGGGTTCGACCAATGCGCAGAAGGCGCTGTTCGAGAACATCGAGCGGGTGGAGGCCGTCGACGCCACCACGGTGCGGATCCTGCTGGGCGAGCCCTCGGGGGATCTGCCCTTCAACCTGGCCTGGGGGGATGCGGTGATGCTCGACGAGGCGTCGGCGGCGACCGCGGCGACCGCACCGGTCGGTACCGGGCCGTTCCGCTTCGAGCGCTGGGTGCAGGGCGATCGGGTGGAGCTGTCGAGGTTCGAGGACTACTGGGGCGAGCCGGTGGCGCTGGAGCGGGTCACGTTCAAGTTCATCGGTGACCCGACCGCGGCGTTCTCGGCGATGATGGCCGGCGACCTGGACGCGTTCCCGAACTTTCCCGCCCCCGAGAACCTGGCGCAGTTCGAGGCCGACCCGCGCTTCACGGTATCGGTCGGTTCCACCGAGGGCGAGACGATCCTGGCGATGAACAACGCCCGGGCGCCGCTGGACGATGTGCGCGTGCGCCGTGCCATCGCCCTGGCGATCGACCGGCAGGACATCATCGACGGCGCGATGTTCGGCTACGGCACACCGATCGGCTCGCACTTCGCGCCGCACAACCCGGCCTACGTGGACCTGGTCGGGCAATCGGCCCACGACCCGGAGGCGGCCAGGGCGCTGCTGAAGGAGGCGGGCGTGAACGACCTGACCCTGTCGCTGAAGCTGCCGCCACCGACCTACGCGCGGCGCGGTGGCGAGATCATCGCCGCCCAGCTGCGCGAGGTCGGCATCGACACCGAGATCGAGAACGTGGAATGGGCGCAGTGGCTGGAGCAGGTGTTCAAGGGTGGCGACTTCGACCTGACCATCGTGTCGCACACCGAACCGATGGATGTGAACGTCTACGCGCGTCCCGACTACTACTTCCGGTACGACAACCCCGCGTTCCGGGCGCTGATGGCGGCGTTCGCCACCGAGACCGATGCGGGTCGGCGCGACGCGATCCTGGCCGAGGCGCAGCGCACCATCGCCGACGATCAGGTCAACGCGTTCCTGTTCCAGCTCGCCAGGACCGGGGTGCAGGCCGTCGGCCTGCAGGGGCTGTGGCCGAATGCCCCCACGCAGGCCAACGACCTGACCGGGGCGAGCTGGAACGAGTGAGGGCGGTCCCCTGATGCTCGGCTGGCTGGCGGGCCGGCTGGTCTCGCTGGCCGCGACCCTGGTCGCCGCCAGCCTGGTGGTGTTCCTGGTCATCGAGGTGGTGCCCGGGGATCCGGCCGCCTACATGCTCGGGCTGAACGCCTCGGAGGAGACGCTCGCCGCGCTGCGCGCCGAGCTCGGTCTGGACCGCACCGCGCCGGCGCGCTACCTGGCGTGGGCCGGTGGCCTGCTGCACGGCGACTTCGGCATCTCCTACACCTACCGCACCCCGATCGCCGACATGGTGGCCGACCGGGTCACCGTATCCCTGCCGCTCGCCCTGCTGGCGCTGTCGGGAGCGGTGCTGCTGGCCTTTCCCGCCGCGCTGTTCGCCGCCTCCAGGCGCGGTCGGGGGGCGGACACCGGCATCGTGGGCCTGTCCCAGCTCGGCATCGCGGTGCCCAACTTCTGGTTCGCCATGCTGCTGGTGCTGCTGTTCTCGATCACGCTGCGCTGGCTGCCCTCCGGCGGCTTCCCGGGCTGGGAGGCCGGCATCGGCCCGGCGCTGCGCTCCCTGCTGCTGCCCTCGATCGCCCTCGCCCTGCCGCAGGCGGCGATCCTGACCCGCGTCATGCGCTCCGCGCTGATCGATGCGCTGGGCGAGGACTACATCCGCACCGCCCGCGCCAAGGGGCTGTCCGCCCGCGCGGTGCTGTGGCGCCACGCGCTGCGCAACGCGCTGATCCCGGTGCTGACCCTGATCGGGCTGCAGTTCAGCTTCCTGCTCGCCGGTGCCATCATCATCGAGAACGTGTTCTACCTGCCGGGGCTGGGCCGGCTGGTGTTCCAGGCGATCTCCAGCCGGGACCTGGTGGTGGTGGAGAGCGTGGTGATGCTGCTGGTGGCGGCGGTGGTGCTGGTGACCTTCCTGGTCGATGTCGCCTACGCCTGGGTGGACCCGCGCCTGCGCGAGCGGCGATGATCCGGCGCGCGCTGCTGCCCCTGCTGCCCCTGCTGCCCCTGCTGTGCGGGCTGGTGCTGGTGCTGCTGGTGCTGGGCGCCGCCCTGCTGTCGTTCGCGTGGACGCCGTTCGACATCACCCGGCTCGCCATCGCCGAACGCCTGCAGGCACCGTCGCCGACCCACTGGTTCGGTACCGACCAGTTCGGACGCGACATCCTGTCGATGCTGATGATCGGTGCGCGCACCTCGCTGGCGGTGGCGCTGGTGGCGGTGGGCGTCGGGGTTGGGCTGGGGGTGCCGCTGGGGCTGGCCGCGGCGGCGTACCGCGGCGGCCCGGTCGACGAGGTCATCATGCGCACCAACGATCTGGTGTTCGCGTTCCCCGCGCTGGTGATCGCCATCCTGATCACCGCGGTGTTCGGGCCCGGGGCGCTGAACGCGATCATCGCCATCGGCATCTTCAACGTGCCGGTGTTCGCGCGCCTGACGCGCGGTGCCGCCCTGTCGCTGTGGACGCGGGAGTTCATCCTGGCGGCCCGCGTGGCCGGCAAGGGCGTGCTGCGCATCTCGGTCGAGCATGTGCTGCCCAACCTGGCCAGCCTGCTGATCGTGCAGGCCACCATCCAGTTCTCGCTCGGCATCCTGGCCGAGGCGGGGCTGTCCTACGTCGGACTGGGTGCGCAGCCACCGGTGCCCAGCTGGGGGCGCATGCTGGCCGAGAGCCAGACCCTGGTGACGATCGCCCCGCACGTCGCGCTGTTTCCCGGGCTCGCCATCGTCGCCAGCGTGCTGGGTCTGAACCTGCTGGGGGATGCGCTCAGGGACCGGCTGGACCCGCGGCTGCGACACGTGCACCGGGCGGGGTGACGCGGGTGGCACCCGGGGACGGAGCGGGGCGTATGCCCGGGACGAAGGAGGAGCTAGCGGATCCGGTCCGCGAACCGCTGCTGCGGGTCGACGCCCTGGGCGTCGACATCGACGGCACGCCGGTGCTGGACGGCATCGGCTTCTCGCTGGCACGCTCGCGCACGCTCGGCATCGTCGGCGAGAGCGGTTCGGGCAAGTCGATGACGGCACTCGCGCTGATGGGGCTGCTGCCGCGCGGTGCCGTGCGGCGCGGCTCGTTGCACCTGGACGGGCAGGCGCTCGACGCGCTGGACGAACCGGCCATGCGGCGCGTGCGCGGCGCACGCATCGGCATGGTCTTCCAGGAGCCGATGACCGCGCTCAACCCGTTGCACCGCATCGGCGACCAGGTGGCCGAGAGCCTGGTGCTGCACCGCGGCCTGTCGCGCACCGATGCCCGCCGCGACGCGAGTGCCGTGCTGGACCGGGTCGGGCTGTCGACCGCGATCGCCCGCGGTCGACGCTACCCGCACGAGCTGTCCGGTGGCCAGCGCCAGCGCGTGGTGATCGCGATCGCGATCGCCTGCTCGCCGCTGCTGCTGATCGCCGACGAGCCGACCACCGCCCTCGACGTGACCACCCAGGCGGGCATCCTGTCGCTGCTGCGCGAGCTGCAGCGCGACGAGGGGCTCGCCCTGCTGTTCATCTCGCACGATCTGGCAGTGGTGGCCGACATGGCCGACGAGCTGCTGGTCATGACCAAGGGCGAGGTGGTGGAGCGTGGAACGTTCGACGAGGTGTTCGCAGCCGATGCGCACCCGTACGCGCAGCGTCTCCACGCCGCCTCGACGCGGCCACCGCGGCAGCGGCGACGCACCGTCACCGACACGCCGCTGCTGGTCGCCGAGGGGGTGTCCTGCAGCTACCCCGGACCGCGCCGCAGGCTGTTCGGCCCGCGCGAGCGCAGCGTCGCCGTGAAGGCCGTCAGCCTCGACATCCGCCCCGGCGAGAGCGTGGGTCTGGTCGGGGAGAGCGGTTGCGGCAAGTCCACCTTCGCCCGGGCCCTGCTCGGGTTGCAGCCGATCGACGCCGGCCGCCTGAGCTTCGACGGCGTGCCGATCGAAGGCGGCCACACCCGGGCCACCCGGCGGCGCGTGCAGGTGGTGTTCCAGGATCCCTACGGCTCGTTCGACCCCCGTCACCGGGTGGCCCGCCTGGTGGCCGAACCGCTGCACCTGCTCGACGAGCGGCCGTCGCGGCGAGAGACGCGGCGCCGGGTGGCCGCCATGCTGGAGCGCGTCGGTATCGGTGGCCATGCGCTGGAGCGCTACCCGCACGAGTTCTCCGGCGGCCAGCGCCAGCGCATCGCCATCGCCCGGGCGCTGATCGTGGAGCCCTCGCTGGTGGTGCTCGACGAGGCGGTCTCGGCGCTGGACGTCTCGGTGCGCGCGGTGGTGCTCGACCTGCTCGCCACGCTGGCCGACGAGCGTCGGCTCGCCTACCTGTTCATCTCCCACGACCTGTCGGTGGTGCGCCGGGTGACCGATCGGCTGCACGTGATGCGTGCGGGCGCCATCGTGGAGAGCGGCGACACCGCGGCGGTGTTCGCCGCGCCGCGACACCCGTACACGCAGGGCCTGCTGGCGGCGGTGCCGACGCTGCCCGCGCTTTCCGGGCAAGGTGTCGCGATGAGGAGCACCCACCGACCATGAGCGTGCCGACCCCGCTCCGCGACCCGGCCCGCGACCCGTCCCCCGACCCGTCCC
>Ga0209831_1002601_pt1 | contig 15507 bp, 20 predicted proteins | sample Maine_Asex4_meta_FD_187451 | JGI IMG/M metagenome (GOLD analysis project Ga0209831, IMG submission 187451) | Marine algal microbial communities from Maine, USA - Maine_Asex4_metaG (SPAdes) (version 2) | ecosystem: Host-associated > Algae > Red algae > Unclassified | place: Maine, USA | collected...
CTTGCGGCGACACACCACGCCCTTGACCCTGTTCCAGGCTACCGAGCCTCTCACGGAGCTGTCCGTTGACATCTTTGGGCCCATCCCGGCCTCCAAGAAGGGCAACCGCTTCATCTTGGTTATCACCAACCGCTTCGCCAAGCTCACCAAGTGCGTCGCCTTGCGGCAGATCACGGCTATGTCCGTGGCGTCAGCCATCATCGACGCGTGGGTGACCGCCTACGGGCCACCGGACCGGATCCTATCGGACCAAGGGCCCCAGTTCATGTCGAACTTCTTCATCGCTGTGATGAAAATGCTTGGCACTGAAACGATTCGCACCACGGCGTATCACCCCGAAACTATTGAGCAAGTTGAACGGTACAACCGTACCATGGCTACGCAGCTGCGACACTACGTCGCTGATCACCCATCACGATGGGACGAGCTACTCCCGGTAATCACCGTGGCGTATAATAGCCAACCGCATCGGTCGACGGGCATCGCCCCATTTGAGCTCGTTATCCCAAGGCGAATCCCCAACCTCACGGTTCGCAACCTGCCCCCGGGCACTCCGCTGTCCAATAAGGGAACGCTCAAGGATGGGTCACCCCTCGCCCGCAAACGCGAATTCATGGCACGCCTTCGCAGGCAGATCCCCGTTGTCGTTGAGGCCTTGCGTAAGACGCAACAACGATCGAAACATAACTTCGATCACCGGGTCGCAACCCGCAATGCAGACGTCAAGATCGGCGACTACGTATACACGACCAACCACCATCGGCAAAACAAGCTGCAAAGCGAAGCCATTGGACCCTTCGTGGTCGTTGACGCCGATGCGGACGCCTCCACGTTTGTCATTGACATTGACGGGGAGGAGAAGCGCGTCAGCAGTGACCATGTCACCCCAGGTCCTCGTCCAACGACGGCGAACACTTGTGCTGCACCCCTTACAAGATGGTCAAGACCAACGCAAGTCACCCCCGGCAACCGCCGATGAGTATGTGATCGACAAACTCCCATGCTTACGCCAGACGGGTGACAGCTATAGCGCGAACGTGCGCTGGTTCGACTACGGGTCGAAAGACGACACCTGAAAACCCCTGGATAACCACCCCCGCATTCTGGTGGTGCGTTTCCTTCGACAGAAGAAGAAGTATGTACCTGGGTACGAGTGGCGAACGCCAACACGACGAAGTCGCCGACAAGCCGGGCTCACAACTGTAGCCAACATCGTCATGGACCCCACGTGGACACCCACGATCCAACATGTCCATGTTACAGGCGACGGAGTTATCTATGCCAATGTCTTTTGGACAGAGTCAACTGCTGCCACCACAGTTAATGAAGTAATTCCTGTCACATTACTTAAGTCCACCCTGCCCTCGATGACCCGCAATTTTTCGTATGATCCCCAACTGGCTTTTCGGCATTTCGCTCGCCTGAATGCTGAATACGGCCCCTACACATATGTGTGGCCTCGCAAACCTGATCCCACCGAGTCCGTACACCCCAACGGGTTCTTCGTACCTCCGGTACAACACCTCGACTCAGTTCTGAGACGCTTTGTATCGACCAAAGAAGAGGCCACCGTGGTAATCCCACAGTGGACCAACACCAGCTGGTACGCCACCGCCATCCGTGCGTGTTTCGAGTACTAAGTACTTTTATCATCCGATACAAGGGATACGACTCCCACCCCATGGGCCACGCTTACCTGCCACTTCCTTCATTGATACGATGACTAACAGGAAACTGGGAAGCGGACGAGCACACGTCACGCGACAGAAACACAACAAGGGCACGCGCCCTACAATCCCACAACGGTCAACCGAACCGCCCACTTTGCAGTGGCAGTCACTCCTCCTCCTCGTCACCACGACGCGAGTCCCGGCGGGAATCGCGGCGCGCGCCAACACTGGCCGCCGACTCCTGCGAGACACTACGCGCACACGTGTTGCGCGCCGAGGGCGGAGCCTTCATCGAAGGGCCCCCGCCCTCATGGGTCCGACGACCAAGGATGCTCTGCGCGTTGAAACGCGCCGATGTGGCCTCCTCCCCTGGCTGGATAACCTCGAGGTGCTGAGCGAATCGCCCGTAGTTGGCATCGCCGTCAACGGCGCGAGCCAGGGCCTGTCCAATGATGGACAAAGCCAACTCGACACCCCGTCCGTCCGCACGCTCAACAGCGGTCCGCAGGCCGGCGATCTGCTCGACCCAGGCGTTAGCCACTGCCGACAAGGCCGCCTCACAGGGCGCGCGGGCGCGCACATCGCGCGCGCGCGCCGACCCAAACAAGGTAACCGCCGCGGAGGAAGACGCGCTGGTTGGCCAAGTGGCATCCATCGCCCGGGGCGGAGACGGCGAGCGATCGCGCCGCGGCGAACGCGGGCGGTAGCGGCCCTCTCGGGCGTCGCCAACGTCGTGAGCCCAGTTCCGACGACCGCAGCGCCACACCCCGGGGTGGTTCGAAGTGATTACAGCCATCGGGAGTGGCGCGTTCGTGTCCAGCGCCCAGTCGAAATCGACACAAGGGTGACGAAGGCAAAAGCCGTACTCCTTGGTCGCGTCGACCGTGATCCGCACTTGATAGGCTTCCCCGAAGTCGCGGTCGCGCCAGACAACGTCCTTAAGGACCTCCGGCCAGGAAAACGCCTTCATGGCCTGACGCATCTTGCCGTACAAGACGTACTTGGCCTCGCCGTCGGGCGCGTCCTTCAACTCGGACGTGTACAACACGTCGAAATGACGAAGCGTCCTATCGTCCAAGTGGACAAAGAACTTGTCCTTCTGTAGGGTGTGAACCCACGCAGCAACTAAGTTGCAGTAGTACTCGGAGTACACCTCCTGCCACACTGAGCTGTAGGCGTTGCGCAACGCATCCGCCAGGTACGACACCACTACGGGGGTCGCCACCCACAGCCCCGTGTGTAGCTTCCATGCCGGGATAGGTGGAAGCCAACGGGACAAATCTAACGTCCGTGACGCACGGAGAAATCCAGCCGCCCACGCGGTGGGCATCGACTCGCGACCGCGAAAGAAGCGCGTGTCGGCGGCCCGACGGTGGTCGGATGAAAAAATCGGCAGCCGGAAGGGGTTCGGTAACCCGGTGACACGCGGACTGCGGTCGTCCTCGACGTCGTCGTTCTCCTCGTGCTTCACCAGCGCGAGCTGTTCAAGGTACGGCTCCAGGCCGGAGTCGTGCCCGGACAGCACCGAAAGGTCCTCGGCGAGAGTCCGCTTGAGGAAGGCGGCCTTCGGTCGGTTGCGCAACAAGCGGCAAAACGAGTTGGCCGCCGCCTCGACTGTCTCAGTCCACTTCACAGGGAACAGAAGCGCATTGGCGTCAACCAAGCGGTGGAACGGGTGCAGAGGCACTTGGTAGCGCACGACCTCGTTACAAAACGACATCACCTCTTGGACACGACGCTGGGGGCACTGGTTCCCAATGTACGGGTCCCCATGGACCTCGGCCACGCGGTCGCCTGCGCGGTCCGGCAACCCGGCTTGCGCCATCACGTCAATGAAGTCAGGTAACGCCTCGTACTGCGCGTGTACACGACGTGTGTGCGCACGAGCGCGATTGCGCACGCACATGTCGTAGAGACAGTTGTCGGTGACCCGCGGGACTCCGTCAACCACCTCCACAGGTTCCGCATGTGCGTAGTACGAGCCGCGAGGCCGAAACTGTCGCAAGATCTCCGGGTCCGTGGAGCAATCCACTGCCGCATGGCCCCCCGCGGAGGCATGCGCCCCGTCGACGACCGCCCCGCCATCGGCAACGTCAGCAAGGGTCAACATCGCGGCCGAGTCCGCCATAGCTTTGGCCGTTCGGGGGTGTTGACCCTTGCCGCCGACACCGCGCTTGCCGTCCGTGCCGTGCTTGCCGCCGACGCCGCGCTTTCCGCCCTTGCCGCGCTTGTTGCCGACGCCGCGCTTGCCGCCGTTGCCGCGCTTGCCGCCGACGCCGCGCTTTCCGCCCTTGCCGCCCTTGCCGCCCATGACGCCCTTGACGCACTTGCCGTCCTTGCCGACCCTGCCGACGGGCGCGCCGCTCGTGACCCGCCCCAACCGAGCACACCAACTCCACGAACCCCAAGGTTACCCACCTCGCCGTAGCGCGCCCCAACTCAAACAACGCTGTAAGGCAGCAACCTTTGCAAGTGCACTAGGGCACGGGAAGGCCCCGTGCCGCTGGACGACCACCACCTGCTTGCACTCGGCACGGTATGAACCGGCCACGGGGTGTCAACCCCCCTCCGCGTCGTGGCTTTCGCCTTGTCGACAGGGTAGCGAAACCCCGACGACAACGGCGCCAAGTGGCGCTGACGACGATGGCGCAGCGCACACTGGCCACCCCACCGCCGCGACCACTGGTCTTAACCCTGCCCGTCCGCCCGCGCCCGCGCGTACGCTTCCGGCGACCCGCCTGCGCAGGCACGCTCCACCCCGAGCCTCAGCCCCACAGCGCGAGCTGCCGACCACACGCCCGCACACGCGTGTTGTTGAGCGGTCGCGGTCGCCACCGACCAACCGCCACCCCCAAGGGGGCCGGATCGGCGCCCCTTCACGGCTCGTGCCGCCAGCGCGGTGACACCCGCTCGGGTCTGTGCGGGCCCGCGATCGCCCAATCGGGCGCCGGCCTTCCGGGATCTCGCCGGGACGGCTCGAATCTCGCGTTGGAGGTATGTAGCATATCTCTGCTCGCAATTGGAAAATTGCCACTGGTAGCCCCCTTGACTGGCTGAATCCACGGATTTGTGTGACTCGGCCTGTGGCAAGCCCTTTGGGGGGTTACTTCCGCATTGTTCATTTTCTTGTTTGCTTGCCTGTCCTATCTGTTTGCCGGCACGCATTACGATCGATTGATCGGATGGTCGATCGACCAGTGCCGTTGTTTGTATCAAACCACCGCGGGTCCGGGGTCGCCGTCGTAGGCACCACCCGGCTCCCCATCGGATGCCCTTCAACAAAAGGTCTTTCTTCCTCGCCGCGACGGCGATAGAACTCGCGTTATTGCTTGGCTACGGTCGGTCCCAATACACTGGTAATTGATCCAACGTTATTGATACTACAACGGTGGTTTACTCAGGGAAGAAATGACAGTCGACACCAATATCGGTGGTGGCTCGCGGCCATGTCAAGGCCAGCCATAAGACCCGCTGTCCCGGTGCCAGCGCTCGCGCTGCAGCGCGCCTACGCAAGTGCAGATTCCTGCACTGGACATGCCAATCTTACTTGAGGGGCCCCAGGGCCCCTCATGTAAGGTTGACATGTCGGCAAAAGTGTTTGGTAAACGAAATCGGTAAGGGTCAGTATCCCGATCAAGAATTGGTATCGACCATTCGCTCAGCGGTCGGTACATGTCGGTATGGTACTTGTGTGAGTATTTGAACCTGGTAGAACTCGACCAATGCCACAGCCAGGCACTTGACACACTCACATTAAATGTGGATCTCACGCATTAAAACCGCTGGCGGCGACGAATGTCCAGGCCCACCAGAAACCGACACTTACAAACCCAATGCCGAATGTCCGGTATAGAAACAACCACCAACTCGCAAACTTTCAGTCTATGGGCGCCGTTCCGATGTGAGGACTGCATTTTGGAGCTTCATCCCACGTGCAGGAAACGTACAGTGCCGGTTTTGGGGTACTTTTCGCGCCATCAGTGACGCCATGCTTCCACGGTGGGCATGTGACTTGCGTGTTCGACCAGGGAAAGTTGTGAGCATGTACATGACGAGCCTTACAGCCAGTCAGAAGTCCAAAGTGAGCATTGCGGAAGCGCTGTCGGTCGGGACCGAGAGTGAAGCGCCGGCCCTTGGACTCGGCCTTATCGATTCACGTCACTCGCCGGTCGCACAGTGTACAAATCAGGGGGCTACTGTTCGATTGCATGTTCTTTTTTTCGTCTCATGCAAGCCAACCGGCCTGATCCGCCCTATCAGTTTGAGTGGAATGTATTTATCAGAAGGATCATTGTTGCAACGGCTATTGCTGAGCCCGAATCCGCACGCAGCGCTTCACCAGTGTTGCGCGACCCACGCGTATTCAGGCGCTTCTCGCATTGACAGCCCCTGTTCGTCGTAGTCCCGTCGAAACTCTCATGTCTGTCATCTGAGAGACTATGGCCTCTGGAGGTCAATTTGCGACGCTCCCACACCGTTTTTGGGATTGTTTTTATTGCATGAGGTATACCTGTAGCCACTGACCAGACATACCAGCAATCAAGTGGCGACATATACAATATTGAGAGCACAAGGCAGCCGTGTCTGGCATGCAAAACCTCCTGTGCTGGTCCAGCTGGCCCGCTCTGCCCGAGCAAGCGTGCACACTGCCTTATGATGACGTCCTTGGGTATCTCCGAACGATAGTGTGGCGGTTGCGCAACTTCCACGCCACCAAATATCATTCGCGTCGTATTGTTGGCAGCAGAGTGGGCGAGCAGTCTCCTATCGTCATATGTGCATAGATGCATGAGAAAAAATGAGCGTGGCTTGGCATGCAAGAGAATCATTGACGGGGGGGCGAAGGGACGGGTCTAAGCTGACCCAAGTCAGGTACCGTCGAGGTCGTGGCGCTGGTTGGGTGAAATGCGGAGGCAAGCAGTTGGTACGGTCGGGTCATGGTGTGGCCAGTGCAGCCTGTGAGAGAGAGAGTGAACGCGAGTGGTGCTGCAACTTCACATCTCAAAATTCGAGTTCTTACAAAACTGCGAATACCGAGACATTGGTACGAAATCCGTAAATCGGTATACCTATTGGGAAGCGGTGTACAGAATTGCATCATTCGGTGAACGCCAATCGTACCTCGAGGGCGCCTCTCCTCCATGCCCTCGATGCCCCCCGACAGGTGTGTCAGGAGATCTCGCAAGTCGCCCGCGTCCGGCCACGCTAAGGGGCCTGTCACAAATAGCACCGCTAATCGGCAGCTAACTTAACATGCACTAGAGAGACCTCGTACTGTCAACCAGGGTGGCCCGAGATTGACCGCAATCGGGCCGACCAAATGGGGTCGACTCAAACTCCCGGGATTTCCGTAGTCAAACAAAGAGGCGCGGTACCGGGTAGGATGACCCGCTGGTCAACGGGGGTGCGGTCCATCCCAGTCGCCACGTGAAGCTCGAGCGCGCCGCTCGGCTTCGCCTTCGTGAGGCTGTCGGCAATGTCGTTGTCTCCCATAACCAGACCGACGTTGGAGATCTGCCGACGGTTGTAGACCTCCCGAGCCGCCGCAACGTCGGTGAGGAGACGCCTATTCTTTGGGTGCGAGCCACGCGTGACAACGGCAAAGAGCTGCTTCGAGTTGGTGAGGATGGGCCGCGGGATGTGGCAGTCGTACAACCGCTCCAGGTCGTGACGGAGCATGTAGCCCTAGTCAAGCGCGTCCCCAAAGGCGTACACCTCACCGGCCATCACAGACCGCACCACGCGGCGCTACATGCGGCTGAAGAACATCACGAAGTGCACCCGTCCGCGACCATCCTCCACTAGTAGATTGATGAATCCCAGCTCGGACGACTGGTCGTCGTTGGTCGCAAAAGAGGCGTCTGGAAAAGCGCGTAATTGTAGAGTGGTCCGGTTCGGAGGTGAGTAGTGCAGCGCTAAAGAAGGGGATGATTGGGCCGCCTTCATTGCCTTGTTCAGGGCCTGCACGTGTCGAGTTTCGTAAGTTGCCTTGCTGACCTGGGCAGCCCTGATGATGGTGCACCCAAGATGAGGGCGCATGTGCCCGACCCAAGCAGCAGCCGCCCGTACCGAGGTGCAGCGGTGGTAAGAGACGCCCGTGGTAAGAAGCAAGAGCGACGCGACGTAGGCCATCTGGTCGAACCTAAAGGTCCGCGGGAGGCGCCGCGAAGTTATGGCCTGCACGCAGATAATCTCCATCTCATCCATCTGCTGCGACTTGGCCTAAAACACCCGCAACTTCGTTTTGGTGGCCACATGGAGCTCGTCCGTGCCGCCCAAGAGGCAGTCGTCCACGAACGTACCCATCGCGCCGACGAGGCCGTTGACACCCTTTTGCACGTAGAGCGCTGGATCTCACAACAGCGGTGTCTGAAGGAGGTCGTCGCGGACGTGCCGCTGTATTGAAACACAACAGGAGGTATCTGCGTCACACACCCAATACAACGGACGAACCAGCAGAAGGAACTTATCGGCAGGGAGGTCAAAGAGGTGTTGGTCATCGGGGCTTCAGTCCAGGAACAGGATGCGGGTGCGTGGGGCGCTGCTCTACAGGTCGGCCTGGTTAATGTCGTAAGAAAAGAACCGGAACTGCAGGACCGCCGACGTTGATACCTTGACTAGCTGCAGGCCCACCTCCAGTGGCGTTCCGATAGGTCTGCACTTCACCATCCCGAAGTTCTCCAGCACTTGCGCCGAGTACTTTCCCTGCGATAGCTTGAGGGTGCTCAACGCCTCGTCACGTCCGTTATCTAGCACGGGGATGACCTTCGCCTTGCCTCTGTCCTTGACCTCAAACCGCTTGTGAAGAGCGTTCTTCATCTTGGAGATCGCCGCCAGGCTTGATGCTACGAAAAGAAGATCGTCGACGATAACCAGGACAATGATTGTTTCGACGTCATCCTCCAGGAGGTAAAGGCACGCAGCCGGGTCGATGTAGTCGAACCCCTGCGGCTTGAGAAAGTCGTCAAGCTTGGGGTTCCACATCTAGGGGGCTTGCTTCAGCCCATAGAGCGCTTGAAAAAGACGACGCACGTTGTCAGGATACTTGAGATCAACAGAGCCGTCTGGCTGCTGCATGTAGACCTCCTTGTCAATGTCGCCGTTCATGAAGACCGTCTTGACGTCTATCTGATGCAGCTCCCAACTGTTTGCTGCCGACATCGCCAGGATGCATCGGATCGTAGTCAACTTGGCGACCGGCACGAACGTCTCATTGAAGTCCAGCCCCTTGATCCGCCCGTTTCTCTTGAAACAAAGGCGCGACTTGTGCCGCTTTGTCTTGTTCCAGTTCTCAACCACCTCGTTCTTGACCTTGTAAACCCACTTGCCCTTCAGCACGTGTCGACTGACCAGGCCATTCATCAAGCGCCAGGTCTTGTTCTTGCGAATTGCCTCCATCTCCTCTTTCATAGAAATTTGCCACTTAGCCGATGCTTGCCCTTGAACTGCTTGCACGTACTTCATGGAAGCCTCTTGAGCAATCAGGTTCCCCGGGCGCCAGCACTCCACAGGTGCTCGCCGCGCTCCATCTCGCCGACGCAGCGTGTCTTCAGAGCCGCCACAACGTTGAATGTCGTCGGCCGTCTCTTCAGATTTCTGGCCTCGCTGGTCATCCTTGTCGCCATCATCGGCATCTTTGGCTCGGCCATCGCTTTAGAAACGCCACCCCCACTCTTTTTCGACGACCTCGTCCGCGGGGGAGTCCTCGGCAACTTCTGCAGGCTCGCTTGCGTTCGTCTTAGCACACACGACGCTTCGTGCCTCGACGATCTTGCCGTTATCGAGAAGACCTTGTACGCTTTGCTGCCGTCGGGATAGCCTGGGAAGACGCCCTTCGCCGACTTGTGTCCAAACCTGCCGTTAATGTGACTGTTGTGTAGCACCACCCAGCACGTCGACCCAAACACCCGCATGTGGCTTACAACGGGCTTGTTCCCGGTACACAGCCCATAAGGCGGCTTGCCTACCATATGCGCTCGGCGAGTCACGCTGTTCCTGATGTAGACCGCCGTCTTTATGGCATCCGCCCAAAGATCTTGGTCGACTTCCTAGTGTCGCATCATTGTGCGTGCCACCTCCACTACAACTCGGCTCAGGCGCTCCGAAACCCCGGTCTGCTAAGGCGTGTCGGGCACCGTCGTCTGGTGCGTCGTGGCCTTCTCACCATGAAAAGCCTTGATTGCGGTCGTGACAGACTCGCTGCCATTGTCGGAGCACAGGACCTTGGTTTTGGTTCCAGAGTGCAGCTGGGCCTTCTTCAGCCACTTCTTGTACTCCGCGAGAAGATCATTCTTCCTCTGCGAGAATAACACGCTCTTCCAGCCGGAAACGTGGTCGGTGAAGGTGCCGAAGTAAAGCGCACCACTACAGGACAGCTCTGACATTGGCCCTCCCAGGTTCGAGTGCACGAGCTGCAGGCGCTTGGTCCCTTGACTTCCTGCTGCGCGAGTAATAGACGCCATAGCCGCCTTTCGGTACACGCACGGCTCGCAGACGTCCTTGACCGCCATGGACGAGCAATTGAGTCCGTCAATGTCTTTGTGCGTGATCATCCGCCTAACGTCAGCCACGTCAACGTGTCCAAGACGCTCATGCCAGAGTTGCAGAGAGGCCACTGCAGCAGCATTCGACATTGGATCCTGGTCGAGTTGGTAGAGCCCGTTCTTCCGCGTCGCGCACGCAGCGACGTTTTTGGCGGTCCTGAGGATGGCCTGACCACCCTTGAATGACATTTCTGCACCGCTTTCCTCCACCATACCGTCCGACATGAGGTTATATCCCATCGTAAGCACAAGAAGTACTTTCTCCATCTTGTTCTTGGTCGTCTTTCCGTGAACAATGACGGTGAGAACGAGGGTCCCGACGCCTGCAGCGGCCGCGGACCCTTTGTTACCCATCTTGACGCCTCGTCCCGTGGTTGTCTCGTAGGCAACAAAGAACGCGCGCATCCAGCACATGTGTGCAAACGCCACAGAGTAGACCAGCAACTACTTGTAGATGTCATCGTTGTCAGCCGAATTGCCAACTAAACAGATGGCGCCGTCGGGGTCGCGACCATCATCAGCCGCAATCGCGGCCACCGGGACCTTTCTCTGCTTGTTGGCCTTAACCACAGGGCAAACATGAGAGATAAGCCCAGAATTGTGGCAGTTGTAGTACTCAATCTTTAAGGAGCCACCACGGAGGTTTTGATCTCGATAGTAGGCGCCGAACAGTGACATGTGACCAATACGCTTGATTGCCGGTGACTTGTCAACCGGACGCCGCTCCTTCTGAAGCAAGCGGCTCGTGACGAAGTCAAGGCTTAGCTCGTCGTCAACTTTGGCGTCTAGAGCCACCAGAAGGTTCACTTTCTTCGTCGTCAGCCCGTTAAGAAGGCTCATGGCAACGTCCATCTCCGTCTATTCGCTGTACATGGCCTCGAGGATCTCGCCTAGGTTGCCACGCAGGTGATATTCCCCAACACGCTCTCGCCATTATTCATCGTGACTGTGTAGAACTCGTGTCGCGCCTTCATCTTGTTCATCAAACTCTTGCGGTGGAAGACACCTCACAGCTTCGACCCCATTTCCGCCGTCGTCTCGCTCCCCGACACGTTCTCGAGCTGCTCGTACCGGAGAGTGAGCTTGATGATTGCGCTAGCCTTCGTGTCTCGACGCTTCCACGAGGCCAACCCGCGGTCCTCCGAGTCCGCCGGCTTGCTGTCTTCGTCAAGTATGTCGTCAAGGTCGCGCAGCGCTAGGACCATCTTGATTCGCTGACGCCACTCCTGGAACTTCTTCTTCTTCCGTTGGTCGATCTTTGTGCCGCCTATGCCGATACGCCTCCGTCCATAATTCCTTCTTGTCGTAGCGCCCGACTTCGTTGAGCCTTGGGCCTTGAACGTCACATCTGTAAACTACCATGTCCTCGTCTTGTCCGTACTTGCCACAACCACCGTGACGCAATCTATCATACCTTGCCGTTGTTACAGCACCGGCTCTGGGCCCACAACCTGCTGAATCGCAGTCGGGATAGGGGATGGCGGACCATGATCAAGAGGTTGAGTGCCTTGCGCTTGTAAGTGTAAGAGCGAACGTGCTTCTTTGCTTGTCCTGAGGTACACTCACTTCTCCCAACCGAGAGCACCTCTCAAATTGTCCCCACCGTGCCAAGTGCTCCCCCCTCTCGCGCCCACACCGAAGCCCACGCCCTCGCACCAAATCGGATCACTTACCAAGTTAAAAGGCCACTAGAGCAAAGCGAAGATCATAATCCAAAACACGCCGAAAGTAACGCTACAAGTTGACTCAAGACGAATGTGGGAAACCTGACCACGTCTTGCAAATGTACCATCTGGGATACCATACGGGCCAACCACCATCATTCATGCTCGAACCGCAAGTAGAGTCGGCGACGAGCATCACCTTCCAACGTTTCGCATGCGCGTCGTCAACATCCAAAGACGTGCACTGGGTCACACTAGCGTACATCCCACAGGTCGAGACCAAACTGTTAGAGACGCGCGAAGGCCATCAGGTGCATTTTGAGCTCTTTCAGCGGAGTTTACACCTTGTCTGTCGTCGCAGCGCGCTCGCCAGCCACCATGGGGCGTGTCTCAACAAACCCGGCGGTGGGCGAGTGCGTGTCTCCCCACATTTCCTTCATTACGTGCGTGAGCAGCGTGGGGAGCGTACTGTACTGTGCCTGAAGGGTATTCTCTGTTTTTCTACATGCACTCCCTGCAAGGTGGGACGGGAGGTCTCGTGCTCGGTCTGCGAGGCAGATGCTCCTGGCAGAGACATCCAGGTGACGGTACGGGCGCAGTCCAAGAAAGTCAGGATGAGGGTCTCTTGGGGCGCGGCCGCGAAGCGTGCAGAGGTAGAGTTGAAGTATTTCCTTAACAGCGTGGTGTCTGCGATGGCCGCGTGGGCTGGCCTTGGAAACAGACCCCGCGTTCTTTACAAATTGCCAGGTCTCTACCGCCTGAATCTACGTCTCTTACATCTTCGAGGGTATAACTGCTTGCTCTTTGGATGTGGCGGGCGGGTGAGCGCCCATGTTGGGCGCCACTTTATTGGTATGCTGCCTCGGTCCTGCTCAGTTTACGTTCAGTATCTCAACATACACGGCCCGTGACATCGCGCAAGTAGCTCTTGTACTATTGCTGATCCCTGAATTTTGTCCTTGGGGACAGAAACAGTGACTGACCCAAATAAGCGCATTCTATTGGTTTAAATTGACGGTGAGAAGGCATCGAAGCCAAAAGAAAGCCCGCATTCGGTGCCAGGACCTTGCATCTAACAGAACGCACTGTTTGTTGGCGCTTGATCCGCCTTTCTTGGAACGGAGGAAGCTGCCCACGCGAGATCCTGAGATGATCTACTGTCCCCTCGCGAGAAGTGCAGAAATAACGAGGAGCAGATGTTGATTTCCAGGCTGGATGGGCACATGTTAGCAATCAGGAGCACCAAGTCAGTCACACGGGCGCATCCAATTGGTCGAGAGAGTCGGTCCGCAAGGCAGTCTCTGTCAACCAGAACAAAACGGGGATCAGAAATATTAGTGCTGTATGTTGTGTGCCCACGCGTAGAACGTAGACACTAGTATCAACAGGAAGGTTGCTGGCGAGGTGCCTGCTTACCTCCGCAAGGTGGCAGAAGGTGGGGTCCAGGCGCGGATTGACACCGTCACAAACACTAAGCGTCGCATCAATATGCGGTTCAAGCACGCGTCGCGTCGCTTGCGTGTGCCGCACAAGCACCCTGGGTCACGTTTGAGCCAGAATTCGCGTGTTTCTTGCTTCGGGGCGGGCTGAGGCTCACATACCTTGACCGCTGTCGCGTACTGACAAGAGGGTTTCGTGCTATCAGTCCCTTTTGGCAGTATGGGCTCCTATGTCACAGGTACATTGTGCCAGAGGCTATAAGGCAGGCCAGAATGTCGGGCAATGAGCGACGTCGTGCCGTACCATTCCTGGCTTCCGGTGTCGTAGGCGTAGCGGGAGCCCCGGACAATGGCGACCACTACAGCGCTTTGACTGCTGCTATTTGTAAGCTGGTTGTCGCGCCAGACGTACGTTTTGCCATAATATGTACAGTAGGCATTTAAGGTCGCTTACAAGCTTACCAACAAGAGAAGGGACAAATTCGTGAAGAAAATGGTGCTGAGCGAGCAGGTGTACGCACTGCTCCACGACGGTGAGGTATACACCGACGATGAAAAGAACGAGGGACGACGGGCCGACACGGACAACAAGGACTCGGCAGACACGCGGCGCAGCTGTCGTCTGTGGCGGCAGCGGTGGCGGCGGCGGCGGCGGAGGCGGTATGTCAAGAGGTACTCTTTGGCTGAGCTGGCCTGGCGCCACAATATCCCTGGCTTGGCGGCTATGCCGTGTCGTCCCGAAAGTACGCTCCTTTGCAAGACCGGATACCTCTATTATGGCGACGCCTGTCAACCGAGGCGGGGGCGCGCCAAACTGCGAGTTGTCTGTACTGGCGACGACGACGACGACGATCAGGCACGTGAGCGGTGTACGGGGCAGTGCTTGCAGTTTCTCTGCTTCGCATTCTTACTCACCCAGGGGACTTCATCTAAGGGGGGTGCCTAGTTCGTGCCTTTGGAGCACTGGGGCCGCAAGGCCTGTCTAAATAACCTTTGGTGCGGGCAAGGACGGTACCATAAGGTCCACGCCACGACCCCTCCGGGTAACACCGGGGTGCCGGCGAGGCTTGGGAAACGGGCGCCCGCAACCCTGACAGGGTGTCTCTGGGGGGTGAGGGTGCGAGGTGGGGCGCGGCGAGTATTTATCTCTGCGCCCGCGCGTGATCGGTGTACTTGGGACCTGTGACAGCAAGTGTGTGAACAACGAGGACCTACGAGTACCAGCAGTAGCGGAGGTGACGGGCTTAACCTCGACGATCAGGCGACGTGCCGCTGGCACTACCATTCCATCAACGACGTCATCATGACGGACCCTGAGGACAACTAGTCGGCCCCAGTGTCTTCGTTCATGACCCCCGCAGACCTGGCGCTGCTGTCCTCAGAGCAGAAGGGCTTTGTCTGCTCCGTGCGCATGCTTGAAGGCGAGATGCAGGGGGCTTCTTTGATCGGTGACCAGGTGAAGACGGCCCTTGCTGAGCTTTTGCCGCCTGCTGCTCTCTTTGGTCCTGAGATCACCACACTGCCTTACGTCCGCCGTGAGCTCCGCAAGTGGCTGGACAGCCGCGGTGCCAACCTACAGCAGCAGTCCTCACATCACTTTGTGATGACGTTGGCTACATCTCTCAACAAAGACGCTGAGGACCGTGTCGTGGCCACGCAAATGGCCTCTGCGCTGGTGGCTGAGAGCCATCGACAAGGCGGCGGCTCATCAGCCACGACTTCACCGTCTCCTGCCGCACGAGGCGACACTGCGTCTTCCGGTGGCGACCGCACCGCGCACAACATTGCAATGCGCTTCCGAGACCCATCCGTCAAGTTTTCGGGTAACCTCGGTGAGTCGTGGATGGAGTATGTCGCTGAGTACCAGCAGGTGGCGCGCGACTACGACCTCAGCCCGTCGCAGTGCTTCCAGTACCTGCGCAACCTTCTTCGCGGCGACGCTACGCGGTTCTACCTCGATAAGGTGCAGCCCTACGCAACAAGCTTCACCCAGGCGGTTGATCAGGTGAGTGTTGAGCTCTGCTCGGGAATTCCATTGGAGCTATACTTACACGGGGGCTCTTGTTGACTCAAGCTCGTGTACTTGTTGGCATTCCATTGTGTATGACTTGTACTTGTTTGTACTTGATTTGTGTATCTCTTGGTGAGCTCCCCCCTTCTCGTGGTGAGCTCGGGGGGGGATTGTGCGTGG
>Ga0209831_1002602_pt1 | contig 15507 bp, 18 predicted proteins | sample Maine_Asex4_meta_FD_187451 | JGI IMG/M metagenome (GOLD analysis project Ga0209831, IMG submission 187451) | Marine algal microbial communities from Maine, USA - Maine_Asex4_metaG (SPAdes) (version 2) | ecosystem: Host-associated > Algae > Red algae > Unclassified | place: Maine, USA | collected...
TGTCACAGCAAGGTCGTACGTAGTAGGCGTGGGTCCAAGGGTTGTTTGATGACTGCCTTGAGGCAAATCAGCCGCAACAACGCGGCTCGTTCCCACCGGTGTTGCGGGCATGGCGATTTGGGTCGCTGTGCCCGCAACCAGTGGCAAGGCTTTCTCGACTTTCTCAACTGCGCAGGTACCAGGGGAAGGGCGATGCACCGGTCCTGCTGAACCCCGAAGTACTCGCCAAGGCGATCCGCCGCGCCAAGCGTTGGTGCTCCGGGCCCGGACGTGTGTCTCGCGTCGACGACCCATCGAGGCTGTCGTACCCCGCCAGTAACTTCGGAGTTGACCAATCATTGCCAACCACGGAGAGCCAGATGCTCGTGTTTGAAGCCACCACCGAACTGCAGGGCGTCCGCGACGACGACTACCACTGGGCAAACAGCGGCGAGCTTGTCCACCTGCCGGTTGCCGACTGCGCCAGTCCGACCTGCGGATGCACCCGGGGGTTCGCCGGATTCACCAGTCATCGGGCAACGACGACCGCTCGGGTAATCGAGCGCCCCGACCTGACCATTGAAGAACTGTGCCAGCAACTGGCCGATTCCCTGAGCGCTGGTGGCTGGATAGCGAGCGCCAATGCGAGCGATCCACTGGTGGTCGAGCTCGCGACCGAGATCGTAGAGCTGGCTGCCAGCTTCGGTCGCTATGGACCCGGCGCGGTGATCGAACGTGAAGGGGACGACCTGACACATCGACTACCGCCCGGTGTCGAAGCTGTCGACGCTTCACTGCTGGACAAGCTGACAGCGCTCGGCCTGCACGACACCGGGAACGAGCCCGATCCTCAATGAACTACAATGTAGAACATGTCCGAAGTCGGCATTCGAGCCCTCAAGCAGAACGCATCCGCCGTCATCTCCCAGGTCACCAAGGGTGAAACGATCACCATTACCGACCGTGGACGTCCCGTGGCACAGTTGACGCCACTCCCATCGTCGCGGCTTCAAGGCTTGCTCGACCAAGGAGCGGCGCGTCCACCTCGCACCCGCTTCGACGAGTTGGGCCCGCCACCGAAAGGGCCCGCCTTGACCACGGCGCTCGACGAGCACCGCTCCGACGAGCGCTACTAGGCGCCAGCAGATGGCGAACTATCTGGACACATCGGCGCTGGTGAAACTGGTGGTGCGCGAAACCGAGTCCACGGCCCTTCAGAAGTGGCTGAACGAGCAGCCTGCACCAAATGTGACCAGCGATCTCGCTCGGACCGAACTCATGCGGGCGACCAGACGCAGCGCGCCCGCTCTCGTCATGCGAGCTCGCCAGGTACTCGATGCGCTGTCAATCACCCAGCTGGGGACCTCGGCGTTCGAAGCTGCCGGGCGCCTCGAACCGACCACGATGCGAAGCCTCGATGCGCTTCACCTTGCAGCTGCACTCGAACTTGGCGATGACCTGGACACCCTCGTCACCTACAACACTCGGCTCGCTGCTGCAGCCACACTCAACGGCATCACCGCAGTCGCCCCCGCCTGAAACCAGCGTGCAACTACCGAAGACGACACAAGACGATGCGACACGGCGCGGCCGGCTAATAGATACTGAAGCATGGCTATCAAGACAAAACCGACCTATCTCGGATTGCTGAATGCAATCGCCGTTGGCGAAGCGAGCGCTGAGCCCTTCTTTCTGGCGTGGGCCGACACCACGAAGGACAAACGACTCGCAACGACGTTGCGATTCGTTGCAATGCGCGAGGGCGAACACGGCAAAGCGTTCGCCAAGCGCATGCTCGAGCTCGGCTACGAAGTGCGCCCATCTAACAGCGACTTCGCCGTCAAAGCACTCGAGACTGCGGCGTCGGACAAGTCAGATCTGCAGAAGTTCCGGGCCCTCAAGCTTGGGAAGGGCTCACCGAAGATCGATGTGTTCGACTCGATGTTCAACGACAAGACGATCGACCCCATCACTGGCGGTCTTCTCGGCCGCTACATCGCCGAGGAGCGAGATTCGACCCGACTGCTCGCCGCAGAATATGACCGTCTGTTGGCCAAGGATCGCGCCAAGAAAGCAAGAGCTGCCGCACGCACTACCAAGGCGTAACTGCGCAACAACTCCGGCGGTGTCACAGGGCTGGAGTACGTTCACCGCACGCTTCCCCTCGTCAAAGAGCCAACGGGTGAAGTATGGTAAATGGTATGGCAACGCAGAAGATCACGATCACGGTCGAGGAAGCAACTCTCGAACGGATTCGCGAAATGGTGCGGGCCGGGACAGCAAAGAGCGTCTCCGGTTTCGTGCAACATGCGGTGAACCGCAGCCTCGATGCCGACCAGCTGCTCGATGAGCATCTGGCTGCCGTCATCGCCAAGGGCGGCCCACTTACCAAGCCCGAGATCGCCAGGATCGACGACCTGTTTCCCGGCATCTGGCTGCCGTCATCGCCAAGGGCGGCCCACTTACCAAGCCCGAGATCGCCAGGATCGACGACCTGTTTCCCGTTCAGCCTTGAGCGGCCTGACGCTCGACACCGGCGCACTCATCGCCCTCGAGCGAGGCAACCGGTTCGTCGCCGCCCTACTGCAGCGCGCCATTGCCGCAAAGGCAGACATCGCTCTTCCTACCACGGTGATTGCTCAAGCGATGCGAGATCCAGCCAAGCAGGTGGCACTGAATCTGCTCATACGGGCATCGGCAACCAGCATCGCGGAACTCGACCGCCCAACAGCCGTAGCCGTCGGGCGGATACTCGCCGTGTCGAGAACATCTGACATCACCGACGCGCACGTTGCCCTCACCGCCACAACTCGCAACCACACGATCGTCACCAGCGATCCTGAGGATCTGGCGGCCCTTGCCCCAAACTGCGAGCTGATCGAAGTCTGAACCCAAGTGCCGTGTGACGGTAGCCATCGGCTGCCCCTCGCGCTCGATGTCACACCCTGGCGCGATGATCAAGCTATGAGCGACATCACGAGCCCTTCGGCTCCGGCAGCAGATGTTTCGCAAGCACTGCGAGTCGATATCCAACGGCTTCAGACACGCGAAAACTGTCCTCCCCAGACGATGGGCGAGATTGCCAAAGGTGACGGCATGTTCAACTCAGCAGCACAAAGGCTGATCGACGCGCTCGGCGGCGTCGCTGCCGTCGAAGAGTTGAGCGATCATCCACACATCGACGAAGAATTCGACTGGTCTGATATTGCCGAGAGCGACCATGCCCGAGTCAACGAGATCTTGCGCTTGATCTCAAGCGACATGCCAGCACCACGAGCCAATGGTGAGAGGGCGATAGTCCAGGTTGTCGGTCTCGACAAGCTACGACCCCACCTTTTATGGTGTGACCCCGAATACCGCACGATTGCTGGGCGCATTCTTCGAGCTCTTGCACTCGACCCGGCCCGCCCTCTGGACCGACGCATCAAAGCCGAACGCATCGCGGCAGCGATCATGTGGGTCGGTATCACCGCAAGCGGCGGGCTCGCCCGAAGCCGACGAATGAAGCCGCCAATGTTGTGGGACTGGTTCGAGGTCAGCTCGTGCAAACGGATCGGACGTGAACTTGCCGATCACGTCAAGCGGTATAACGCTTCGGTTGTCGGGGTTGACGAGGTAGATATCCGCGACAACCCGTACGCACTCAGCGAGATCACTCTTGGCAACTCATCGCTTCTGCATTCAACATTTCGAGGGTTGTTGGTCGAACAGCGCGACGATCTCCTCGAACGCATTGAGCGCCAGCACCAACGAGAGCGAGATGCTCATCCGCTGATCACCAATGGCCTGCAGGGCCGTCTGGGGCTTCGGTCGCGACCCGTCACTGTCCGGTGGGCGATGCGAGGTGAGAACGAAGAAACCGGCCGTGCGTGCGTATCAGTCGCTCTCGGCGAGAGCTTGGATGACATCGAGCTCCTCGGTCTCAGCATTCCCGACGCAAGAAGATTGATCGAGGCACTCCAATGCGCTCTCGACGGCCCGATCGCAATATGATTGCGCCAGCGCATGTGGCGCCATACTATGGCAGACTAAGGTATGGCCGTCACGAAGAAGAAGATCACCGTAACGATCGACCAGCGGTTGGTCGATGAGATGGAGCTACACGACGATCCCATTTCCGTGCAGGTGAATGCCGCGATCGAATCGGCGATCGACGGGCGGCGTCGACGACGGAACCTGCTCAGCTTCCTCGATGCACTCGACGAAGAATACGGGCCCTCAGATCCCGCCGACCTTGCCGAGTTCCGAGAGTTGTTCTCATGATCCTGGTTCTCGACAGTGAAGCCGTCAACGCGCTTGCCACCCGGTCGTCCGGAATGCAGCGAGTGAAAGCAGCGATGCGGGCGGCCGTCGAGTCTGGCGGCGACGTGGTCGTTCCCACAGTCGTATTGGCCGAGCTCTACCGCAGTAGCAGTCACAACGCTTCGATCAACTCGATGCTCAGCAGAGAGCAAGCCGACGTCCAACTCAGAGACACCGATCGCACCCTGGCGTCCTACGTCGGCGGCGTACTCGCCGCCGCCCAAGCCGGGTCAGAAGACATCGTCGACGCCCACTGCGTTGCGACTGTCGTCGAACAAGGCCGCGGCGTTGTCCTCACCGGCGACCCAGACGACCTCACTCGCCTGGCCGCCGCCTACCCAACCGTGACCGTCAGAAGCACCTAGACCTGCACGGCCAACCGCACCTGCCCCGACGTCAGTCGGCCAGCAAGGCTCGGGATACAGGCCCGCGCTGCCGATGAGTTGCTTCTCACAGGGGTTGTAGTAACGTTGCACCATGTCTCACGAAGGGTCAACGATCACAAGCCGAGAGTTCAACCACGACACAGGTCGAGCGAAGAAGGCGGCGCGGTCTGGGCCGGTGTATGTAACCGATCGCGGTGAGCCATCGTTTGTGCTGTTGAGCTATGAGCACTACCGGGAGTTGATCGGCGGGCCATCGTTGTTGATCGAGACTCTCTGTCGCACTCCTGGCGCGGGCGAGATCGACTTTGACCCTCCTCGTCGCAGCGATCTGGCTGAGCCGGCCGATCTCGATTGATGTTCCTGCTCGACACCAATGTCGTTTCTGAGATCCGCAAGATCGCTGCTGGACGCGCCAACCCGTCGCTTGAGCGGTGGGCCAGGGGTCTTGACGGCACGGCCGCATTCGTGTCGGTGGTCACGTTGCATGAACTCGAACACGGCGTCTTGCTTGCTGAACGCCGCAACCCAGATTTAGCGGGCCCGCTGCGTCAATGGCTCGACGTCGACGTATCAGACGCTTTCGCCGACCGAATCCTGGGCATCGACCAAACGATCGCCACGATTGCCGCGTCGCTGCATGTGCCCGACCCGGCACCAATCAACGATGCCTACATCGCCGCAACGGCGCTGGCGCACAAGCTCACCATGGCCACTCGCAATGTCGCGGACTTCAACCGGTTCTCCGGTCTCAAAGTCGTGAACCCCTGGGATTCCTGACACGATCAGCTTCGCCACCGTCTCGGGATACAGACCCGCATTCGTCAATGACACACCATCGACCATGATTTCAACGCTACGAAGACAACCTGGACGGCGCGGGCGCAATCGATGAAGCGTGGCAAGACGCCGCACGACAAATCGCCACCCGATTGCGCGAGATCTGAGGATCTGCCGTGGGCACGAACCCACTTCGCCGTCAAGCGCCTTAAGACGGCATAGCCGCCGCATCGCTGCCATCTGATCCAGTGCACTGGGGGTCGCACGAGGGCGTTGCGCACTACGGATCAGCTAACTGCCTAGAAATCGACGACCCGAACGCCGTCGAACTTTGTGAAGTCGCCCCGGTCAGAGGTGAGCACGACGTCGTCGTTCGCCAGTGCCAGCAGCGCCACTGATCCATCAACGACGTCGGAAGTGTTCGACAGCGCCAGCGCGACGCCGACTGCTCGGCCGTCGTCGATGGGACGAACCACGATGTCGCCCGCGGACACCACACGAGACAGGCGGGCCTGCTGTGCAGGGTCGCGAAACACTTGTGCAAGAACCCCGTGGCTGGTGACGATCGGCTCGTCTCGCCGCATCGCTTCTCGAATGAGAAGCAGCAGCTTCTTGCCACCTCTGTCGAGCTCTATCAATGGCGAGCTGTCGATGATCACCGCGGCACGCCCTGAATCTCATCCATCTTTGCGCTCGCCCACGACTCGTCATCATCGGTGATGGTGATATCGAAGTCGTCGCAGAACTGCTGGAACCACGAATCGAATTCGTCTTTGCGTCGCAATCGTCGGGCCTCTGCGTGGATGGCCTGCGTCAGAGCATTTGTCTTCGTGCTCCCGGTACGTTCGATGATCTCGTCGAGCGCAGCAGTTGTCTCGGTGTCGAGGTTGATGGTCGTCCGCTTTGTGCCTTCCTTCATATCGATATGCTAGTTGATGCATATCGATATGCACTGTTATCGGCGGCCCGAATCCGACATCATCGTTTCAAGTCACTGACTTGCGACGCTCGCTTCTTACATCGGCGGCGCGCGCGGCGCCCATCCGCTCGCACGAGTAGCAGTCGACCAAGGGTGGAGAGCCTCGAAGGGAAGCCGAAATCTCGCTCGCTAACTGTCGCCGCCGGTCGCTTGCCCGTAGCTCAAAACGGCGCCGACCAGCACCCTCACGCCGACACATTCCTGCAGCTGCTCGACGCCACCGGCACGACGTTCACGGTCGTGTTCCCGGGTCCGACTATCCCAGCTGAACCAACCGCCACGTTGGCTGCGGCAGCTGGGCGCATGACCGAAGACGACGCGCTGAACTGGCGGAGCCTGGTGAGCGACTTCGCGGCGAACGACTTCGTACCGGCGACGACACGCGACCGGGCGACCATGCTTCAACCGGCCCCCGCACTCTCGAGCAGCGCGCGCTGGTCGTCGTTCGTTTCTGCGTTGGCCGAACACCTGGCGTTCCACGCCGAAATGCCGACTCCCGCATGGGCCGCTTCCGATGATGTGGCTGGCGAGTCGTTCTGGTGGCCTGTCCATGGCGAGCCGCCCTCTCAGCGAGCGACCTCACACATGCTGGCGCTCAAGGCGCGCGCTGCTCGAGCTCAGGTCTGCGGGACCTTCGCCTGCTGGCCACTGACCTGGGTGTCACCACGGCCGACGAAGTGTTCCATGTGGTCGATCGCTTCTTTCCCGACGATCCAATGGGCGCCAAGGCCAAAGCAGTGATCGAGGACCTGTACGGCTGACTCGCTGCCAAGAGCCCAGCCGAGCTTGTCATACCCCAGGACTATCTTTGAACCAGGTAGCCGACGCGAACCAAAGACGACGCAGGCTGTCGGGACGGCCACGCCGCGGTCGCCCAGATAGATAAGGATATTTCGAGAGTGAACCCGGAAATAGGCCATACAGCAGGCCTCGGTCGACGCGGATAGGTAGGGATATATGGTCACAGAAGCAAGTCCGTTCCGACCCGGCATGGGACGAGTCCCACCAGCCATGTCTGGTCGAGACGAGATACTCGAGCGCTACCACGCATGGTTCGGTACCAAGAACAGCCATGGCGAAGTGGCGATTGTCGAGGGTCACCGTGGCGTGGGCAAGACCTCGTTGCTGAAGGTGATCGGCGCCCAGGCGGTGTCAGCCGACTGGATCCATCTGCACCTGGAAACGACCGAGGCGGCGACGCTCGAGTCGCTGTTGGCCGACGTGGATCACGACCGGTTACTGCATGAACTCGGTCGACTGCCACGTATTGGGCGGCGCCTCAAAGAACTCTCCGCCGAGCTGAAGTTATGGGGTATCGGCGCAGCGGTGTCGGCTTCGCTGGTCGATGTGGATCGCCCTCGTCCCCGGGTTGCGCTGTCGCGCTTCGCGACCCGTTGCGAGGCTGCCGGTATGGGTCTGCTGCTCACGATCGACGAGATCCAACGAGCATCCAAGGACCTGGCTCAGCAGCTGGGAGCGCTGGCCAATGCCAGCGTGCCGATCGTGCATGTTTGGGCAGGGCTACCCGGCACCCGACGTCGACTACAAACACGCGGTGTCACCGCATCGGAGCGGGCCCGATCGTTCCAGCTCGGTCTCCTCGACAAGCAGGCCGCGACCGAAGCGCTGGTCACGCCCTTCACCGACCGGGGCATCACGCTCGGCCCGACCGTGGCCGCAAAGGTGTTCACCGCCAGCCTGGGCTACCCCTACTTCATTCAGCTGTACGGCGATGAACTCTGGCAAGCCCACCAGCAAGCCGGCAACCCGGGCACGATCGACAACGCCATCGCGACCGCAGCGGAACGCCAGGTCTTGGTCAGCATCGACCGGTTCTTCCAAGACCGACTCGACGCAATGACACCGCGAGCCCAAGAAGCACTGGTGGAACTCGTCGATGCAGGCGGCAACCTGCCCACCAGCGACCTGGCGCAACGGCTTGGACTCAGCACGGCGTCGTTCTCCGAACGCCGAGCCGAACTACTGCAATCAGGCCTGGCCACCAGCGCCAAACACGGACAGATCGCCGTCACGTTCCCGGCGCTGCGCCACTACGTCACCAGCTAGTTCTATCGCTCGGCCATCGTCGATGGCACGCACCTCGATGTGACCGGCACCCAGCACTCGAGACAGTCGACGTCTTTGCGTCGCAGTCGCCTCGCCTCGGCATGAATCGCCTGTTTGAGAGCGTTGGTCTTCGTGCTTCCGGTGCGCTCGACGATCTCGTCGAGCGCTGCGGTGGTCGCATCATCCAAGTTGATGGTCGTGCGCTTCGTGCCCTCTTTCATATCGAAATGCCAACCGACACATACCGATGTCCTTGAGGCGCCGCTCCGGACATCGTTGGCGTCAGCGGCAGCTCATGTCGCCGTCTTCGCTGGCCGGGATCGGTTCGTAACCAACCGTTTCGCCGCCGACGGTGATGGTCAGCACGGGCGGGCCCGAGGTCAGCAGAAACTCGGCCTCGGCCAGTCGACCGTCGGCAGCGGATTCCCATGCCTGCGGCGGGCCGTTGATCAGAGCAGGATCGTTGGCTCGCCACGACACGCCGTTGAGTGGGCCGATGATGTCGACCGAGCAATCCAGGTCGAGCAGTAGTGTCCACGGGAAGCCGTCTTCGATCACATACCCCGGTGTGAACACGTCGGCCAGTGGCGGTGGTCCTTCCCCCGCAAAATTGACGTCCAAGTCGTCGGTCGCTGCTGCAGATCCGGGCGACCTCAGGTCGACTTCGACCGTGGTCCGTTGCTCGGGCGCACCGGCGGGCGGGTCGTCGGCATCGAGCTGCACCGCAAACGGCGCCTCGGGCAAACGATCACGGGGCACGGCCACCACATAGGCCTCGGGGTTGTCGTCGTCGTTGCAGCCGGTTGGGTTGCCGGGCAGCACGAACTCGGGATGCACCAGCTGCTGTTCGCTGTCAAAGGTCACATCGTCCATCCGGATTGGACAGCCGGAGCCGTAGACGGCACCGAACCAGATCACGATCTCGCTCTCGAAGTCGACCCGGGGAAGATCACCGCTCAAGCCGGCTTCGGCCCACAGCTGCTGATACTGCTCGGGCGTGGTCGCTACGCCGGTGCGATACGACGGCCCGGTGCGATCGGTGCCGAGCAGACGCCATCCATCGCCCTCGGTTGGTTGCGACCCATCGACCACGGCGTCGACCGGGTCGAGCCCGCTGACACAGAGCGTTGGTCCGGCGAACGGCGCCAGTCGAGCGAGCGTTTCCTCGTCGAGCACGGGAACCGACACCTCGACCGCTCCTCGTGGAGTCGAGTGCGACGATCCCCAGCTGGACAGGCCTTGCAGCGCCGCCTCGACATCGGTGCGAAGTGCCCGCAGCTCGGCCTCGGTCGTCGTCACTTCGACCGCCACCACGCCGACGCCGGGAAACTCGGCCTCGAGTTCACTCTGGCGAGCGGCGACATCTTCGCTGAAGGCCACGGCGATCCAGCCATTGTTGTCTCGGTCGAGCCAGATGTCCTGATAGCCAGGCTGGCGCTGCGCCCAGTCGCGGACCAGCTCGACCGGCTGTTCGTTGCCGACATAGATCGGCTCGTCGCGATAGAACGACGGGTCCGCCGTCAGGAACCCGAGATCGGGATCACACCGCTGTAAACCGAACGCCAGCTCGCCATCGGCACCGCCTTGAGTCGCGCCAGCGGCGGGGTTGTCGCTCGGACCGCACGCCGCGGCGAGCAGCACCACGGCCAGGAACATGATCACAAGCTTGGAGGTGTGGAAGCGAGTCATGGTCAGTAAGACGACCGTACCGGTTGATTGGTTCGCGTACCGGTCGCGTTCGGAACGGCTGCTGTCTCAGGCAGGGATCGCGCTGTCGTCAGCCATCATTGCGCAGACCGCTCGAGACCCAGCGAAACAGGTGGCACTCAACTTGCTCATGCGGGCATCACCGGATTCCGCATCAAGCTGGGCGTCACCATCTGCGCAACCTCCAGGGGCTTGCGACTCTGGTGAGACGTCTTCAGCCGGGTTCCAATGTGGTCAGGATGGCTCGACACGAGCCGGTGGTCTTGATCACGGCCACCATGCTGGAGAGTTCGTCTTCGAGCCGAGTGCCTTCTTCGGGAGTCACGAAGTACTGCTGCAGGGCAGGGAACTCCACTCGGCCTGACCCGCGCACTCGACCCAGTAGGCAGGTCTCCCCCGGCGCCAACCCAGGGCGAGCTTCGGTGAAACGCACGACGTTCGCCGGGCGAAGGTCGTCGAACACCACGTAGACCGGCGTGTTGAATCCGCCCGGAACTGCCTCGGCCACCGCGTCGGTATCAAGGTCGTAGCGCAGGTCGACATAGTTGCCGCGAAACAGCGACAGCGGGTCAACGGGTGCAATCTCGAGCACGAGTTCGTCGCCGGTCGTCTGGATCCACAGCGGTGGTACCAGGGCGATCAACATGACGGTGATCGCTACGGCGACAGCTATCAGGTGACGGCGGGTCATGCTGGTGCTCCGGTCGTGACTGCCGACAGTGCGTCTCGCCGCTTTCGTTCGAGCATGGTGGCGCCGCCGATGAGTACCAGCCCGCCCACGATCACCGCCAGCGATGTCGGCAATGCACCGGCGATGCGGCCGATGTACACGGCGAACAACTGCACGCTGACCACGGCGAAGCCAGCGTTGACCAGCCCGGGCACGGCGTAGAACTGGCCAGCAACGATCGTTGCCACAGCCAGTGCAAAGATGAGTGCGGTGTAGACACCGAACGCCAACTCCGAGGCGTTGAACACCGGGGCGAGCCACGATGTGGTGTCTCCGTCGAAGTCGCCTGCTGTGTCTTGGACCTGGGGCAGCACCGCTACGAGCAGTACCGAGATCACCATCGCCGCCCATCCGAGCGGTGACCGTCGATCTCGCTGCCACGCCAGCCCCACGAGCGCCAGGGCTCCGACGGCGACCACGAAGTGAAATGCTCGCACGTCGATCTGAAAGAACCAGCCGAAGGCGTTGGGCGCGAATGTGGACACCACGATGGGCACCGCCACCAGCGCAGCAGCGAAGGCAGTGGCGGCACGCTTCAGCCACTCGAACTCGGTGCCGTCGACCAGCATGGCGGCCGCCGCCAGAGCCAACCCAACCATCGGGAGCAGCGGGCGCAGGCCTGCCGGTTCGAACAAGAACGCCTGCTGTTCGAAGAACTGCGTGTCGGGCACGGTGATCCATCCCAACGTGAGCACGCCAAGGGGGACGGCGAGCCAGCCCTGGGCCGACGACGGCGACGCCCATCCCATGACGAGCGTGGCGACCATCCACAACAGCGTGCCTTGCCAGTAGGTCAGCGGCAGGTTGAAGACCTGGCCGACCAAGAAGATGTTGACGCCGACCGCTATCGACGACAGGAACCACAATCCGCGTGCGGTGGTGCCCAGTTGCTGGCGTTCGGCGAAGGCGGCCGCACCGATTGTGAGCAGGTAGATGGCGAACAGCAGGGCCAGCCGGCGCAGCGGTGAACTCTGATCCCACTGGCTGGCGATAAGCAGTAACAGCCCGCCGCCGGTCAGCACCGCACCGATCGACACCAGCACCCAGATGATCTTGTTGGTGCGCTCGGGTTCGTCGTGCGCGTCCAGCGACGACTGCAGGCGCTGCGCCAGATCGGCATCGATCTGTCCTTCGCTGACCCACAGAGTCAGCGCCTTGCTTGCATCCATGTCACCACCGTAAGCGCAAGCCCTCCGACCCGCCCTGAGGGATCGCCCCTAATTTCGTCTGGGGAGATGCCTGGGGAGATTGCCTGGGTTCGGAGAGGTTCTGACTTCGGTCACAGCTGTGGTGTCAGCTGCTTCACAGACGGACGCGCTTTGCAGGCGTAGCGTCGATCGATGACGGGTGACCCAGGCGGGCTCACCCCGATGCGATGTTGGCAGGCGGCCAGCATCGAACTCACTAAGGCGGAAAGAAATGAATTCACTTTGGGTATGGGTCGTTGACGCGAACTACGAGCCAATCAAAGAAGCACAGCTCCAAGCGGTGACGAAGTCGAAGCAGCGCGGGCCAAACCAGTCCGAGCCCCTCGAAGTCGGCCGGGAAGCAGAAGACGACCACTGGGTCATCCACGCCGAGCAAGGAGTCACGGTCGACATCGCCGTCGAGGCACCCGGTTACGAGCGAGTGGTCCACACGGTGGCTGCACGCGACAACGTGACCCAGGTCGTGATCGGCATGGGTAGAGATGGCGAGCTGGCCTACAACTACGGCGACAACCGATTGGTGTTCGAGCCAACCGACGACGAGTTCCTGCTCAGTGTCAACGGTGACAAGTCACGATCGCTCACCGAACGGGCCCTGAAGAAAGCCAAGCTCAAACATCGCCCGGCAGTGACCAACGAAGATGTGCCCGGCGCGTCGTCGACCATGTCCGATGACCCCGACGGCGCATTCCTGCTCGTACAGGGAGACGTCGAGCAGCTGGTCGAGGTGGCGAAGCAACTCACGTCGACCAACGTGCAGGCGCGGGTGCTCCGGCTCATTCGCCACGGCGAACGGCCACCGCTCGGCCTCTCCAACGAGCTCGTCGTGCGTTTCAAAGGCGAGGTCCAACGGTCCGAAGCGAACCAGCTGGCGAACAAGTTCGACATGCGGATCACCCGCGAGATCAACCATGCAGGCAACGCTTTTCTACTCGTTGGCGACGACAAGCCGAGCTACAACGTGCTGTTCGCAGCCAACGAACTGATGGCTTCTGGCGCCGTCGAGTATGTCGAGCCGGACCTGCATCACCATCTCGAACTCGATGCGTATACGCCCAACGATCCGCTGTTCGCACAGACGCCGTACCTGTCGCTCATCAACGTCGACGAGGCGTGGGATCAGCTCGACAACGTCGACGTCAACCTCCGCGGCGGCTCGCCAGAGATCGCCATTGCGGTCATGGATGGCAACGGCGTATCACCCACCCACCCCGACCTCAGCGCAAACCTCACCGACGGCACCTCCAAGATGGTCACCTCGATGAACTTCCGGGCGTCGCCGATTGCGGCGCAGACCGTCGCCGCCCTGAGCGGCAATCACGGCACCCAGTGCGCAGGTTCAGCCACCGGAGCGTTCGACAACAACCTGGGCACCACCGGCGTCGCCCCCAACTGTCATCTCCTGGGAGGACGCACCCCTGTTGGTGCCGGGTCCGTGGCTATGGCCGATGCGTACATGTGGATGGGCGGCTTCTTCAACGGATCAACCGCGGCGGGCTTCCCCGCCACGCTGCCGTCACAGCCGGCCGACGTGATCACCAGCTCGTTCGGCGCGACCGGCCTGTTGCTTTCGAACACCATGCGCGACCTGTTCGACTTCTTGTCGACCTACGGGCGCAACGGTAAGGGAACGATCGTGCTGTGGTCGCTCGGCAATTCGGGATTCCGCGACTTCACCAACCCGGTGGGAACCAACCACCGGGCCTGGCCGACCTACAACCGTTGCTTGGGCGTGGGCTCGAGCATCAACACCGGACCTACCAACCCGCTGCCGACAACGGTGTTCGCCGACCATCTCGGCAGCTCCTCGAACGTGCCGGCAGTGGTCGACACCCGCACGCTCTTCAGCCCATTCGGCGCGACCGGTCTGCGCAAACCCGACCTGGTCTGCCCATCGCATACCGCCTACATTCCCGGAGGTGGTATCTACGACCCGATCATGGCACCGGTTCGTGCCGGCACGGGTGCGATCAACAGTGACTACGCCGACTCCTTCGGCGGCACCAGCCACTCGACGCCCGCCACGGCCGGCGCAGTGGCGTTGATCCTGTCTGCGAACCCGCAGCTCAACTGGGTACAGGTGCGAGATATTCTTCGCCAATCCTGTGTGCGCATCGACGCCGCCCAGGCGAACGCGATCGGTGCCTGGCAAGATCTCGACGCCGATGGCAACATCGACTACAGCAGATGGTACGGAGCAGGTCGAATCGACGTCGAGGCCGCGGTCAACCTGGTTCTCGACGGCATGCTCCAGCTCTCCGACATCTATGTCCGAGAGAACCTGGCCGACGACGGCGACGTGCCTTCGGGTGGATCATGGTGGGCGAGCCCCGACATCTGGGTGCGCGAGAATGCGCTGGAAGCAATCCCGGCTCTGGCCTGGGGCACGGCGGCTCCGCACCAGAACGCCGTCGGCGGCCAAGACAACGCGGTGTTTGCACGGGTTCGCAATCGAGGCACCGGTGCCGCGACCGAGCTGAATCTGCGAGCCATGGTCACTCATTGGGCAGGACTCGAGTTTGCGTATCCCAGCGACTTCCAGCCCTCGAACAATGTGGGTGCACCGGTCCCCAATCCGCTCGTTCCCGGCACCTACCTGATCGGCGAAGCGACCATCACCAATCTTGCTCCTGGCGCGGACCAGATCGTGAAGTTCGTGTGGCCCGACGCGCTGGTTCCGCCCGAGGAAGTCGTGGTCAGCGGCACCACCGTCCGCTGGCACCCCTGCCTGCTGCTTGAGGCATCTCCCCACGACGGGCCACCGCCGATCGGCGGCCTGAGTGTGCCGGTGCAGGGCAACAACAACATTGCTCAGCGCAACATCACCATTTCCTACACCGACGAAGACTCGGCGGCGTTCACCGGTGTCATGGTCGGCTCTCGAGACAAGGCCGGCGTTGCCACGCTGGTCATTGATCCCCGACGCCTCGATGGCGCCAAGGCCATCCGGCTCCACCTGGCCGATGAACGGCTCATGAAGCGTTTGAGTGTTTCTGCCGAGCGGGTGGCGCGTCAGAAGCCTCGCCGCCCGCTCGACATCTTCGAGCGAGGATTCGTGCTCGAGAACCGCACGCTGTTGCGCATGGGTAATGGTCGACTCGGTTCGCTGCTCGAGGCAGCGCCCGGCTCGCGAATCGCAGCACCGTTCGACCAACGCAGTGGGTTCGACGTGTCCTTCGGCAGTTACAAGGGAGTTCCCGTCGTCGAATTGTCGAACCTGCGAGAGGAGATCGAATTGCCGATTCGTCTCGAAGCCGGCCAGTTCGTGCCGTTGCTGGTCTCGGTCGACGGTGAACCCGGCGGCGACCTGCGTCTCACCCAACGACGGGGCGACGGCGAGCTGTCCGGCGGCTACGGCATTCGCTTCGGCGA
>Ga0209831_1002604_pt1 | contig 15498 bp, 29 predicted proteins | sample Maine_Asex4_meta_FD_187451 | JGI IMG/M metagenome (GOLD analysis project Ga0209831, IMG submission 187451) | Marine algal microbial communities from Maine, USA - Maine_Asex4_metaG (SPAdes) (version 2) | ecosystem: Host-associated > Algae > Red algae > Unclassified | place: Maine, USA | collected...
AGGGGTGATGGAGGAGGGGGGGGTGGGCTGGGCGGTGGGGGTGGCGCAGGGATGGCGCGGGGGCGGCGTGGGCACGGCGCCAAGGAAGGGGGATGGGGCAGCGCGGCGGGCACAGTTCGACTGCGCGTGCGGCGCGCGAACGAGTGGCGAGCCTGCGGCGTGGAGAGAGGCGGTTCTCACAGGCAGATCTTTTCAGTGTGCAAGGCGCTGTCGCATGATCGGCTGTGTCCCTTGACACCGCCGATCGCGTCATGGGCGTCGCGCTCCCTGGAATGCATCGACCAATTTAGCACCGCTGATACAATGAACAATAAATTTCAAGTTGATAATCAAACTTGGCGAGCAAACAAATGCGCAACGTGGCTACGTTTCTGTATGGCCAGGTGCTCCTTTGGTGCGTTCGGCTCATCTTCCAAGTAGCCCCCGTTGGCGACTTCGTGGCAACACACGCTGTGTGGGTGTCGCCACGAAGTCGCCATGAAGTAGCCACTAAACGCTGGTGGGCGAAACCGCCGACGACTGGGTGGGGACGTGGCGGGCATGGGCGGCGTAAACAGGGTGAGCGGCGTGCCCTGCGCTGGCAGCGGCGACACGGTTGGTGCTGTGGGCGGCGCGCTCGGCGGCTACACGCAAGTGGGACAGGTACGGCAAGTCTGGCGGCGGGCAGGCGAGCCCGTCGGCCCGAGCGGCAATCCCGGCGGCTAAGTGAGGCGGTTGCAAGGGCGACAAGGCCGGCGGCATGGGCGGCCAGGCCGGCGGCACGCACGAGGGCGACGAGGGCGGCAAGGCCGGTGGCGCGGGTGTTCAGTCTGGCGGCGCGGGTGGCAAGCCCGGCGGCTCGGTGCGAAGGCGGCAATGGTTAAAACCGGGGTTCATCGCCATGGTCGATCCCGCCGCGATGGCAGTCGACGGCAGCAACACAGAGAGCGAGGCTCACGCGGCTGACGCCGTTGCGGGCGAGTGACCCGATGTGGATCGGCCCACAGACCCGAAGATGTTGCGCCAGTTCCAGCCTATCGGCTCGTTGGTCCGATTGAGGTTGTTGACAGGATCCCTGTGATCGCTTATCGGACCCCGTACGACGTCTGCGTCCGCAACTGCACTAGTGCGCACACTTGGCGTATTTCCGCGCGATATCAGTCCCTTGCGGGCTCCATCGATGTGTTTGCCGAACGCGGGACGCCCAGCCATGCTGGTGACCGCGTGGCAGTGGTCCATGGGGACCCTTTTTTCGGGAACGAGAAGTCGCAGCGCCGTATCTACGAGGTCACGTCGTTTTGAGAGGAGATTATTCGTTACCAAATGCGCTCCACCCGTTCCACCGCTTCGTTAACACCAACGCTCTGCTGTTCCCCGTGCGGAGGACGGAGATCTTTGAGGCGCCGGCCAACTCGTTTTATCGCTTGTTGCGGGACTCTCGAAAGGCCGTCCTTCTCGGGCCCTCGAAGGCTACGGACCTCGCGGTACCGATCGGCCACGAAGACGGTTTGGAGGATTATCTTGATCAGTTTACGTTGGTGGCGGCGAAGGAAAACGACGCGGTCGACCCTAACCGCAGCTCACGCATGAGCGAGCTGCCCAACCGCTTCCGGTTGCCGTTGTTCCCGGACGACAATCTTCGGGCGGCGGACACGTCTTTTTTACGCGAGCGCGGGCCACTGCCGACAGAGTGATCAGCCGGATTTCTCTGTGCGCCAAGAAACTCCGACTTGTCGCGTTGGCTTTCGCCGGTCCCCGATTAAGAGTCCATTACGGAACTTTGGGTGGCGACCCCCGGTGGTGGTCTCGTATCTAGCGGAATCGCTGCATAACGAGAACAGCTCGGTCTGTCGGGTCGTGTACTCAGAGTACTACTGCAACCTGGTTGCTGCGTGAGTTCGCACCTCGCAAGAGGACAAGATCTTTGTCCGTCTGGACGAGAAAACGCTTGGTCAATCTGCCGTCTTGGACATGTCGAAGTTGCGTGACGCGCCTGACGGCGAGGCAGCATACGCCTTCTAAGGCAAGATGCGCTGGGCCGCTCAAGTACATCCATGGGAAGATGTTCTAAAGGACGTCGTCCGGCGCGACAACGAAGCCGGTGAGGCGCGACGAGTGCGCGTGACGGTCGATGAGACCGAGGAGTACGGCTTTCGCCTCCAACACGCGTGTGTGGCCTTCGACTGGGCACCTGAACCCAACGCGCCTGCCCAAGTGCCGCCAGTCTATTTGAAACATGCCGGGGCGTGGCGCCGCGGTCCACAGACCCAGAAAGAAGGAGCATGTGCCATTATTGGCGACCGTGGTGGTTACTACCATCCGCGTTCGCAACGTCGCGATCGCTGACTGTCGCCGCGTCGCCATCGCTCGCGGTCGGCGGCCCCGCGGCGTGCCATTTAGGTCACTTGGCCGGCACGTGCGTCTGTCATCGAGGCGGTTGCCTTGTTTGGGTCGGCTCGTGTGAGCGACGTGCGCCTTCGCGCGCTCCGTGGGGCTGCTGTGTCGGCGGTGGCGCATGCCTGGGTGGATAAAGTTACCGGCTTGCGCCGCGCTGTTGAGCTGGCGGACGGTCGCGGGGTTGAGTCGGCCTTATCAATCATTGGACAGGCCGTGGATCGCGCAGTTGACGGTGACGCCATCTATGAGCGCTTTGCTCAGCACCTCGAGGATTTTCAGCCAGAGGAGGCGGTCGTGCCGACGCGATTCAACGCTCAAAGCATTCTGGGGCCTCAGACTCACGCGAACGGGAGGCCCTCGGGTGGGGCCCCACCGTCGGCGCGCAACAGGCGGGCGCGAAGCGTCTCGCAGGAGTCAGGGGCCCGCGTTGTCTCACGTCATCTTTGCCCTCCTAAATCGCGTCGCAGCGACGAGGAAGAGGACACAGGTTCAATGCGATGTGACACGGGCGGTTGACCCTTGCGGGAGGGTGTGTTCATGTTAGTGGCTCGCGTCTTGACGGTGATGATGTCTTTTCGTCTTGTTGGTGTTTGTCGTTTTTCATGGTCTTACCCCTTTTCTCAGTTTCCTGTTAGTCGTCATATCGATAAAAAAAGTGGCAGGCCTGCATGGCTCAGAATGTAGGATTTTGAGCCTTCGCATCTGTTGATTGAAGAACTGAGTACTCGAAGCATGCGCGTATGGCGGTAGCATACCAGCGGGTGTTGGTCCGTTGTGGGATGAACACAGTTTCCTCCTCAGTGGTTGTCACCAGGCGTCGACGGATGGAATCTAAGCGCTGTACCAATGGTACAAGGAATCCGTTGGGGAGCACGGGCACCGAGGAATCGGCTCCGAGCCGTGCCGCTGGCGCGGATTCTGTCCACACATGTGTCTCCGGGCCGTATTCCTGGCTCGGCCAAGGGAACAGCTGCAAGGCAAGTTGGGGGTCAAACGAGAAGTCGTGCGTCATGGCGGGCAAATTCGACTTCAGCCACGCGACAGTAATAACTTCCTCAATTACAGAGTTGGTACTTCAGTCCGCCCATGAGACGTCGGCATGGAAAACTCCGTCACCGGTGACATGGACATGTTGGATAGTGGGTATCCGATTGGGGTCCATGACGATGTGAGTCTCGGCGGTGAGCCCGGATTGTCGGCGACTTTGCCGTGTCGCCGTTTTCCAATCGTACGCCAGTACAGGATTCTTCTTCTGTAGAAGAAGACACACAACCGTGGTGCGGGAGAGGTTTTCCAGGGGCTCTCAGGTATCGTCCTTCGACCCGTAGTCTAAGCACCGCACTTCAGCGCTGTAGGTGTCACCTGTTTGGCGTAAGCCTGGGAGTTTGTCGATCACGTACTCGTCGGCTATTGCCGAAGGTGGTTTGCGTTGGTCTGAACCATCCAGCAGGGGGTGAGGCACCTTGTCTGTCTGCGTTGGACAAAGAGCTGGGGCGACGTCGTTACTGCTGCCGCGTCTTTACTCCCCGTCAATGTCGATGACGAACGTGGAGGCATCCGTATCCGCGTCAACGACCACGAAGGGTCCAAAAGCCTTTCTATACAGCTTGTTTTGTCGATCGTGGTTGGTCGTATAGACGTAATGGCCGTTCTCTACGTCCGCAATGCGGGTTGCAACCCGATAGTCGAAGTTACTTTTGTAACGTTGTTGCGTCTCACGCGAAGCCTCATTCACGAAAGGGATCTGCCTGCGAAGGCGGGCCATCAATTTGCGTTTGCGAGCTAAGGGCGACTCATGGTTGAGCGCGCCCTTATTGGGCAGCGGCGAGCTTGGAAGCAAGATGGGAACAGTCAGATTGCGGATTCGTCGTGGGAAGACAAGCTCGAATGGAGCGTTCCCCATAGACCGGTGCGATTGGCCATTATACGCTATAGTGATAACCGGGAGAAGCTCGTTGCATCGTGATGGTGTAGTTGTTTCTGCCCGTACAGCCGACGGGGCACGGCCCCGTCAGAAACCTCAGCACAGGATGCGAAGCGACACAAAGGAGAAAGAACACAAACGCCTGGATCACAGGGCGCGGAGCGCACCAGAACGCCGGAGCCAATGCAAACGCAGCGCTTATTTATTCATTGAAGCAGGTCGACCCCAGCACTCACACTCACATACCCTCAGCAGAAGCAAAACGCGCACGCGAGCCCTGCGCAAGAGGCGGTCATGGGGGAACCGGAGCCCAGAGGGCCACGGTTCTGGAACAGGAGCCTTCGGCTACGCCTGCCACGGACCAAGTGAAACTCTTCTACTGGAAGAGATATCTGGCCCACAGAATTTTGGGTCAGCCTGGACCTGCAAGTCCCTCTAAATCACGAGGGACTTAGCCCTAGGAGTTTCCAATGCTCCGATGGAAGTCCTTGGGATGTATATTCAATGACCGAGATCTGATCTCGGGTCTGGGTCCTGCACCGAGTAGGGAAGCTCCCGAAAGCTTCCCGGCCCCCCCAGGGGTCCCAGATGAAAGAGGGGCCGGCGCCCCTTCCGTCTGTTTCAGGCTCCGCAGGGACGCCCGATCAGAAAAAGCTCCTTTATTCAGCCCCCAGGAGGCAGTGTTACGGGTGAGTTTGAGCTCCACTCCGGGCACCCGCCCGTGGTGGCGCCACACGGCGCCCACCTCTGAGAATCGCCATGTGGGGGCTGGCGACCCGCCCCCTCCGGCCCCGGCCGGAGGGTCCTGTCATCCGAGTCCAGGGGGACTCCCACACATTTCCCCCACCTCAGGGCCCGCTTCTCGCAGGCCCGAGGGCGGTGTGTCACCGCCTTTGACAGACGGGGGGAAGATCCAGGACTCGTATCCTCTGTCCCCCTCTCCACCAACCCTTCAGGGGGGCGTTGGGGATACAACCCCTCTTTTTCAGAAATTCCGCTGCCCGAGAGCTCACGGGCGCGAAAGAGAGAGGCCCAGTGTCGGGGCACATGAAACGGACACCTCTGACCGGTGTTCCGGTGTGCCGGAGCACCCATCGGTGTCCGGGTCGTCACTTGCTTGGGACGGCGCTTCCAGCTCGAGTCCGGTCTAGATCCCGCGTCCTCGACTTCCCTGTGCCCTTCCTTTGGTCGGGCCCACCTCTTTGTATCGAGTCTTCGGTTCTTCGAGACCTGATGTCATTGGCCGGTGAGGCCGACGCAGCGGCCGCAATGGCAAGAGATAGCCGCCAGGTTGGCTTGGGCGATGTCCTCGGTACGGAGGAGATTGACGTCCTTCTGGCCAAGCTCCTGTGTGCCTCGTGGCCGGCCCCGGCCATCGTGGATGACCAGTTTTGGCGGTTCTTTCGGGAACCCCCCGGCGTTTCGCTCGACGAGCAGCGGTACCCGGCCATTGATGGCCGTTGTATGACGCACGTGTGGAAAAGCATCCGAGCGTTCTATGGAACGCTGTATGTCGTCCCCGAGGGGACGGTTCGGCCATCCCCTTCTTCTGGCGAGAGGATTGGCACGTATGCCAGTTTTTGAACAACTTGGCAAACAGGGAGCTTCCTCCTGAGTTGGGTAGCACCCCCTTCTACGGGTGGGAGTACCACCCCGGCTCGCCCCCTAAGTTGGGTGCGTCAGACCCCGGCTTGTACATGCCGGCGGTCTTGGAGGAGTGGTCCACTCGTAATGACAAGGGCATCCTCGCTTTCTGTGAGCAGCGCGAGTTGCGGGACATCCCGATGGCCCGCCGCCAGGTGCTCTACCCCAATACCCCTGGTTGGTGGACTTCCGTGGAAGTGCCGCGCGGCATGGCCGCGCGGATCCCTCAGATGGTCGGGTTGCAGGGCAGCCAACTCATGGGGGAGACCCTTTTGGGTCCCTAACATATCATCTTGGCGACCCTGTGGGCCGTGGAGGTTGCCGACGTCTTTGTCGGCAGCATTGGCCGTCATGGGCACCTGTGGCGTTTGCCGATGGCCCTGCGGGAGGCCTTCGGTGTCTTAACGGCCGAGCGCTTAGGCTGAGCCGATCCTACTGCCCATCCTCTCTTGGAGGCGGGGCTCGTACTTTTCCGTCGAACGGAGGAGCAGGCAGACGCCTCCGGGATGGAGTGGGAAGGGATGCCCCGTGAGGTCTTCGGTAGTGCCAAGGCGGTCAACGATGAGGGGGTGTTACCGTTCTCGGAGGGGCTTGGAGATCCTCGCCTCTCTTATGGGAGGAACATCCATCCAGACGAACGCCTCCGCACCCTGGATCGCGAGCTGGCCGAGTCGGGTCCGGCGCGTCACGATCTTGGCGCGGCAATCACTGCGGCGTCGGCCTTTTCGCCGGCTGCTCGCGCGGCGGCGACTTCGCGCCAGCCGATGCCCATGTGGGGGGGCGTTTCTCTCTCTTACTCCGCCGGGGTTGGTTCCCGGAACACTCAAGCGTGGCGAGCTTATCCCGTCGCCTGGAATAGCCCTGTCCCCCTTATGGGGGGTTGGTCTTGGTTCTTTGTGGGGCCTATGCCCCTGTGTTCGTGGAAGGAGGCTGCCCAACTGGAGCCCCGTCGACCCGTGGGTCCGGCTGTGTGGTCGGGGTTGAGGCGTTCCCTTCGGGACATCCCCCCCATCGTGAACAACGGGGTGGACCATACCCTCATCATGGCTTTGAGCCGCGTCTTCGTGCGGCTCCGCAACAAGATGATCTCGATTGCGTCCCGCCCTTTGGGGGACCGTGAGGCGGAACGGCAGTGTGCCTTGGGCACAGCCGAGTCACTTCGTCGAATGTTGGCGGAGGAGCATGGGTTGGTCTATCCGTCAAATGGGAGCGGCGGCTCCAACCACAGGCCCGATATTTCCGGCGACGCATCGGCGTCCGCCGTCTCCCGCCCCGCCCTATTATGGGGCGGCTTCTGACTCTATGGCCGTACCCCCCTTCGGATATAGGTCGGATTTGTCTCCCGCGTCCGCTCATGGGGCGGCTCCGGGCGCGTCAACTGCCTTTCCCTTCGACGGGGGGTCGGGTTCTTTGCCCGCCCCCTCTCATGAGGCGGGCTCAGTTATCCCGCCCGTGCCCCTCTACCGGGCGACAATGGGGTCCTCGGCCAACCCGCTGTGCCCCTGGGGGCCGGAGCACTCTGCCCCTGAAGAGGGGCCTAGCCGGCGCGAGGGCCATGGCTATACCCCGCGCTCACGGGGGTATTGATTATTTGTCTGGGGGCTTTGGTGTGCCCCCTTCTCCCTCCTTAGGGTTGCATGTCTTTGTTGCTCTTCACTGCCCCTCACGTGGCTGGTGGCGCACTACGAGGGAGAGTGCGAGAGGGCCCCGTAGGGATTCAAAGGGCTGAGCCCCTCTTCTGGTTTCTCTCCGTGTTCTGGCCGCTCTGGGCAGCCTGATTATCTTGCACTCTTCTCTTTGATTCGTCAGAGAACAACGCTCCTTCCCGTGTCAAGGCGGGGAGCTTTATTTTCTTCCGGAGACAGTATGTCCGGAGGGCTTTCCTCAGGAGAGACGGGGCAATTTGCCACGAAGTTTCCTTTTTTGGGAAGCCCTAATCATTTGACAAGGAGCTTCACTTGCCCGTCATCATTCCAGCCATGTTTGACCAATCTTTTAAACACGAATTCATGACAATCCATCAGTTGGGTCCCCTCCTTGAAGAGGGCTTGTGCCCTCAGTGCACGAGTCCACTCGGCATCCCGCGCGGAGGGCGTGGGAGCGCCGGTGACAAGGTCTCTGCTCACCGTCCTGATGCCCCTGGGGCTCTCAAATAGGAACCGATATCCATCGGTCTGAAGCACCATGTAAGGCCCTTGGGTCTTGAACCCAAGCTTCTTTTGCGAGCGGAAGTAGGCATCCAGATACACGCAGTCCCCAAATTTTGGCTGGTTGCTCATTTCTCGAGTGCGTGCATCAAAATGCACGCTTATAGGCCGCCTGGGCCTTTCCCAGGTGCTCTCAGACTTTGGGTATGACAGCCTTTAGGTCCACAACATATTGTTCCGCCGTCGAGCTGGCGTCGACGTGCCGTTCCTCGGCTTGTCGTAGCCGAAGCATTTTCTCGATACCAATAAGTTGGAGCCGTCTCGGGCTCACGAAAGCAAAAGTGATCCCCCTCAGTGCTAAAATGGACCTGCGTATTGTACGCCGTGGTCAAAAGGGACAGATGGCTGTCCAAGTCGAATTGGTGTTCCACCACATAGCAGCGGAGCTGTCGAACGAGAGTGCGGTTATACCGCTCCACCTGCCCGTTCGTCTGCGGGTGATAAGGCGAGGTATAGCTCGAAGCTATACCGAGCAAACCCAGGATGCTCTGATACTAGACCGAGGCAAACTGCGGTCCGTTGTCCGTAAGAACCGCGTCGGAGATGCCATAGGCGGCAGCCCATGTGTCTATAAAGGCCGATGCCACGGTCAGCGCCGTGGCCTTCGTTAGAGGGATGGCTCTCGTCAACTGAGAGAACCGGACGCAGATGACCAGGACGTGCTTATGCCCCCCTTTAGAGGTGGGCAGTGGGCCCAAAAGGTCCATAGCGAGCCCTGAGAACGGCTTGTCGGCGGTGAAAGGCTTCATCACCGTCGTGTTCTTTCGCTCTGAGAGGCGGTTGTTGGCGAACGCGGGGCATTTCTCCACGTGCTTTTACACATCAACGAGCATCGTGGGCCAGTACACCTACCTACGAAGGGTTTTATACATACTTCCCGAGCCAGGATGCCCGGCTAACACCGACTGGTGTTGTTGAGTCAGGAGGCACTTCTTCAGCGCCTCCGGGATAACCACTTGTGTTTCCCGTCCATAAGTCTAGCGACGGCAGAGTAGCTCATTCTCTTACCGGAAGAAGAATGCTTGTCGACTCCAAGTGGGGTCGGGGGGCGAATGAGAATCGAACTCTTTAAGCCTTGCCTGACCAAAGGCGTCCTCAGCCTGGCCCAGGATGATGTCTCAGGCTGATTGGGCCCCCATAGGGGCCTCCTTTGCTGACGCTTCCTTCAGGGCGTCACTGGCGCGGGTCTCGACGACTAGGACGGGTATGTCCTCGTCCAAAGGCGAGGTGTCCAGAACTTCTGTAGAGATACGCGATAGCGCGTCTGCCATCTTGTGATCCTTTCCAGGCTTATGCCAAATCTCATAGCCCAGACGACGCCTAGTGTCTCGAGCTCCGTGGCATCATAGTTCTTATCTGCATGGAGAAGCGCTCGGCTGTAGTATCCGATGGGGTGGTATTCCCTGTCGGACCGCTGCTGCTGTACGCAACAACCCAGCTGTTCATAGCAGACGTCTACGTCGACGATATAATGCCCGTGCCTCTTGTGCAGGGCCAGCATACAGGCGTTAAATAGACGTACTCGAAATATCTCAAAGGCGTCCGTCTCCTTCCCTGAAGGAGGAGGAAGCTTCTTAGGAATCTTGGTGCTTGTCAGCGCCGTTAGTGGTTTCGCTATCTTGGCAAAGTCTGCTACGAAGCGGCTGTACACACCGCACATACACATCAAACTCTTCATCTGGGTCTGGGTCTCCGGATAACGGAGAGCCCGAATGCCCGGAGGTTCTTCTCCAGGACATGTACCCGTCCTGGTCGGATCACATGACAGAGGTATTCCACTTCCTGTTGAAAGAAGTGGCACTTGGACGCTTTCAAGGTGACCCCCGCCTTCCCGAGCAGAATAAGCGGCTGGACGAGGTGCTGCAAGTCTTCCTCGAGGGAGCCCGAAAAAACAATCACATAATTCAGATACTAAACACATCTGCCACTGCACACCGGCCAGGATCATATCCATGGCGCGTTGGAACGTCGCAGGGGCGTTGCACAACTCAAGAAGGAATGCGCACGCACTGCCACGCGCCCGAGTGGCACGTGAAAGCCGTCAGGTGCTCGTCCTTCTCGGCTGCCGGTATTTGCCAGTAACCCGCGTTACAGTCCAGGGTGGAAAACACCCTGGCGTCCGCTAGGGATTCAATACACTCATCCATCAGGGGGATGGGGTACGCATCCTTGATAGTCATCGATATGAGACTTCTGTTATCGATACAGAAGCGTACCGAACCATCAGGCTTTGGTACCATCACCACGGGGCTAGCTCATTCCCCGCTTGCGGGCTCAATAACGTGCATCGAGCGCATACGCTCGACTTCCTTTTTCCCTCTCTCCAGGGCCACTGGCCCGGCCTTTTATGGGTGGTGTCTAACGGGGACAGCCCCAGGCTTCAGTCGAATCCGGTGTTCCGCGTTTCGGATTAAGCCTAGCTTCCCCTCCCAGTGGGAGGAATGCTCTTGGAGGAGGGCATTTACGGCCCCCAACCACCTCGTCGGTACCGACGAAACATCTACATTCGGTGGAGGTGAATTCTTCACTCTCTTCGATGACGTAGCGATCTCCTTAAGTTCATTCTCCGACACCTCGTAGGTCGCCCCGTCATGGGCGTCGATGTACCCGATTGTCACATGAGTGGGTAGCCGCAACGGCGTAACACCCAGGTGCATCCCCTGGCTGGTGATGGGCTCGTTCTCTGTCAGAATGTCGGGGCCTGGGGCGACCTGTAGCCCATGCTTATGGTATAATGGGGGTCGTGCTCTCACGAAGCCATGCCCCGTGTACGTACTCCTGAAGGAAACATGTGCTATTGTCCCGGGTTGGACCAAGGTCGTCCGGGCTGGCTTCAGCTGAGCCGTAAGCCCCTCGGGGCAGGCACAGACCGCCGAGATACAGGGATCGAGGCGTCCCCTAGGGGCTCCTCATCTCTTGATCGGCACCTTGGTGCCGTCGAGGAGTTCCACATGTTGCTCCTGTGTCGCGATGTGTTTAGTGGAGACATCTATAAAGGAGGTGCCCAGAATAGCTGGGACACTCAAATTGTGTAAGACTTCAAAGGAGATGGAGTTGGTCTGACCCCCAAGGGTCACACCAAGACAGACAGCTACAACAATGAGGAGCCAGTCGCCATTGACGTCGTGAAACATCTTTGCGACATCACCCAGCGGTTGTAGCGGGGTGTCGGCCGGCAATAGCCGCCGGTATATAAGGGTTGGGCCACTACCCGTATCCAATATAGCCCGTGTAGTGAGATAAAATCCTTCCGTCAGGAAAAACCGGACGGATAGTTGGTAGCCAGAGGAGGGCATGAAAGCGCAAGGCGTGCCCTTTGGGGGTCTCCCTTGGGAGGCCCCCACTACTCCACTAGGCCGATTCCTTCCGGACCTCCGGGACGACTTGCATCGCCGGTCTACCCCTCTTGTCTTCGGGGAGGGTAGGACTAACTCAGCCGCTACTCGTTTTCCGAGGGGGATTTATCCTCCTCGTCTTGCCCGTCCTCGTCCCTACCTGGGAAGGGCGAGTCGTCCGAAGACGACCACGGGGGACCAGAAATGTTTTCTCACCGGAGCGACCGGTTGTCCCTTACGGAGCTCCTCCTCCGTCTTGCGGCGATCTTCGCACCGCTCCAGAAAGGCTTTTGTCAACAATGCCTCTATCCCCGCGTCAAGGCGGGAATACTATCTGAAGAAATGCCCCCGCATGTTACATGCAAGACACTTGTTCGTCCGAGGTCTCCCGGAACGACCCGCCTTCCCTCGGGGGGGGCCAGGTGGAGCTTCCCCCGCCTTGGTGTAGGTCCGGGGGGAAGGCCCTCGAGGCCCTTTCCCCACCTTAGCGGGAGTTCATTGGGTCTATATGTCAGGGACCTCCTTCACATTTGGGGGGCCCCATCGCGATGGACCCGCTTCACCAACCTTCAGGGGGCCCCTTCAGAAGTGGTCCGCCTGTTCCACCTTAGTTGGGCCCCATCGGCAAGGACCTGGAGGAACTTCTCCCACCTGAAGCGTGGCTGTTACTGCCGCAGTATCGTATTTCCGCGGCGCTGGCGGGGCAGCGCGACGTACCCGACGGGCCTCGGCCCGTCGGGCCTCTTCATCCTTTTTTTCCTGGTGGTTTCTTCTACAGACGTCCCCCTTCCGCTGGGCATATTGCACCAGCAGGTCCATTGGCAGGTAACGGGTATTATGCTCGCGCACATCGGCGCGAATCTGCCAGCCAAGCCCCTGCATATAGCGACTTCTCATTTGTCCTGCCGTAAGAATACAACTACACAGGCGATGTAACCCCCGAAAGAGTACGAAGTAACCATTATCTGTCTTGTCCGCCCGTTGGGCGGCCCCATGAAACGAGGATTCTTGATCGCACACCGACTGCTCATTTGTGTATTTGCGGAGGAGCCATTTGGTCAGTTCCAAGTAGGAACTGACCTCTCCACTCCGCCCTCTTTGGAGGGACGGCATGCTCGTGTACAACTCCCGCTTGAGATCACCCTTAGTGAACTCGGGAAGGAGATACAAGGCCCTGCCTTCCGAGACATCATTGTCGTCACCGGCGTTTACGTAGCGGCTGAGAAATTCGACGACGCCAAAGGCGGGCGTCCCATTCCACTCTTTGTCACGGTCAAAAGACGCCGAGACGTCCGTACGCAGACGGCCAAGAGCGTGCGCCATATTCCGGTCGTACCGGATGTCGGTATTCGAGAAAGCGTAAGTTGCGCAGTCTAAGACTGCTGCATAGCGATCGTTTGCTGGGACGATGTCAGGGGGAATTCGACGGTGGGTTTTCTCTTCCAGCTCGCGCCCTAGGGCACGGGTGACCGAGTGACGAGGCACATGGCGGCTTCCATCTCCCCCGGAGTACTCTCCGTCCAAGAAGGAGGAGCTCATGCGCCGAAGCCGGCGCCGGGACCGTCGTGCGATCCCGATGGCTGTCTCTATAGAAGACAGTAGATCGTGTAAGGGGCTTGTCAAAGCTTCGAACGAATCCCGGAGGGCGGCTGACAAGGCCGCCGCGTCCTGGGTCCCCTTGGGGACCCGATATTGACCGGCCCGAGGAGGCGTTCTGTGTGGGCCTGCGGCTCTCGCCGTACTGACCCGTTCATCATACGGACCCTACGGCAGAAGGGGAACCGCTCGGTCCCGCTCGTTGAGCGGTCGAGGAGGTGGAGGCGGGAATACACCTTTGGCTCCAACTTCCGCACCCCTTGGGGGATGAGACGGGAATGCCCTTCCGTCCACTACCCCTAAACCATGAGGGAGGATAGACGGGAATTCCCTTCCGTCCAAACCCCCCTCACCTTCGGGGGGGAGAGACGGGAACGCCCTTCCGTCCAAACCCGCTTGACCCTGTGGGGAAAGAGACGGGAAATCCCATTTGCCTTCGCCCCCCTCTCCTGGGGGGGGAGGAAACGGGAATATCCTTCCGTCTCCGCCCCCATCTCCCCACCCGCCGCGCTTTGGCGCAGTCAAGCAGGATCGATCCCCCGTCCGAGGAGGGCTTCCTGCGGGGCCCCCGGCCCCTGAGCCATCACTGGCCCCGTCACGGTCACCGCGTGACGAGGTGCCGACGCCCTCGGCGCCGGTCCCCGTCACCCCTGGAACGTTCATGACGGGAGGACTCCGTCCTCGTTCCGGACAATCACTCTACTCAAACAAGCACAGCAACTCAGTCACACCCAAGGGTGAGACAAAGACACAGCGGAAATCCACCGTACGAACGGACACAGGGTAGGCCCGACTGATCAGGAAGGGCCGAACCCTATATCCCCCTGATCCAAAAGATATAGTGGTTTCTGCCTGCAAAGCCGACGGGGCTCGGGCCCGTCAGAAAACTCAGCACAGGATGCGAAGCGACACAAAGGAGAAAGAACACAAACGCCTGGATCACAGGGCGCGGAGCGCACCAGAACGCCGGAGCCAACGCAAACGCAGCGCTTATTTCTTCATTGAAGCAGGTCGACCCCAGCACTCACACTCACATACCCTCAGGAGAAGCAAAACGCGCACGCAAACCCTGCGCAAGAGGCGGTCATGGGGGGACCGGTGCCCAGAGGGCCACGGTCCTGGAACATAAGCCTCCGGGTACTCCTGCCACGGACCAAGTGAAACTCTTCTACTGGAAGAGATATCTGGCCCACAGAATTTTGGGTCAGCCTCGACCTGCAAGTCCCTCTAAATCACGAGGGACTTAGCCCTAGGAGTTTCCAATGCTCCGATGGAAGTCCTTGGGATGCATGTTCAACGAAAGGTGTATCTCACGGTTTAAGATGGATAGAAAGATCGTTGCTGAGGACGGGGTGTTGCACCAACGGCCACAAGAATCTCGCAAGTTACAGGACAGTGAGTGGACGTAGCCTCCAAAAAAAACGGCGCTATGAATCTCGAGTACCTGGGAGCTGGCTGTCGGTGAGTGTCATTCGTGAAGCGCTAGACTCGATTCCGGAACTCTGATCTCGTGGCGAAACGCAGAATTGACATATATCGGCTTACACATCGAGTGTGCAGGGGCCTGGCGGGCATTCTGAATCGGTTGGAAGCCCCCGTACAAAATTTGGGATCGAGCGGGGACACACTTGCAAGAATCGGACCCCTGCTGGAGAGCAGCGCTTCATTTCTTGGGTGACCCCCTCGCGCTTCAGAAGTGCATGTTTTTGACAACCAACTGGATGCAAGGCTGTCTATGGTCAATTGCGACTCCTGTGACCGTCACGTGCACGATTTATCGCTGAAGTGCATACGGTACAGGATCGAGTGTTCCGGAAGTGCCCCGTTTTTTCATGCCTATGTTTTTTGCATGAGCTACAAGTCGTCCGGAGACACTTGGAAGATAGCATCAAACGATGCATATCTGGAGCTCTTGAGTCACTCTTCCTTTATGTGTGCTTTTTTTTCGAATACAGTGCGCCCTTGGCGGCTTCGTGCCAGCCTGAAGTCGCATCGCCGCCATCCCTCTTATTGCGTGAGATGCACCTTTAGTGCCCTGTGGCCGGCTAGCGCCTGGAGGACACTTTGAATTGTAAGACCGGCCAATATTCAATAACATGGCAGGGGTCACCATGACGACAGGACGCGCGGGTGTCATTTCATGCAAACACTCTTCATCACACTCCTGGACTGCGCCTTCATCATGCCCATACCGACACAGCGCCCTGATGTACTCTTCCCGGTGCATCCCACGCCAGCCCACCTGTATGTCCAAGTACATCTCACCCCACTACAACAACCGCACATGCCCCACCCCACACTCAAACCACCGGACCCTACCCACATCCACGCCATCTGAACCAGCCTCGCCTCGCCTCATACACACTGCACACCCTATCGACCCCGCCCTGCGCACACGCACACCACCCGGACCCAC
>Ga0209831_1002605_pt1 | contig 15498 bp, 20 predicted proteins | sample Maine_Asex4_meta_FD_187451 | JGI IMG/M metagenome (GOLD analysis project Ga0209831, IMG submission 187451) | Marine algal microbial communities from Maine, USA - Maine_Asex4_metaG (SPAdes) (version 2) | ecosystem: Host-associated > Algae > Red algae > Unclassified | place: Maine, USA | collected...
ATGAGGAGGCTACAATGGCTTCAAATCGGGTGATAAATTGAACATGAGCAGCACAAGGCGCGGAAAGTGGCCCCATCGCAATGGCGTCAGGAGGGGGATTTGGATCTAAATCGTTTGCAACTCTACCCCCTCTCAGGCGTTGGAAACGGCCCCCACGATCGATTCTAGAGGTTTAATCTCTAGAATAGAACGTGGGTCCGTTTCTCCTGAGATCCTACACGCCATCTGCAGGCTCACCTTGGAGCTCTTGACGAATCTCAATCCGCCGCAAGTCCTCCGGCACGACACGCAGACGGACATCGGATGATCCAACGACAATCACGCTAATGTCAACGCGATCGTAAATGACGGGCGGGCGCGACAAGAAGCCGCCCCGCAGCTTAGGTGCGCTGCATGTGGACACAATTGTAGGCAGGATTCGCGGTCGTGCAGCCAGCAGCGTCAAACAGGGTCGAGCTCGCAAACCCAGACAGTGCAGATGAGAGGGAAAAAGGCGGGGGGGGGCAGGGCACACGCCGCGGGCGGTGGCAATCGCCGGCAAGGAGGCATTCGCCACCGCGTGCGGGGGGAGCACCCGCCGCCAGTGGTGGTTAGAAGTGGTCGTGGCCGCCGCAGACGGCGGTGGCGGCAACCGCGGCGGCAGCCAGCAGCAGCCGAAGAGGGGACGGCGGTAGGCAGCCGCCGCGGCGTCGGCGGACGCCGGCGTGGCAGCGGCGGGGGCGCCAGTGGCGGAGGGGGCGCCGGTGTCGTTGAGGCGCGTTGGCGCCATGCTGGGAACCACGCTGGTAGGGCCATTAATGGTCACCCGGTGCCCGACTTCAGAGGGCGCGCTCTGGACGTGAAACGCACCACCCAGTGCCCACCAGTGGTCCGCAGGTCATATCTCAGTCATGGTTGATCGCTGACCACCAAAATGCATTGGCCCCTGCGACTGGCAGACAGCATCTCTTGACCAATGAACGACCGCTGGACTACGACAAGCAACCCCCCCCAGATGAGCCCCATAAGGCGCCCACAATGTCGTAGATGGGGCCAGCAAAAGTGTGGCCGAGCAGCCTAGAACCGGGCTGGGAACAGTTTTTAATGCGCTCATAAGGCCCTCGAGAAGAATACTTCTACGGGTCCTATTCGCTGTCGGCCAGGCGCGGTCCGCATGGTGTCTGCGTGCAAGGACGAGGGTTGATTCTGGCCTGGAAACGGCCCTACTTAAGGCCATGAGAGCTGGTCATAATTCCGTGTCCACAGAAGCGAGGGCCTCCTCCTGTGGGTGCCAAGGAGTCGGTGGCCGCCTTGGCCTGGGCCAGTGACACCTTCGTACAAAAAGGGGCGCGTGAAGCGCCCCTATTGAGATTTCCAAAGACGTTTGTCGCCAGAGCATCTCGCTCGACCACAGACACCATGACAATGTCGATGGAAGACATGTTCTAGACATTTTCAGGCACCCCCTGCGCCCCGACCGCTTCGACGATGCGGCCACAGTCCACGGGGTTGGCCGCTTCTCCCATGGAGATGGGCGCACCCTCAAACAACATGGAGAGATGGTGAGGGCCGTCGGCGAATGCGCCACGCGCAGCGCCCCTCGCAGCAGCCTCCAAGAGGGCGTGTCCCTTCGCGAGGACGACGGCATCCTCCCCAAGCACGGGGCGCCCAACACGTGGGGCTACCACAAAGTCCTTGAGCGACGTCGGCTGAACGTCTTCGACGTGCGACGCAATGGTGGTCTGCAAATTGGTCTAGTAGCGAACCATAGACAGGTGAAACTATATGACTGTTCCGGCCGCCTTGTTACGCCAATCGTCGATAGCGACGCCATCAATGGTTGAAAACAGAGGCTCGTTGGTGGGTGCGGTGCGCTCCGCCAGGGGCACCGTCGGAGACGCGCCAGGACGCACAGCGGGCCCCCCAGGTGGTGTGACAGCGCGCACCACGGGCGAAGAAATGTCGGGACGCACAGTGGACCCGGCCATCGCAGCTTCCTCTGCTTCCCCAGGCGCTTAGCCTGTACGGGTGACAAGCACGTCAGAGTCCACCGCAGGAAGGACCTGTTGCGCCAGCATGAAACACGTGCGCCCTATGTTGGGGTCCGCTCCGTCAGCAACAATGACGACGCAACGGCACCGACACGTGATCACCAGGCAACTGGAGCGGTCCTAGGCACCACCAAGTTGGTTCGCCATTCAGCCGAAGTGACCTCTTGATCGGCTCTGTCCGTCGGAGGAACTGCCCCGGAAAACAACCCACAGCCCAGCCTTCCCCAACGCGGGAGAGGATCACGGCAAAGCCCAGGGGGGAATCGTCGTCCAAAGCGCAGATGTTTTTGTCAATCGCCGACGGGGACGCCGTCCCCGCTGTCAATGAACATCGCTCCAACCCGAGGGCCGGCGGCAAAAGTAGCCGACCCAAATGCGCCAAACAGACAGGTCCCTCCAAAGCGAAAAGTTCAGACGAAGTAGAAGGGGGGTTAGAAAACCCACTGGGGAAGAACCCCGCCCCTCAACAGATCCGATCTCCCTGAGATACGGACAAGTCATCCCTGCGCTGGCCCGGATCGGGTTATTTTAGAGTGGCCTTGTTGTCTGTTGTCCACCGCCGAGGGGCCACGCCCCTTCCAGCCGCGGAACCCCCGACCGCCACGCAGAGGACAATTCACGGCTTCTCGCTGCAGCCGGGGTCGACGGCGAGTTCTAAGGGTTGCTCCAGTGACCCAGAAACGTAGATTCTCTGCAAGCTCATGGGCAGAGCAGAGGTCAGAACCTGGCTGCATCTTCCAGCACGATGCCGGTGCGACGACATATAAGTTGGTCATGGACGCGGAAAAAGTTCGCGCGATACTCCGCGCCGGCCTGTGGTACGCGGACTGACACAGGGTCCTTACGTGACTGAATCGGACTTGTGTTCGGCAACTTCGGGAAATTAGTCGGTTGTGAGAAATTACTGATGCTGGTGCTGGAAGGTGGAAGGGGCACAGAGAAGTCTCGGTGCCGATCTGGCCGTGCTCTCGTTAGCCGACGTGCCACACTGGCGCGCTCGCTGCCCGGCTGAAGGCGAGGGGTGGGGGACAAGCTTTGGCGAGCGATGCGGAGCAAGCGCTGCTCGGCGCAAGCAAAATCACGGCTCCAGTGTCGCGGAGTCCTCCGCCCCGGAACGCCACAATGGAACGCGGCGTACCCACCCGAGGGCGAACGTCGTAAAGAGAACCTCATATAGTGGTGTAGAGTGAGCGCTGCACGGTGAGAGCGAGCCGATTGCTCAGTTGCCGGCCACGTTGGACGACGGCTGGTGGTGCGTCAAGATATAGTTGTCTTAGACACGAGGCGGTGTCGATTGCTTTGTGCCTTCTCTCTCACTACCTTTCCTACCACCGCTCAAAAGTCGATACCCCCGCGCGTTTCAACCTGGCACGCCATCTACGCCCCATACTCCCCACCATGGACCTGTCTGTGAACCCCGCTGCTGGTGCTGCAGCTGGGAGCCCCTGCCGGGCAGGCGACGGCGTCATCAACAAGGAGGCAGCCCCCGCGTCGCACGAGGCACGTGGCTATGCGTGGACCTCCCGTGACGGAGGGTGCATTATGACGGTGGACGAAGCTGGTGCTGAGCACAACGCGGCGGGTGCCGTGTCGCCGACTGCGGGCTTTGTGGACGCCCGCGTAGCAGCAGTCCACTCTACCAATCCGACGGACGTAGGACACCACCAGTGGCGCTCAAGCCCCCCAGTCAACGACGATGCGGCACATGTGCTGCGAGCTCCTCGCGGTGCTCAACCCCTTGACGCTCCTTGGCGTCTTCGCCCTGGCTCGACACCGCCTTTTCCCGGTTGGGTGAACTCGCCTGTCCAGGGATCTGTCATTGGTGGCGGCGGCGGCACCTTTTCTTAATCTTTTGCTGACAGCGCCTCGCTGCGCGGCATGATGGGTACGGGGGTGCCATTCTCCCAACCAGCGGAGCCCACCAAGCAACTCCACCATCTTGGCGGCGTGGATTCGGACGGAACGGTAGCTTACAAATGAAGCGACTGCCAGCCTAGCCACGCGGCCAATCAAGCGGCGCCTACAACCGCTGCCGGCCGCGACACCACCGGGACAGGACAAAGCTCCTCTACGCCGGGCAAAGCCCCAGCGTGCAGCGCCCCTGGACCGCGCTCCCGGCTGAAGTGGACGGAGGGTGAATGCGTCGGGGCGCTGACTACAGCAGCATCTCATTGGGCGCTGTACCGTGGTCGGCGTACCGGTGACAAGAAGCGGCGCACGGCCCAGAACCTTCTGAACGCCTTTACAGAGTTCATGCCCGAGCAGGACCGCCCTCATGCCTCCATGCGCTCCGTAGAGCAGCTTGACAAGAAGCTCAAGGCCCTGCGCGCCAGTCTCGTTGCCACGCGGAAGGAAATGGAAAAAATAGGGAATGCCACACAAGACAACGAGGACGCTGCTGCTGCGTTTGGAGGCCAAGCGCTGTACGAACTCCCTGTCAGCGCTTTCAAGGATTCTTCCATTTTTACGGAGGACACGGTGCGGGAGCCAGTTTTATTTGAGGAGCAGCCTCGCGCAAGCGCCCCGACGGCACCCACCAACTGCGACGAACCTGATTGATCCGATGAAGCAGGTGGCACGTCCTCCAATGAGTCGGAGGAATGGCGCGAGACCCGGCAGTCTGCCGCGGGCGGCCGGCGTCGTGCGGCTGACGGGTCAGTCGATGCGGACGAGGATGCCTCAGATGACCTCGAAACTGTTACTGCTGTACGCGGTGGTCGCATGGGCCGCGCAGGTGCCTCTGTGGCAGTCTATACTCGTCGCAGACGCGGCCACTCACCCAGCGGTGGGTCCTCTCGCTATGGCAGTACCACTGGTGCTCGTCGCTCCGGTGCTGGGGGTCACAAGGCCACCGTGGTTTCGGCTGGCTGTGCTGAAGGGGGTGCCCTCAATGTTGTGGCACACAGCGGCGGTGGGATTCCCGCGGGCGAGGCAGATGCGGCGCACGAAACCACGAGGAGCGGTGCGTGTGCTGCTTCGGCCCCTGACATGGCGGCGGCGGCTGGTCCCGCCGCGTCTGCGTCGGTGGGATCAAAGGGCAAGCGGCCGCGGAAGGAGACGGCGGCCAGCGTGCTACGAGAGTACGTCCAAACCGAGATCGATGCAGAGGAGCAGCGCTCGGCGCGCGACGCGGAAAAGCGTAAGCTTGATGCAGAGACCCACACGGACAGCACCGTCACCGAGAACGACTTACGCCGGGCGATGGTGGGTATGTTTAACGCGTACGTCGAGCGCGCGCGCCGGCAGTAGTTACTAGCAATATGAACGGTGCGAGTGGTGAGCACGTCTCTTGTAGTATTACTCTTTTTTTCTGATGACTGTTCCAAGATTGTGCATACTGAGCGGCAGAGACGTACCCTTTTTGTCGGCGAGATCCTGTAGCGCACTCGCATTCGCGACCCAGCCCCTTCCCTCCCCAAGCACAACGACGTACCAAAGAAGCAGGCAACGTAACGGCCAATACGTTAAATCCGATGCCTGCCTGTAATACGTCGTCACTATTGTAACGCCAAGGCCAATACCGCGACGTACAGCACCGTGGCTCCCGCCAAGTCGCCCCCTCGGGCGCCCCGCCGCCGACTCCTGTCCGCTAAAGGCGAGAAGGGGCTGCAAACGAGAGGGATTGGAACGGCGTGACGTCTACAGGTCACACCTGGCACAGACGCACCGGGCTGGCGGGTCCATCAGCGGCCACCAGGTGCGCACCCGTAAACGTCGTCAATGGTCATGGCCACGGTGTAGAGCGAGACTGCTGTCGTAGAGTCTGAATGCCTCGAGCGGAACATTCTTAAAAACGACGGGGGGGGCAGCGGGGGGCGGCACGTCTTGCAGTGAGATGCGCAACGGCGCTCCTCGCGGCAGCAGAGGCCCCCCAGCGGTCTGCCACGCTGGCGGATGGACGATCGGCGAGGCGCCAGGTGCGTTACGCAGCTACATTTTTATCTAATACTCGCCCATGTACGCAGCAACAAGCAGAGAAAGAAGCTAATGTTTGGTGTCACTGTGCACGCACATTAATGGTCAAGTGGAGGGATCGAGTAGGAGCCCAGACATGAACAAATTTAAGCGATATCAAACCAAGCATCTGCCCTTGGTTCGTAGAAATATAAACGAAAAGGGGTAGCCAATCGGCGCCGAGGGGAAGACAAAGAGCGTCGGGTCTTGAAAAATAATAATTAAAGGGCACAGTTGATCGGCAGCAGGCAGGAAAACAAGGTACAAGGCACTAGGCACTATCAACTCAGGGCAGTCCCAGTGCCTTCACAATGGCGATGTGCTTCAAAACCCCCGGGGCGCGGGCGGAAGAGTTGCCCTCAATGGCCACACTCGTATCTGTCCCGACGTCCCCCTCCTATTCCAAGCTCGCGTTGTACTCTCCACGCCTTTCCTCCGAAAAGTTGTGCACTGCCACGCACACCCCTTGCACAGAAGCGGCGAGCCCGGGGTGTACATAAATCATACGCAAGACGTGCCACCGCCCCTTGAGGCGGCCGAATGCATTCTCCACGACAACGCGCATTTTTTCATGGAGATGTTTGAACCGTCTCATTGACGCCACGTTCGGGCCCGTCATGTCAACCTCACGGAACGGGGTTATCTGAGAGAAAGTGAGCCACAGGAGTGAGAAGCAGTCGGAACCCACGAAGCCAAAAAAGAAACGACCAAAACCATAAAGGGGTTTAGTTCCCACGTGGAAAAGAGATAGCACGCCATGTATACCTGACGGAAACCGACCCGCTCTACCAAAACATGGGGCTTCAAGCTTACCACAAAAACGGTTAGGGCAAACCCAGCGTCACCCAGGACAAACTCGCTTGGGGTCAGCGGCCGGCACTGCGCGTTGCGATGCGATAGCGCCTTGTACCATGAGCGACCACGAAAAGCCATGGAGTCTCCCCGTGACCCTGCGAAGCCGGCTGCGAACAGGCGCACCCTCCGAGGGTCGGTTATGGCGAGCATTAGCATGGAACAGTTTGACTTCTTTTCGGTGTAGTCCTCTTTGTGGTCGCCAAATGGCGTGAGACACCGAGTCTGGCACCCATCCACAGCACCAACGCTACACGGAGAACATGAAAAAAATAGGGCCAAACGCATGTCAGACAGTGTCACCAGCATGCACTCGACGTGCAAGTATGCAACACGCAGGGAGCGACAATAGAACAAACGACTAGTACCTCCAATAACCCAAGAAATACCGCACATAGCGGGAGGCACGCCAAAGAGGCATGCACCAAACGTACAGTCCAGTTCACTCAGACAGGCTGCCTTCCTTCATCTGGGGAATCTCAGTGCCGATCACCCGTCTCTCCACCGCGTCAGGCCAGCGGGGAGGAGGCAGCGCGCAGAGCATCGCTGCGACAACTGGCCGTACGTACTTTGCAAGCGTCGACTCAGCGACGTCAATGCATCGGGCTATAACCCGCTGCCTCCCCCCCTGTGTTGAAACGCAGTGGGGATAGGGGTTTGGGGACCACGGTGAAGTGGTTGAGTGGCTTGAGCTTGTGTGTGTGTGTGCGAACTTGCTTTGTTGGTTGTCCTAAGGTTCGCCCGCCTCTCCCAACCGATAGCACCTCTCAAATAGTCCCCACCGGCCCAAGTGCTCCCCCCTCTCGCGCCCACACCGACGCCCACGCCCTCGCACCAAATCGAATCACTCACCAAATCAAAAGCCACTACAGCAAAGCGAAGATCAAATCCAAAACATGCCAAAAGTAACGCCCCAAGATGACCCAACACGAATGTGTGCAACTTGACCACGTCTTGCAAATGTACCATGTGGGGTACCATAAGGGTCACCGACCATCATCCATCCGCGAACCGCCAGTGGAGCCGGCGACGAGCATCACAGTCCAGCACCCTGTGACGACCAGAACAGTACCGCGAAAATAAGGTACGTGGGATCAACTGCACAAGGCCCACGAGGAGTGACACGCAAGAACGGAGATGTTATGGAAACGAGTTCGTGAAAGTTGGTGCGGGACATACGCACATCACCGAAAAAGCGGCGCTGATGGAAACTCTTAAAAAAAAAAACGTTTGACCATGTCCCCAGCATAGGGTGCTGCCCGGTTGGCGTGCCCACAGATGTCCACCAGGTCTGCCAAGTTGGCCATCTCGAGTAGACCCGCACCCCCAAGTCCACGCTCCCCCTGCTCCACACTCCCTCCGACGGCGGCAATCGCTTGTCGCACCGCCTCCCACCCTTTGCGCTCCGTCGGCTCCAACGAACCAAGCATGCTGAGCATCGCACACACCCACCGCATCAGCCCGTCCCGCTCTGGCAACCGACCACCACCTATCACGCCACTAGCAACCTCGGCCATGCTCAATGCGCCCACCACCTCGGACAGGGCCGGCTCGACAGCAACAGCCTACCGCAGACAGTCGAGCACGTCGGCCGGGACGACCGCCATAGTGAGGGAGGTGGGTGTGTGTGGCACAAGATCAATTTGCAGAAGCGGATGGGAGGTGTGTGGGAGAGCTCAGCAAGGTGGATCATCGAGAGCGGGAGTCAACGAGGATGAGGGACACAAGCGGGCGCTCTCATGCGGCGCGGTCCACCATGAGGGGGAAGAGAGGACAATGGCATACGAGGGCGGGCGTAGGCCATTGGCGCATGTAGCGGGGGGGGGGGCGTCACGTTGCGCGACGGCGTAGACGCGTTCCGGTTTGTGGTCGCCACGCGTCGCATCGTTGCAAGAGCGGTGACCGCGTCTGTTGTGGGTTCGTTCCATCCACCCCAAAATGGAAGGTGGTTGGAAGCACCGGACTCGCGTCGAACTGGACCATTGAGAGCGTCAAGCTGGCCAACCTTCACTTAACATATAGTTGAATCGATCGTATAGCGCAGTTATCAGTCTTTAGCAGGTAGTTGTTCACTGGCAAAAGCCCAATCCACACCGCACCAAAATCCGGTTTTCAGCACTTGGATTTGTCTGGGTTACGCATCGCTGTTCGCCCGTTTCTTTCGTACACCACGAGAGTGAGCCTCAGTGCTCGCGGGAGCGGCCGTCCCTAAGGACGCTTCCTTGAATATGCCGAGGTCGTAAGGAAGGCTCGGCGAGGCGTCCCAAACTGCTCAGCGGATTGTGGGTCCACGTTACTGGGACGCAGATTCTTGCAGGGAACCTGGAGGAAAGCGTAAATGGGGCTCGGCCCCCTCGTCGCGTGCGTAGTGGTTTTTGCCCGCAAAGCCGACGGGGCACCGCCCCGTCACAAAACCCAGCACAGGATGTGGAGCGACACAGAGAAGAAAGAACACAGAAGCCTGGATCACAGGGCGCGGAGCGCACCAAAACGCCGGAACTAACGCAACCGCAACGCTGATTTATTTGAACACGCACGATGACCCAAAGCATTGGCTCATATACCCTCAGAAACAAGCTGCAGGACGTGCACAATCCTGACCCAGGAAGAGACGGTCGTAGGGGGACCGGTACCCGACGGGTCACGGTCCCTGACGCGGGGTCCGGGTGGCCCCTGCCAAGGGCGAGGACGAGCTAAGCCTCGACTTTGTCAAGAGTCGCTTGCTTCAAGAGGAGCGGCGCCAGGCGAACAAGTCACCGGTGATCAAGCGCATTGGTGACATGGCACTCGTTGGCGCCAAATATCGAGGTCAGGGCTGCCGTGGTGACCTCACCAAGATCGAATGCTACTTCTGCCAAAAGCTTGGGCACATAGCTCACGATTGCCCCGTGCTTAAGGCCATTAACAAGAGCAAGGACAAGGTGGCCGCGATTTTGGCTGATGACGGTAGCGAAAGCGACCACGCCATCTGTCTTGTCGGCAATGCGGCTGACATCGATGACATCTCCAAGTCGTGGCTTGTCGAGTCTGCGGCGTCCGCACACATGTGCTGGATGCGCTACTGCTTCGACGACTACCAGACAACCACGGGACGGAGCGTCACGATGAGTGACAAGCGGTCTGTGGCCACGGCGGGCGTCGGAACTGTCGTCCTTCACGTCATTGTTCAGAGAAAGGCGCGCAAGATCAAGTTGGAGAAGGTAATTTATGTTCCTTCAATGGGCTTTAACCTCATCTTGGTCGGCATGATGGAGGAACGCGCTACGGAAGTGTCGTTCAAGCGCGGTATGTCCATCATCAAGATGAATGAAAAGGTTGCTGCGTGCGGCACGCGTAAGAACGAGCTCTATCACCTGGACATGGCCCCTATGTCGGATGTTGCTGCGGTGGCCTCTCTGCAGCTATGGCATGAGCGTCTTGGCCTTGTGAACGTGGCCGGCGTCAAGAGGATTATCAAGAACAAGGACGTTGACAGACTCAAGTGCACTTCCATGGTGGACAAGGACATCTGCGAGCCGTGCGCGTACGGCAAGGCGGCAATGACACCTATGCCTAGTGCAGGAGGCGTTCTTGTGACCAGGAGGCTCCAGCCCGTGCACTCAGACCTCGGTGGACCCATGTCGCGGCCCTCTCGTGGCGGAGCGCTCTATTTCGGCACGTTCACCGACGACTTCTCTCGCTGGACGGTCGTGGTCTTCTTGCGCAAGAAGAGCAATCTTCTCGCGGAGTACAAGAAGTGGCTGACCAAGGAGCAGCTGCACACCGGCAACAAGGTGCTCCGGTCCGACAACGACGGCGAGTACGTGTCGTCCGCATTCAAGGCACTCCACAATGAAAACGGCACGATGCACCAGACCACGGTGCCCGACACGCCGCAGCAGAACGGAGTTGCTGAGCGGCTCAACCGAGGTCTCGTGGAGATGGCACGCACGATGATGCGACACAAAGACGTCGATCAGGATCTGTGGCCGGATACCATCAAGACTGCGGTCTACATCACGAACCGCATTACCAGCCGGGCGCTACCCGTCGGCAAGACGCCTCATAAACTATGGACCGAGAACAAGCCCGTCGTAAGCCACATGCGGGTGTTCGGGCCAACTTGCTGGGTGGTACTGCACAAGAGCCACATCGATCGCAAGTTCGGAGACAACGCGGCCAAGGGCATATTCGTATGCTATCCAGACGGCAGCAAGGCGTAAAAGTTCATCCTGGACGACGGCAAGGTCGTCAAGACGCGAAGCGTCGCTTTCTCCGAGAAAACCTCAAGCAAGATTGCAGATGTTCTAGAGGAATCACCCGTGGAAAAAGTCGTCGAACGCGAGACGGGCTTGGATGCTGGCAGAGACAACGAAGACGTCCACGCTGAAGATTACGGCGGACACGACCAGCACGACGATGGCTCGGACAAGTCGGCAGACGACAATCAAGGTTCTACCGTCCTTCAAGACACGATGCGTCGGAGCGGCGGATAGCGGCGGCCGCCGGTCGAGTACTTGCGCCCAGTGAGCCTCGTTGCTCACGAGGCTCCCATGACGTATGGGCAAGCAGTTCAAGGGCAAGAATCGATGGAATGGCGGGCCGCAATGGAACAGGAGATTGACTTCATCCGCAAAAACAAGACATGGCGTTTGCCGGATCGCGCGGTCCGCCGTCGCGTGCTCAAGAGAAAATGGTGTTTCACGGTCAAGGACGAGCTGGACAAGGTCGGAAACAACACGACGCGGCACAAGGCGCGCTTGTGCTTCATAGGCAATCGGCAGATCAAAGAGCTTGACTTGAACTAGACGTTTGCGCCGGTGGCCAAGCTCACTACCTTCCGATGCACCCTGGCGATGACGGCGGCAAACGGGTGGGACGTGCATCAGATGGACATCAAGACAGCCTTCCTGAATACAGAACTTGACGAAAAAAGGTCTACATAGAGCAGCCGGACGAATACGTCAATCCCACGTATCTGGAAAAGGTGTGCCGTTTTCTCCAAGCGCTGTATGGGCTTAAGCAAGCCCCCAAGATGTCGTACGCCGAGCCCGACGCCTGCCTTAAGTCGCAAGGGTTCGACAACATCGACCCGGATACCTGCCTCTACCTCCAGATCAAAGACGGTGAGAGCATCATCGTCCTGGTGTATTGCTGATCCCCGAATTTTGTCCTGGGGGACAGAGACAGAGACTCACTGTGAGTAACAGCACTCTATTGGTCAAAAACGACAGTAAGAAGGCATCGAAGCCAATAGAAAGACCGCAGTCGGTCCCAGGACCTTGCATCCAGCAGAACTCACTGTTTGTTGCCGCTTGATCCGATGTTCTTGGCACGGAGCAGGCTGTCCACGTGAGATCTTGAGATTTTCTACTGTCTGCTTGCCAGAAGTGCAAAAAAAAAGACGAGCTGATGTTGATTTCCAGGCTGTATCCGCACATGTAAGCAATCAGGAGCACGAAGTCAGTCCCAGGGGCGCATCTGATTGGTGGAGAGAGTCGGTCCGCAAGTCAGTCTCTGTCAACCAGGACAAAATTCGGGGATCAGCAATACGTCGACGATCTTCTTCAGGTCGGGTCATGCATAGAGGCGATTAACAAGATCAAGAAGGCGCTTCACAGGTGCTTCGAGATAAAGGACCTGGGCGAGGCCGGTTTCATCCTCGAGCTAGAGCTTAGACGTGAAAGGACATTGGGCACCCTCAAGCTGTCGCAGGGCAAGTACGCGGCGCAAGCGCCGCGAGGCCGCAACCAGTTCTCGCTGACCCAATTTCAGAGCGGCGCATCAGCAGTCGAGACACGTATTGCAATCTTATCAATTCTGGATCATGGTAGCAAAAGCAATATGCAGTCTGCACGACTGCTAACTCGCCGAGTGCTCGTATCTGGCCCAGTGGATGGCTGCCGTACATCCGTGCAGCACACTTCTTCTCGTTGGGATCGGACAAAGTTCAGGAGACTGCAGTAACTGTGCTAGCACGAATGGGACAGGTGGTTTGTTTGACAATTCGATTGCACGTCTGCATATGAATCTCTAGGCGCCACTGCCGCTATCGCTTTTACGGATATTCTTACCGGATAAAGCGGAGGGTCCCAAGTCCGATCTGAGGACCGTCAATTCTGGCACAAGGGCTCCGATAAAGACGGCTCTACTCTTTTCCCTCCTAGTTAAGTACAATACGAGCTTCCAGCCTCAGCCCACATCCCGGATGGATACGAGTATCCTGTGCGGATATATTCTCCAAGGTTTTATCCTCACGAACCCCTGGTGAGTACAGCGCACTCGGGCGCATTTCGAACGGAGACGATCCGGCGCATCGGCAGCCCGTCAAACGCGGCTCAGCGACTTGGCCGATAATCGGCTCGACCCGAGGGAGCAGTAGGCCTACTGCTCCATACCGCATTCAACCAGAAATCGACCTGCACCAAATCGATTCGGGCCCGACCGGCCGACTTGGCCCGAAGCTGGAGACTTCCAGATGCGGGCCCAAGATCACAAAGAAATCGGCTTTACCAAAATCGACTCGACCCGACGGAGCTGTAGGCATACAGCTCCCGAACGAAATCGCCCAAAAACGACTTCAGCCAAACCGAGTCGGGCGATCGCCGCGAACCCGCGGCTGCGCCACTGGTCGGCCCCAGTTGTGCATCAGCGCCCCAGGATGGTCCCAACCAGCCGTTCCTTCAAGGCAACAGCGCCCCATTGCCGGCTCAAAGCAAGTGGATGGTAGCGCGACCGTCCACGGCCGGCACCTGCCCGCAGCAAGGTCAACGAAGGTCGCGGCTGCGAATCCGGGGCTGCGCCACTGCACGCCTCCAGTGGAGCCATGCCGCACCAGCACTCCCCCAACAGGGGTTTGCCATGCCCGGCGCCCCACGCAGCCGCGCCCAGGTCCCCACCAACCCCGAAGGCAGCCCGGAAAGCCGTGAACACCGGCGACGGCAGCGGCTTTGTGAGCCTATTCGCCGGCATATCGGCGCTCGTGAGGAAGAAAAAGGCCGCATCCCCGCGCGCCTGATATTCGAAAAACATGTGGTAGGCGACACCGACATGCTTGTTCCGCCCCGTCGCCTGGGGGTTGTTGACCAGCGCCAGGCAGGACTGGTTCTCCCCCCCCATCGGCACGGCCCCGCCGTCGACGCCCAGAGTCGACAGCAGCTTGCGTAGCCAAAGCGCCCCCTTGGTCGCCATAGGATTTCGTGGGCAAGTAAGCGGCAGTCGACCGTTGCCACCTCGACAGCCGAGGCCGAGTACGATGGCCACGTACTCGGCCTCGGCTGTCGAGGTGGCAACGGTCGACTGCCGCTTACTTGCCCACGAAATCGGCCCGCCATTGCAGGTGAAGACGAAATCGGTTGTCAACCGACGACATTCGATGTCGCCGGCCCAATCGGCGTCAACGAACCCTCGCAGCGGCTCGCTGCCGCCGTAGACCACCCCCAGGCGAGTTGTCCGGCGCAGGTAGCGCAAAACCCTCTCGGCCGCGCGCATGTGGTCCTCCTCAGCGCAGGACAAGAAGCGCGACAGCACCCCCACGGCAAAGGCAGTGTCTGGCTTCTTAGTGGTTGACAGGACGAGGAAGGAGCCAATCATCTCGGCGCAACAGTTACCGTCCTGCAGCAGGTCCGCCTATGTCTTGGTCTGCTTGACCCCCGATGCCATCGGTGTCTTGCTTGGCGTCGTCTGGTCCATTCCGAACGCCTCCAGCAGCGTGGCGGTGTGCCCCGGGTTGCTCAACGTCAGAGTCTCGGCCGCCTGGTTGCGCATGACCTTCATGCCGATAACTTCCTTGACCTCCCTCACGCCGCGCATCTCAAACTTGGCCGACACGAAGCGCTTAACCGCCTCGACCCCGTACAGCTTCTCGCCCGCCTCGATAAGGTCGTCAACATACACGAGGATGAATACGCGTCCGTGCACGGGGTGGCACCACTTGAAGAGGCACGAATCCACCTTGGACCGGACCGCCCTCATCCCCTTGAGCTCTTTGTCGAGCTTGATGCCCTACAGCCGCCCCGCCTGCTTTAACCGGTAGAGCGCCAGATTCAGCCAACATATCTCCTCCAGCCCCTTCCGATCGACACCGTCAAGGAGTTTGATGAACATCTCCTTGTCCATCTAGGCGTTGAGGAAGGCTGTCTTGACATCGACATGATGAACCTCCCAGCCCGTAGCTCCAGCCACAGCAAAGAGAGACCGTGTCGTAGCCGCGTTGGGCACCGGCGCCCATGTCTCATCAATGTCGCGCCCCGGCCCTTGTTTTAAACCTTGGGCCACGAGTTGGGCCTAGTAGCGCGTCATCTTGCCCTCCGCGTCGTGTTTGGTGTCAAACAAGAATCGCGTCCTGACGGCTTTGTGGTTCTTATTGTTACCGTTGATCTTGGACCAGGAGCCAAAGCTCTTGTGTGCCGCCACCTCCTTCTGAATTGCCTGCTGTCACAGCGGCCAGTCAGGACGAGCACGCGCCTCCTTCTCGTTTGCAGGCGGGTTTTGAAAGTCCCAGCCCTCCTCAGCCGTGGACGCGGTACCGCTTACCAGGTAAGCCTTGAATTCCTTCTCCCACCATGTGTTCTCGGGACCAAGCTTGCGCTTCGAGCGGCGAGGCCCCGCTGCGACGCTGTCTCTGGCCTTTGGTGCTTGACTTTCCCAGGGTGTCGAGTCACCAACGCCGTCATCGTCCCCT
>Ga0209831_1002608_pt1 | contig 15487 bp, 10 predicted proteins | sample Maine_Asex4_meta_FD_187451 | JGI IMG/M metagenome (GOLD analysis project Ga0209831, IMG submission 187451) | Marine algal microbial communities from Maine, USA - Maine_Asex4_metaG (SPAdes) (version 2) | ecosystem: Host-associated > Algae > Red algae > Unclassified | place: Maine, USA | collected...
CTTGGACGACGGCCGCGTCTTCGTCAAACTCGTCGCTGCTAATGTCCCGCCCGAGGCGCCGCGAGCCAAACCGCCGCGAGCCGCGGCGGACGCGCCGCCCGCGGGAGCGGTAGCCGCCACGCATGCGATAATCGGGGGAGGAGCTCAGGTCGCCGGGCACGTCCGCGTCGGGCGACTCGTCGCCGCCGCCACCACCCGTGCCGCCGCTGTCGCGGTCGCCGTCGCGGTCACCGCCGCGGCCGCGGCGGTGCTGACCATCCCCGTCGCTGCGGTTACCCCCATCCGAGCTGACCCCGCCGTCGACGTCCGACATGAGTCGGGACGAGGACGACATGGTGCGCAGACGCGGCGCCGCCGCGGCGCGCGGGCCAACGGTGCGAGGGCAGCACTGGTGGAGAAGAGGTGGTGCGTGGGGGCCTGCCGAGTACACTACAGTTCGTTCAGGGAGCCGCAGTACTTAGCGGCGCCACCATCATTGTGGTGTCAAATTGCGGGTGCATGAGGGGAGTCTACAGCAAGAAATCCCGGCTGGTCGCGTGCGTGCCGAACACATCCCGGAAAAACGTGAAAGCGCCAATTATCAGAAAAATGAGGATTGTCGAAAAAGATAAACACACCAAGATGACACTGGAGGCAAGAGGCAGGCGTCGGAAAAAACAAGACTCACAGAGACAGAAAAAACAGAACACTAAAGCCGTCGCTTGCCCAGTGACCTGCACGTCAATCCAAACACTTCATGTTACCTCCTCCGCTGCCCTGTCGCGTCGTCTGGCCCTGGCGACGCGGCTTCTGGCTCGCTAACGATGGCGTCAATGTCAAAGCCGAAGTCCTCGAGCGCGAAGTCGGAGCTCAGGTCTGCCGACTGCGCGCGCGCTTCCTCCCGGGGCAGCGGGGGGGACAGGATGCCAAGAAAGCCCCCGCCAGGGACGCCACCGTCACCGCCGCCGCCGCTGCCGCCGCCGCCGCCGCTGCCGCTCATGCCCCGGGGCGGCGGCCGCTCCGCCGACCGACGGTGTGCTTGGCTGAGCGGAGGGCGGGAAAGCGACGATTGCCCGGAATGCCCGCCGAGGCCGTGGCCGCTGTGACCGTGGAGCCCAGGGTGAAGTGCTCCACCCTGCTGCTGCATCGGAGAGAGACGCGAGCCTTGCGAGCCCGAGAGCGGCGACGGCGGCGGTAGCGACGACATTGGCTTGGCGGGGTGGAACTCGCGGCCGAGCGCGGCGGCCGACTGCAGGAGTGACGACGAGGCGCGGGAGGCCGCCTCGCGAGCGTGTGCCAACCCCATTGACCGGCTGCCGTCATCAGTCACGTCGCCAATCACCCCAGCCGACCCGCTGCCGCCACCGCTCCCGTTGCCGCCGCTACCGCCCCCAAAACGGCTGACTACGGGCGCCCCCATCGAGCCGTAGGCGGGCGACGAGGCAGCCCCCGATACGCTGGGTGAATTAGCACCAACGGACGAGGCAGGCAGCGGTGAAGGCGAAAATGTCGGGCTGCTCGCGCCGCTGCTACCAGTGTCGGCCGAGCCAGCCCACCGGCCGCCGCTACCAGGAGCGCCAGCTGCAAAGCGAGAGAAGCCGCTGCTGCCACCGACACTTGGCGCCATAGAGCCGCTGACCGCGGTGCCGGCCACGTTCCCAAAGCTTGAGTTGCGCGATGACTTCGAAGCAACGCCGCGGTGGCCCCCATTGTGCTGGTTGGTCGGGCCGACAGGAGGGAACGAGGGCACAAACGAGGACGGCATGCCCGACACGCTTGACTGCACACTGCGACCAGACAGCGGCGGTAGAGCAGGAGTGGTCATCGATAGGTCCCCGGCCACGCTGTTGGCCGACGGGAAGACATGCGCGGAGCGGCGCTGCACTCGGTGCAGTAGTTCCGCCGAAGTCACCTCAATCGAGCTGGAACAGTGCATGCAGCGCAGGACCGCCCCTTCCCCACGAGAGAGGAAGTAGTGCTCGCATCCCGACTTCAGCGAGACAAACGACGACGTCGCGTCGACGAGCGCCCGGTCGACAGCAGGATGCCCCACCTCCCCACGGCCCGACAACTCGCCCATGCTCGTCGACTGGTGCAGCGGTCGAGGCCCACGGATGCCTGACGCCGGAGGCGGCGGTGGCAGTGATGGCAGCAATGGCATACCCATCTGGTTACCAAAGAAGTTGGGCGTTGATGCGACGCCCAAATTAGGCAGCCCCGACACCATCCCCGACGATGACGGAAAGCCGGCGCTCGACAGGGATGGGAAAGCCCGCCCGTTGGCTTGCTGCTGCGACGGTTGTTGCGGCGGTGGTGGCGGCGGCGGCGGTGGATGAGACGGAGGGGGCGGGGGAAGAATTGGCTGTGGCATCTGCGACTGCTGCTGCGGCTGCTGTTGTTGGTGAACAAAGGCGGCGGCGGCGGCTGCTGCCGCCGCCACCGCGTGGCGGTGGTGGTGCATGTGGAAGTGCGGCGGCCGCTGGTGCACCATCGGGGGCGGAGGGGGGGCCGCCGCGCCTGGAAATGGAGGAGCGGGCGCCGACCGAGGACGCGTCGTGGGCGACGGCGGCACGTAAGGTGCAGCGCTCAGCGACAGCGAAGGGGTCCGAACGTGTGAAGCAGGCGGGCGCCCGGGAAGACCAGGGGGCGGGAAAGCAGGTGGCATTGACGAGGGGACGGGGCCGGTCGGCACGACGTTCGGCCGAAACGTCGGCGGTAGTGGCGCCGAGCCAGGCGCAGGTGCTGGCTTGGCACCTGGCGCTTGCAAAACGTGGAAGGCGGATCGTTTCTTCGCAGCGACCAGTGGAAGGGACGGAGCGCTCATGCCGCTCGGGCCGACCGACATTGCGCCCGGAGGGTGGATCCCCGCCATGGGCTTGCGGTCCACGAGGGGAGACAATACTGCCTTGCCGGTCGCAGCGCTCTTGGAGACAGGCGAGCTGCCCGGACCGTGTGCGGCCGCGGTGCCCTCCCCAACGGATGATCCCGCCCGCCCCGGCCGAGCCGCCGGCGTCAGCCCAGCACCGTGGCCCTTGCGAGAAGCGTCCGAAGGGGCATAGCCCTTGCCCGCCCCCCGACCCCCGTCATCGGCGTTACCGTGCCCAGATGACGCGTGCAACGCGGACCCCGAAGAGCGGCGGCCCGACCCCGCGCCGGGAGACCGGCGCGGGCGAGTCAGAGCTGCGGCAGACTCCTTAGCCGCCTCCGCTTCCTCTAGCACCAGCTGCTGCTCAGCGGCCTGCAGGTTCTCCAGGTCCGCCGTAGCCACTACCAATGCTAGCTCACTCGCAGCCGCGTCCATCTCTTCCAAAAAGACTGTTGGAAGGGGCGACCCCGCGCCCTCCCCGACGGCAGCCGCGTCCGCTCCGTCCTTTGGCACGTCCGCCGCCACAGACACCACGGCGCTCTTGGTCCGCTTCTTGCGTCGGTTCTTACGGTCAACAGCACTCTCCCCCGCTGCCTCTGCCGACGAATTTTGCTTGCCGGTCGAAACAGGCGACGTAGCACCGGCGACTGACGAGGGCGCAGACGTTAGGAAGGAGCGGCGGTACGACGAGATAGCAGCCGCCAAGGAGGGTGCGTCGGTATGCACCGCAGAGGAAGAGAGGACCGCCCGACCAACCACAGCAAGTTGACCCGCCTGGAAGCGGAGCCGCTGCGCTAGCTCCTCCAGTCGACCGTCAAATTGGGTCGCCTTGTGCACCAGCTTGGCCAGCTTCTCCCCATCAGGCCAGCTCCACACGTGCAGTGCGGCGGGCGACGGCGTGAGCTCTTCTAGAGGAACCACTTCAATATGCTGCGCAGCGACGGTCGTCGCCGGAAGTGACTCGGCAGGGCTAGGCGCCCCATCATCCCGAGCAACGCCGGCATCCACATCCGCTTCAGCACTGTCTCCGTCATCGCCCCCGTTAACGCTGCCGCCGGCCGCAACCGCGGCACGCCACGCGTCCAGGACGCGCTGCGCGTCTTCGCTGGCGGTAGACATTAGGTCCCGAGTGAGGGCCTCCTTGGTCAGCGCGTCCGCGCGTGAACGTGCTACCTCCGCCTCGTGGAAAAGACCCAGGTCGTTCAGTCGGCCCCGAACAGCCAAGAGACGCGGCACGTCGTTGGCCTCACGGGCCGATTCCAGCTCCAACACTGCCGCAGACTGATCACGCAACTGGTCCACGCGTGAAGACACGAGCGCAATGTCGTCAGCAAGCGCCGCGACGCACAAGTCGCGGGCTGACGCGAGAACCGCCTCGAGGCCGGGCAGGTCAGGCGAGCCCGACGCGCGGGCCTGGGCCTGCCGCAGCCGCTTGCGAGTCGCCTTGACGCTCTTAGAAAATGTCCGCCGCGCCGCTTCAATGCGCCGCCGTGCGTGCGTCCCCGCATCCCCAGAACGAGCCACCTTGTCGGCTGCCTCGACCGCCACCTCCAAAGCCGCCAATGCACTGGCCGGCTTCTCCCCATCAACTATCTCAACGATATCCCCAGTACCCGCCGTGCCAGCCAAGTCAGACGATTCGCACCGCGCGACCGCCTGTTCCAGAACCACCATGGCGTCCTTCTCTGCGTCCTCCGCTTGCGCGAGCCCCTGCTCCTTGACCAACCGCTCTGTTGCAAGCACATCGACACGCTCCTCCGCCTCAACCAGACGCTTCTCAAAAGGCTTGGTGTCGTCTTTTTGGCCAGTCGCCCCACTGGCGACGGTCGCGTCGGAGCTGGCGCAAATGCGCACAATGGCAGCGTCTTCCGCACCGAGGCTGCGGCAACGGTCCACAGCAGCTTGTGCTTCCGACATGGCAGCGCGGAGGGCGTCCAGTTCCGCATCGATGCAGGCAGCCGACAGCTGAGTCACCGCCTCCTCCGCAGAGGACAGAGCCGTCGAGGCGGATTGTGCGGCTGCAATATCTTCCTCCAAAGCACCCAGCGTCGCAGACGCCCGGCGCGCGCGGTGAATGGCTCGCACCAGCACCCGCGGGTCCCCGCCGGCGAGCACCGCCGTGACAGCATCGGACAGCAGCCGGCGGGCAGAGTCTCGCCGTGTGGCCGCCGCAGCCGCCGCCTTCGTCTCCTTGGCACGCCGATCCTCCGCGTTGACCTGCGCCAGCACGGTCCGTGCAGTGTCCGCGTCGGCCAGAAGGCGACTTTCCGCCTCAGCGGCACGGGCGGAAGCCGGCGCCGCGGCGCTGGCAGAGGAGCCTGCTGCAAGGTGAAGAACCAGCTTGTTGGCGTGTGCAATAGCCTCCGTCAATGCGGTCGCCGACCGAGACCTGATGGCGTCGTCCAGGCGCTCCCGAGCATCGAACGCCTCCGCCTCCCTGCGGCGCTGCTCCCGCACGCGGGCGCTGCCCTCCCGCTCATCCTTGCTCTGCCCACGCCGCCGCGGCGTCGACCGTGGCACCCCCCCAACGCTGCTGCCACTGACGCTCGCCCCGTCGTTGCCACCGTCGTCCCGCAGCATGGAAGATCCGTCGGGGCCCATTCCGTACGTCGCCGAATCAGAGGCTCGAAGCCCACCATCGGACAGGCTGCCCTCCACGCTGGGGGTAGACGGCATCAGTGACTGGTCTGGGTCCGGCGTCCACACGGCTGGCACGGGCGGCACGAGGGGCATGCTCGTTGTGGCATAGTGCACGTTGGTAGCTATCGGAGGCGCCTCCGGCTCCGTCCCGGGGGAGTGCTGCATGAAGTCGTCGCTCACTGACGCTAGGTCCTCGCTGCCACCGCCCGGTGTGTCGTGAGACAGCAACGACACCGACGCGTGCACGTAAGGAAACGACCCCATGTCCTCCAGGTGAGGTAGTGGGATTTGCAGCAGCACATCCATGGCTGCCGGCGGCGGTCTCGCCGCCGCCAGGTGCCGCTGTAGCGTTGCCGATAGGAAAACCGGATCGATTGCCACGTTCATGCCGGTCGCCCGCGGAAAGAGCACCCCGCGCGTGTCCGAAGAAGAGCCGGGCGCAATAGGGTTCATTGTCAACGCCTGCACCGACGAACTACCGCCAATCAGCGGCGACGGCGGCGGCGGCGGGAAGGCGCGCGCCACATCAATGGCCAGGCTCAACCGCACGTTGACGTCGTCTTGGAAAGTGGACAACCCCGGCGCGGGCACGGCAAACGACGACAGGGCCGCGGACATGTACTGCGAGCTCGCGTCGTAGTACGACGACTGGCTCGCCAGCGCCGCCGTGTCCATCGCAGACCCCCCAGGCGCGAGCGGCGCGGCGTACATAGGGCCCGTAGCCGTGATCGGGACCAAAGGCGGAAGCAAGGCCGACGTGTCCTCGCCCGCTCCAGCTCCTTGACGCAACCGCTCCTGCTGCGCTTGCAGCTGCTGATATTGCAGCTGATGGTGCTGCTGGAGCTGAAGGGGGTCCAACTGAGCCGGCGACATGGCCCCCATGGCTATGCCGTCCATGCCGAGGTCAAAACCCACGTACTGCCCGGGAGCATACAGCGCGCCACGCATTTGGCCATGCAGCCCATCGGCGGCGTAGCCCATCGCCGCCGGCGTTGCGTACGCGGCCGCAGGTTCCCCGACACGCGGGGTGGGTGCTTGGCCGGCCCATCGAGCACCAGCATCAGCGACAGCAGCGGGAAACGGCTGGTAGGGCAACAGCGTCTCTGGCCCAGCCGGTTCCCTACTCGACGGAGCAGCAGCGTGGGCCGTTCCGCCGTTCTGGGCAGCAGAACGCGCCGACAAGCTTGCACCGTCGGAACGCCCCCTAATCGACTCCCCAGCGTCCGAGGAAGATCCCGCTGCAGGTGCTGCCGACGCCTCGTTCTTTGCAGCTTCCCCTTGCTGACGGATGCGTTCCACAAGCCGACGCACAATATCACGGTTCCCGTGCGCAGCGGCGTGCGTCACCAGCGTACCCCCTCCGCGGGCAGAGAGTTTGCTCTTAGGGTCCACAAACGCCCCGTGATCAAGCAACGCGTGCGCACACGACGGGTGCGCGTTGAGAACCGCAAAGTCTAGAGCCGTCCACAGCTTTGCCGTCCGCGAGTTGACGTCCGCCCCGTAGTCCAGCAAAAGCTCCACCACCTCGGTGTGGCCCTTGGACGCAGCCAGGTGCAGGGGCGTTAGCGTGTCCTGCACATCTGCATCCTTGTTGATCATCACCTTGATGTTGGCGCGGCAATCGGTGGGTGCATTGGCGCCCAGCAACACGCGGACGACGTCAGCTGTACCATCGTCGGCAGCAATGAGCAGCAGTGGGTTGCGGAAGCAGTTGACTTCTGCTCCTGCTTGAACCAACAGCTGCACCACCCGCGCGTGCCGCCCCTGCACCGCGTAGTGAATAGGAGTAACTCCCGACGCCGTCGCCGCATCGACGTTGGCCCCCTCGGCGATAAGGCTCTCCGCACACTCCTCGTGTCCGTTGCTCGCCGCGAGGTGCAACGGCGTATACTTGCCATCGTCTTCATTGTTTGCATCCGCCCCGTGCTCCAGCAGCAACTGCACGATGCGGACGTAGCCCTTCTGAGCGGCCAGACACAGCGGCGTCTGCTTCTTGGCGGATTGAGCCCTGACCGGTGCCTGGTGCGCTAGCAGCAGCCGCACGAGAGCGACGTGCCCGCCAGAGGACGCCGCCAAGTGGAGCGCAGTGACGCCGTCCGCGCACCGCGCAGCTGCTGACGCGCCCTCATTCAGCAACGCCTGACAGCAGCCGAGATAGCCCTTGTGTGCCGCCCAGGCTAGGGGCGTCAGACGCTTGCGCCCATAAGTGGCATCCAGCTCAGGTCGGCAGCGGGCAACCAGCAGACGAAGGCACGACACCTTGCCCAGCTGGGCTGCCAAGACGACAGCAGGTAGCGAGCTCGGAGCCGCACCGTCCGAGGCGGGCGATGTCATCCCCGCAGCCGCTGCTACGCGGGACGCCTCGGATGCAGCAGAGGTAGACGCAGAAGGTGGGGGCATGGCACCAGCACCGGGATGGAGGAGGGCAGGGGCCTCAATCGCAGCTCCCCGCTGCGACCAAGTCATGGCATCTAGTAATACGGCCAGGCAGTGGGCGTGGCCCAGTCGCACAGCACGCCCCAGCTTGGCCGCTAGCGCCGCTCGACTGTCGCCCAGGTGTCCACCCCCCCCACAATAATCGCATGGCGGGTCCAATGGGGGAGGTGGCGGGGGGGCGCGTCGTCCGTCCAAGCCTCGGGCCGATACCGAGCCGTCAGTAGCCCTCCTACCGTCAGGGCCGCGCTGCAGGCCCGACGAGCCCTGTGGGAGGGCATACGGGGACAAGGACGTACCCGAGACCCCCGACACGGTGTCACCACGAATAGAACCCGCCGACGTCGACTCGGTGTTCCGCCCCCCCGTTCCACCGTCGGTCACCCCTGACCTCGGCCTCCGCGCCGGTGGCCGCCCGTCTTTCAATGGCCGGTCATCAGTGCACAACACGCAATGGCAGGCAGGCGGTGGCAAGGGGATGAGGTCCCCATCCGAATCCTCCTCCTCCTCTTCATCGTCGTCCTCATCGTCCTCGTCGTCCTCATCGTCTAGGCCGCCACTGCCCGCACTCACCCGGCTGTCCACTGTCCGTTCCGGCCGACCGTCGCAGTCCGAGCAGCCCGTGCACACCGCCGCCGCGTCCGCGTCCAGGGAGGAAGTCCCCGCCAACCGCATGTCCCCACCTTCCGATGCGCTGCTGCCGCTGGAGGAAGAGGACTCGGAGGGGGGTGGTGCCGCTCCGCCGGCCGCCGTCCTCGGCGAGTCGGAGATGCGCATCCGCTGGGTGGCCCGCGCAAGGCCGGCTACGGAGGAGCGCCCCCCGCCGGCGGAGTGGTGATGGTGGTGGTGGTGGTGGTGGTGGTGGTGCCCCCGCCCGCCCCCCTCGTGCGACACCGCCTGACCGCCAGGCCCAATGACAACCACCGGCCCCACATCCGCCAGTGGCTGCGGCTCCGTGCCAAAAAAGCCCTGCAGGACACCTCGCGCCCGCGTGCGCACGTCCGGCGACCCGTGCGTCATGAGCGCCTCAATCCGTTCCACGCCGTGCGCGTCGGCCACATACGCGGCCATTCGGTTGAGCGCCGACGCGGCGCCGCGGCGGTTGGCCGCTGCGTCTGCAGCCGTCATGGCCCCTGCGTCCGACTCGCCGACCGCCAGGATATTGCGAATGCCCTTGAGAGCAACAGCCGCAACGGTGGAGCACCCCTTCCACAACACGTCCAGCTCCTTGGTACAATGGAGAAGACCGCAGAGGGCGCGGACGCCGCCCAGCTCGGCCAGAACAGCGATTTGTCCAGAGTCCCGGTTGGCCGTGATGTTGTAAAGTCCCCACGTCGCGTCTTCCCGGCACGCCGTGTCCTGGCACTCCACCAACCGCAGCAGCGGCGGCAAGATTCCAGCGTCCAACACGTCCTTCACCTGGTGAGCCGACTCGGTGATGTTGGACACAATCCAGCAACACTCCTTCCGGATGCCCCGCTCGTGAGAGGTGAGCAGCTCGCGCAGGCACGGCAGCGCCGCACAGTCAATAATCACCTGCGTCTGACGGTCGTCCCCACAGGCAATGTTGCCAATGACCTGCAGCGCGGCCGACTGCACAGCTGGGACGACGGCCGAGAAAGAGACCGAAACAGGCATCTGCGACGACCCGGATCCTAGGTCCTCGGACCAAGTCGCCCCCGAGGCACCTTGGGACGCGGGGGGTTGGGGGTAGGAGGGTGCCGCAACAGCTGTCTGTAGCAGCGCGACCAGGCGGGGGACAACCGCAGCGTCGAGGATGGCTTGAATCCGCTCATTCTGGATGCCGTCGCCAAAGAGCTGGCACAGGCCCAGACACGTCTCCTTCAAGACCTGCTCCCCAGATGGTGCCGATAATAAGTTGGCAAACACCTGGGCAGACTTGCGGACCTGCGCAGAGGTAAAACGACACACAAGAGGGAAAACGGTCATAGAAAAATGCCACGTATCACACGCATGTCAGTCAGATGTCCGCACTGTGCGTGCGCATAGCCGACATCAGCAACACACGAGACCCAACTCACGCAACGCAACACCGCTCATCACGTACTTCGGCGAGAGACATGTCAGACGGGAGCCGGCCAGAACAGTCACCCAGGCTGTTCTGCAGCTGCAACGCAGCATCAGAGGCCATTGGCGATGCATTCTCCGCCATAGCCTATGGGAGGGCACCAAAAGTCGAGCAGAGATGGCGACGGGGGGAGCGCGTACTGTTGCAACGTTGGTTAGTCCAACAGCCTTACCTCAAGTGGAGTATGGAACTACAAAAGTCCCGCAGAGATGACGCAGATGCGCACCCACGCGACTACAAGGGGTCAACACGCACTGCCAACGCGCGCGCGCTCGGCCCGACCACGAGCTTGACTCGAACCGGCAAAATGAACGGCGAGGGACGGCGTGTATCGACTGCGCTGAGCACCACAAGCAAGCGCAGGGGGCCTGCCGAAAAGAACCCGAACACAACGAAAGCAACGTTCCACACTGGCTCCTCCCACCGCAGGCCCGCAATGTTGGGGGAGGGTAGCCCGCACCACGGACGACGCTCGTGCGTGTCGCGTACAGCACCGCCCATTGCGTCTTTCCCCCGCCATGGACCTCGTCGCCCGCCCCGCCCACGCGCAAGACGCGGACCGCGCCCTCCCCGCCTGCACTGATAGCGTCAAAGCCCAAAGAGGGAGCCACGACCAAACCGCCGAATGCACCGCCACAGCCGCCGCACCCCGCTGCGATCCGTCGATCGGGCGTCCGACACGCTTCCCACGATGCCCCCACCGGGCGCCGCCGCCCCCTGCCACCAACCACCAGCCCGAGAACCCCCCAAACGCACCGTTAACCACCCACAAGAGTCGAAAGAGTTTGGTGGCGTGGGCCGCCACCGTGTTGAGTGCCGCCCGTCGCAGAGCCGTACCGCCGGTCACGCGGTAGCACAAGGGTTACGCGCCCGCGCCCGCGGGGTAGACGCCGTCGTGGCACGGGCGCGCCTCCAGCCACCGTCACTGTCACGGTCGGGGTGGCGCGTCGCCCGCTGGTCGAGCGGGGGAGAGCTCAATAAAATTAGGGGAGGCGGCTGGGACGCCGCCCACGCATAGGCAAAGCCGCACAACCGCCTGCGCCGAGGCAGGCCGTCACCGCCGTCGCCGTGAAGATTGCGGGGAGGGACTCGTCGGGGAGGCGCCGTGGCCGCGGCCGCATCCCCCTCTACGGTACCGCTCGGTGCGACGAACACGAACACGCGCTCCGAGGGTGACACTAGAACTGAGTCTGAGCGAGCGACAGTTTGAAAAAGCAAACGATCCAGACGAGTGGAACCGAAATATGGAATGCTATCACCGTCACAACTCAAGTGCGATCTCCCAGCTCAGCTCGCACTCACTTGCTCTTAATTCGAGAGAAAGTCCGTTCGCAATGCATGTCGAGCACAATGATCGAGACACAGTCGCTGGCACGTAGTACAGTCATTATTCGGTTCAATCCGCCTTGGGTACATCAACAGTGGATAAAACCGGGCCGAAGAACGCACCATAGGCACCGAGAGAACGGGAAATGTGGACTGCAGAAACATCTATGTTCGACCTGTTGAATTTATTCTCAGGCAGGATCAACTTCACAAATCCGAGCTCATCCGGGAGGAATGGAACGCAATGTTGCCCGCGCAGATTGCCTGCTGGTCTGCGTGAGGGCGGATGGCCTTCCCAACAGGGCAAACGCTGAGCGCAGACGCCAGCCTGGTGACGTTCAGCATGTTGCTGACCACGAAAATTTGGACGTGCCCTCTCTGGAGGCCATCATGGCCAACACGACGCTGCAGCCTACGTTCCAGAGCGCAGGTAGTCAAGACGATGCGCAGGTGATGCGTGGCAGGGTGGTGGCTGAGACCAATGTTGAGGCCATCAATGAGACGGTTGACATAGTTCTGGCTGGGGCAGACCATGAAGAGTGATGGGGCATGGTGGGTTGGTACGAGGCACACTCTTGCGTGTTCAGGTGCTGCTAAGGCAAGCGAAAATGGAACTTATCTCGACCGAGTCGCACGAAAATGCTGTCATTTGTACTTCTCTATCTGCCCATTACTATTGAAATCATCTCATGGAAGCTTATCGCAAGTCCAGCGAGAGAAAGCTAACTACTATCAGCGACAGAAAACAAATGGCGAAGAATAAAACTGAATAATGACTGTATCTCATCCAGAAGCGCACCCAGTCGATTGTGTAAAGGAAAAGCGTCGTGTGGGCCTTTTGCAGCGCCTGAGAGCACTGTAGTTCGAAGATCACAAACAAGTCGCCTCAGTACGCTCGAATGAAGAGGGGCCCGTACAGCCGTGGTCGGCCCACCCCAGATGGAATGTGATATGAATTCAAATGCACGGCCGGGTGGAAAGTCCAAAAATGAGGAATGACATCTGGAGGCTGGGGATTAGATCATTTCAGTACAGTTTCCCCGCGACCTGGGCATCAGCACATGCGGCGCTTTATTTTAGAAATCTCATCTTAGGAGGCTTGACGAGTTTGCAAGATGAGACAAACGCCTTACGCCCTTTGACGTCTGATGGTATTGCTGATCCCCGAATTTTGTCCTGGGGGACAGAGACCGAGACTGACTCTAAATAAGAGCACTCTTTTGGTTTAAAACGACAGTAAGAAGGCATCGAAGCCAATAGAAAGCCCGCATTCGGTGCCAGGACCTTGCATCCAGCAGAACTCACTGTTTGTTGCCGCTGGATCCGCTTTTCTTGGCACGGAGCAAGCTGCCCACGCGAGATTTTGAGATTTTCTACTGTTTCCTCGCCAGAAGTGCAGAAAGAAAGAGGAGCTGATGTTGGTTTCCAGGCTGTATGGAGACATGTAAACAATCAGGAGCATTCAGTCAGTCTCTGTCCACCAGGACAAATTTCGGGGATCAGCAATACTCCCTGCGATCTTCATGGTTCTCTCCTTGCCACGTAGCACTTGCATCTGTCCCAGAACATCTGTTCGACCAGGACGGAGAGCCTTGCACGAAATCGCTCTCTCAGGGGCAGTCCGCATGGATTAGTTGGCTAATTCTAAACCAAGCGGCCCTGGAGGCCTCGACCTTTGAAAGCCTCTACCTCCGTTGGGCACTGCACAAAAAAACTGAGAGTTCTAAAGAAAAGCACCACACATCATTAGAGAGCGTCGGCAAGTCGGGCGCGGTTATCAGACGTTGGGGCCCCTACAGGAGCTGTCACTTTCGACCACTATCTGTCACAGCCTCGTTCGAGGCCGCATAACGAGCCGGAGAAACACCAGCAGAACCACTTTTGCAAGCGTGCCGCGTGTGGTCAACTGACTAGATTCGCATACACTGCATGACGGCCCCGTGGGGGCCGGTCACTCCTCACGCGTCGCCACGTCGCGCCATGCGGCTAGCGGACCTGTTTCTGCATATAGTGGTTGATCATCTCTGAGTGGCCGATCAGGCCGGAAGCCTTGCTACCTGGCCACCGGACGCCATCCCAACAGGAGTGGGCGCAGGAGGGGGCGGAGGAAAGGGTGCCCCTCGCTGTACTCTACTGAACAGGCCTGATTTTCCAGGTGGATGACGAGTCGCGCTGGGGGCACCCCAGTCAGAGCGTCCAAATGACGTGGGTGGCGGTCACAGCGGGGCCACCACCGGCACAGGACGCCTGGGCTCAGTATATGCACCGCAAGCTGGTACCTGGACCGCGTTGCGCATCGCATGACGCACGCCGATGTCCCGTGGTTGACGTCACGCTCCCGTCGTTGGCACCGTCATCTTCCCGCTCTGACGTTTCCGGCCTGCGTCAGGCCCCGTGGATCGTGGACGACGATGTAGCTGATAATGATCTACACACGGCCGTCATGCGTGGGGATCCAGCCACCCTGTATAGGCGCCGCGCGCTTTTCTCGGTGCATGGAGAACTGGTGTGCAAGCGTGTCGAAGGGTCCCGTCCAGGCCGTCGCCTCAACCGGCCTTGCAAATTTCGACCGGTGCGTACGCCTTTTGCGAGACTACATCCGTGTGGACGGGAATCTGGCGGTTTGCGGCGATGCCGCGTTTCAGGACGGCCTTTGTCAAGGGCGATGGGCCAGCCTGCAGCGCTGTATGGGGCGCGCCCGTGCCTTTATCTGATGCTCAACTCAACAACGGTCGTGGCTGTGAAGGCGCGCCGGTTGGGACGGCGTGTTACATACGTATGGCCGAGACGGAGGCCAACGACGCCCAGTACCACATTACCCTGCACGATGACTTGGTCGAGCACATGTGGGCTGACAGCGGCAGTCTTACGTCCCCTGATGTACGGTTGTCGAATGTAGGTGGGCTGAGAGAGTACGCGAGGCTGGGGTGGTGAGTCGTTCGTTGAGCGAGAAGAATATGGAGCAAAGGTTCTTTATTCTCTTTGGGCAGGGTTTTCTTGCTTGGAACCACTCTCCCTACGTTACATGCGTGGCAGGGTAGCACGTATATCAGGTGAATATGCGTGAACAGCGCATCTTTCAGTTGACCATGGCTGAGCAGCACGTCTGTCAGATGACTACCCTACAAGAAAAATCACCCGGTATATCCCGGGTTTTGGGTCCCCGAAATCCCGGGTTGATGGAGGAGAAACCCCCTCTCAGACGGCCGACAAGCGCCCTCAACATACCGGCTTTCCCGGGATATACATGGATGCAGGGTTCTCCACAGGCCTCCAGGGGAGCCATCGCAACCCGGGATCCTTAGGATTATGATTCGCTCACAGGAAGCCACGTTGCATAAATGATTGGCTGAGATGGGTCCTGTCAGGCAACCAAATTGACAAAGGTATGACCCACCACATGACCACATTCGACATTTATCATCTGACTCATGTACAAAAACTCTGTCTGTAAACATAGGTTTAACAACACTTTACATACTCCTACTGGTGCCGCTCTTGTTTGGAATCGTGTAGTTTGATCAATCATGACTTTTCTTATATTGATTTGTTTGCTTATTAAAACAATACATGTTTACTAGGCTAAAGCTACGAAATGGATGCAAAAAACTCTTGCGCCGACCTGGGGGCGGGGGCGTGTGCGCCAGCCCGGTCGCGGGGCGCGGCCGGTACAGAAGGTAGCAGTGGAGCTGCCACTGACGGTGGCGCCGGCAACGCGGTGGCCAGGGCCGGTGGCGTCGGCGCCGAGTTGGCCTTGGCAACTTGTGCGCGGTACTCCGTGGCGTTCGTAGCGAGCCTCGACAAAAGGGCGCACGCCCCCCACGACCTCTGGCAAACGGCAAGCCGCGGCTCCAGGTCCTCCAGGAACTCAATAGCCGAGGCCAATGTGGCCCGCGGCTGGTTACAAAACGTTGCCTTCTCGAAGTAGGTTGCCGCCCTCTTAGTCAGCCGATGCAGCTCCTTCTCGTCTGCGGCAGAGATTCCCAGCTCCGGGGCGCCGACGACCTTCATCCGGTTCACGGATTTGCCGGTTGGCATTGGCACGGAGCGGCGCCCCGCGTGCTTGTCCTTGTCAAACTCAAACCCCCCCCGTCCGCTTGTGCGCCCCCGGATGCGCTCCGATTTTTTAGGTCGGGAGCGAGCCGGCATCGGGG
>Ga0209831_1002610_pt1 | contig 15475 bp, 22 predicted proteins | sample Maine_Asex4_meta_FD_187451 | JGI IMG/M metagenome (GOLD analysis project Ga0209831, IMG submission 187451) | Marine algal microbial communities from Maine, USA - Maine_Asex4_metaG (SPAdes) (version 2) | ecosystem: Host-associated > Algae > Red algae > Unclassified | place: Maine, USA | collected...
GCCCGTCCAGGCGGCGGCCCCCCCCCCGGGCGCCGCCGTCCACCACCGCCCCTGCGGCGGCGCCTCGACGGGCACCGCAAGGGCGGTGTGGACAAAGAGGGCCGGCCCGAGGCCGCTGTCGTCGGCCTCGTCGGGGGGTTGAAAGGCGCCGCCGCCCTCCCTCTGGGCCCGCCGCCGCCGCCGACGGGTAGCGGAGGACGCGCTCCGTCGCAATGGCGCCGGGAGAAGGGGGGACTCTCAAGGAGCAAGTATCGTCCGCCCGTCCTTGACCGTGTTGCTGCTGCCGTGCATTTCGGCACATGGTGGAAGGAAGTGGGGAACGCGGCGCGCGGCGGGGCGGGGCCAATGCCACTGCCGCCTTGTGCCGGCCGCCAGTCCGCACCGCCGGCGGAGCTGTCGCGCGGGGGCGGCCCCGCCCGTGGAGAAACATGTGGTTGACGCCACGAGGCTGCCGCCGCCGAGCCGGCGGTCGCAGCGACCCTCACAGCCAAAGCCGACGCCGCCCAATTCAACGCGCGTCATGGACACAGAAGCGGCCGACGGGTCGCCCGGCAAGGCGGTCGCCTCCGTATGGCAGATGTGGCCGACGTGTCGCCCGCCGAGGCGGTCGCATCTGTCGGCCACTCCATCAGGGCCGCTGTCACTATCGCGGCCGACGGGTCGCCCGCCAAGGCGGTCGCGTCCGCCGCCCAGTCGGTCTCGGCCTTGATCAGCAGCGCGGCCGACGGGTCGCCCGCCAAGACGGTCGCATCCGTCGGCCAGTCGGTGGTGGCCGTCGTCAGCAGCGCGGCCGACGGGTCGCCCGCCGAGGCGGTCGCATCCGTTGGCCACTTAGCTCGCGCCATGGTAACCGACGCGGCCGACGGGTTGCCCGCGGAGTCGGTCGCAGCCGTCCGCCACCTGGTCGGGGCGCTCCTCACCAACGTGGCCAACTGGTCGGCGCAGGGGCGGCCGCATCCAGCGCACATGTGCGTGGCCATGTGTGATGCCCCCATTCCGTCTTCCTGTTTCGTGTCTAAAGCCGTGACCGCCACCACAGGCCGTCTCATGTGTGGGTTGCGGCCTGTACGGCTCTCCCGCCTCACCCCCAGCTTTCGGAAACGGTCCAGTCTGGTGCGGTGTGGGCCCTCGACGGTCGCGAGCGCGTCTCCCGCCGCGCTCTCTCGCGTGCCGGGGGGAGGGCATCGTCAGTTACATCACCGTCTCCCCTCCCCCCCAGCCTTGCTCCCTGCTTGGCAGGAACTTTCAGGGACAGGAGCAGTGCTTACAAAATGACATCGACCCTGCCGGGCCACGCCGAATTATTTACCACCGCAGCAGGCATGTCGCACGCCGATTTAGTCCGCCATCGTCGACCCGGCAGGAATCTCCATCGAGAAGGATTCTCGATGGGGCTTCGATGGGCCTTGAGAACCCCATCGAGGCATGCTTTCGATGGATCTTCGATGGACCTTCGATGACTGTACGTCGAGGAAGCCGGCTCGGAAGCTCCAGTCTCATGATTCGTTGCTCGTAACGGTCGCCAAAAAAGGCTTGTCCAATAGCGTGAGTGTTCTAAACATGAGTTGAACGCTAAAACTATTTGACCAGGGTGATTGTATTGTGAACTTGAGCTCGATCGAGCGTCATTGCAATTAGACAGAGAGAGGACATTCCCCGACAGCACGGCACCACCCGACCCCGGCACGCCCTCCCGACCCCGGCACGCCCTCCCGATACAGTGTAAAACCGCGCCTTGCTGGCGGCCATCTTTTCGCGAGCGTCTCTCAGACATCTAAGTCACGACGGTTCGCGCTTGCGGCCTCGCTCGTTACCTGACAACGTAAATCAAAGACTTCGAGCAGGTAAGCTCGTCGTGGATACCGCACCCTGCTGATCACATTCCCTGGGAATTCTAGTTCCAATGCCTTCTACAGTGAGCGGCATACCTGTGAAAGCCCTTATCCAAAGCGTACAGTAGCTGGACCTATCATTTGCGGAAGAGCGTGCACAATGTAACGGCGACCGAGTCTCGAAGTGCAGTCCGTCGGAAAGAAACGCACGTGGTGTTGGGTTCTTGTTAGCGGTTGTTCTGCATCGGTCGATGCACTTTGATGGAGGCTCGGATGCACCCAAAAACGCCCATCGAACGCCGCCTTCGATGGCCGATGCAGCCCGATGCATGCTCGATGCATGCTCGATGCGATTTCCAGCCGGGCCGACGATGGAACCCTCTATTCTGGCTTTCGGCATCAGATTGGCTACAGTATTACTGATCCCCGAACTTTGTCCTGGTGGACAGATACTGACTTGCGGACCGACTATGTCCTCCAATCAGATGACCCCCTGGGACTGACTTGGTTCTACTGATTACTTACATGTGCCCATACAGCCTGGAAATCAACATCAGCCCATTTTTTTTTCTGCACTTCGGGCAAGGAGACAGTAGAAAATCTCAAGATCTCGCGTGGGCATCTTGCTCCGTCCCACGAAAAGCGGATCAAGCGGCAACAGAAAGTGAGTGCTGCCGCATGCCAGGTTCTGGCACCAGATGCGGGCTTTCTATTGTCTTCGATTTGTTCTTACTGTCGATTTAGACCAATAGAGTGCTTTTATTCACAGTCAGTCTCTGTCTCTGTCCGCAGGACAAAAAATCGGGGATCGGCAGTACACAATTCTCGCATGCCATTGGACAGTGCGAACAGTCTGCATCAGCTGCTCACCTGAGTGCCTCCCGTGAGCCATGGCATTCATTCCTCGGGTCAAATAACCGATTTACTGCCGTGCTCGGACGCAAACCAAACTCATTCATCATTTAGGCGTGGTCGTGGGCCGGGGAGACCTGCATCGACCACAGTACAAAGCCACTTCTTGCTGCGCAACGCTCTCTCATCTCTCATCTAGTGTCAGACCTGCCCGCCACGCCATCCGTTTGAGACGAGCGGCGTCCAAGCACGTTCACTGGAAAACTGATGGGAGCCAGTCCCGCCCAGATAGTGTCCAGATCGAGACTTAATATATTAAAACATACCTGGAATCGGCGAAAGACACTGTGAGGCCGGGGCACGGCCTCGAAATCTTGCATTGACAGCAAATCAAAGAGCGCATCCTCCGTCCGCTGACCGAAGACTCTGACCCGAGAGCGGCTCAGGGCAATCAAGTATACAAGCTTGCACTGCCGACAGATGGTACACGGGCGATGCAAGCTGTTTGGCAGGACCACTTTGCAGCTCGAAGAGTGCCTTGGTCCGCTCGTGCAGGTAATTGTCCATCAGACTGGCACGGATCGCTCGTGTTGCGCCTCGTGCAACGCGGATGGTTTTTTATGTCAGGCGTTGACATCGAAAATTCTTGCGCGTTGTGCCGTGGCACTGCCAGGTGTGGTCGTATTCACCCCATGCCATTGCGTGTTGAGCGCGATTCTGGTCGGATTGGGCTTCATTCGCATGCTGTGCTTCAATTCTCTGTCGCGTGGCATGGCCGAGTCCATTATCAAAAGAATCTAGAGGCGATTTCTGCACGATCTGCAATCGGTTTGAGACACATCAGCCATCATCGTTCAGTTAGTCCCCGGCCATACGAGGCGAGGCTAGATTGGGGCCTCATCAGAACCAGCAACGTAGGTCTATACGTTCCATCGGCCAGAGTGCTGTCGATGGTCGATGTGGCAAATTTCATGCCAACGTTTGGGATACGGGGCCCCCAGGATGGTATTTCCATTCAGTGACCGACACGTTGCACCTCCAGATGGGGTTATATGGAAGATGGGGCCGACGTTGCTGGGATTTCCCTCAGGCGTACTTCGATTTCGGTGACACACTCAGTAGTCTACTTTCTGAAAGACGCTTTTAGGCTACTTTGTCCGTCCGCGACCACCCCGGATTGCTGATCGTTCAACAATATCAGTTTTTTACACCCGATTCCAGCCAGTGGGCCAGTGTTCTCACGAGTTTAAGGATTTAATGACACTGCGTGGACATGAAGTGCAGATCGGTCGGCATTCCAGCCCCCATGAGAGAACTATGCACAAAACAAGTAACAAGTTTTCAGACGAACGACAACGGACAACTAACTCTGGCAAGAGGTGGGGTGGGGCCGGTGGGGTGGGCTGGGGTGGGGTGGTGTGTGGTGGGGTAGCGCGGGTACAGTGGCGCGGCGTGGGGTGGCGCTGGGCGGGATGGGGTGGCGCGGGTGGGGTAGCGCGGTCTGGAATAGCGCGGGTGGGGTGGCGCGGAGTAGGATGTCGCGGGTGGGTTGGCGCGGGGTTCGATGGCGAGAGTGGGGAGGCGCGGGGCGGGGTTAGGTGGCGCCGGAGCGGCTGAGACGCGCGCGTGGCGTCGGTGGGGTTGATTTTGGTGAGGTGCGGCGAGTGAGCTGGGGTGTGGTGGGGTGGCGCGGGTGTGGTGGCGCGGGTTGGGATGGCGTGGCGCGGGTGGCGTTGGGCGCGGGTGGCGTAGGGTGACGCGGGTGGCACGAGTGGGGTGTGGTGTGGTTGGGTAGGGCTCGTGGGGTGGGGTGAAGTAGGGTAAGGTGAGAGCGGTAGATGAAATGGAACGCGAAGCGTGGAGGATGGCGCGCTTGCGGTACTGTCGAACCGGATTGAAGAATAACAGGCGAGGAGTCGATCACGTCGTGTGATACGGACATGTATGACATCTTCTGGACAGGGCCCCGACACCGTATTCTGTGGAACCCTACAGGCGCATACAAGCTGACGGGCACTCTTGTCGTACAGAGCATTGCGATAATGGAGCTTCGTGCATGAAGAACACCCTTTCCTCCGCGTTTCTGACGGCTTAGCGACCGAGTTGCTCGTCGTCGACGGGTATCTGGAGGTGCGAAGATGTACACGTCACGTAAGAACGGGTACACATATGACATCTTCTGCCTAGGGCTTCGTGCAGTGCTTCTTGAGCGCTCGACAGACGCTGGCCGGCCGACGGGCACCAGATTAGCCATGCTGTCTTTGTGCCTGACGGATGATCTTTAGCCAGCTCCATTGATATAGTTTTTCATGATTCGCATGCTGCTTTTCGGTAGCGACAGCTCATACCAGTTGGTGCGAAGAACAGCTCTGTTTCCAATTGTAAGATAGCTGTTTGACACTTATTGAAAGGGCCCTTTCACTCTGGTTGCTTGGATGCGACCATGCGTGGAAGAAGAGGTGCTAGCCTGCCCACGGGCACGACGCGCTAGCCGGCCCACAGGCACTAGTTTCAAATAACACTGCATGCTCAGAGCTTTTGGATGGCTCGGTGGTAGGTAAGGGCGATCGCAGTAGTTAATTAATTTTGGGCTCAGAGCTGCTGTGAATTGCTGCGATTTGTTGTGTGCGCTCAGTGTGCTCTTTCTGGGCGCATTTTGGGAGCTCCGTGGGCGCGTAGAGTACCCTCAAGCGCCAAACGCCTACGTGATCCTGGACGTGCTGCTGGACGCTCTAAATATTCATTGTCGTACTTTTTTGACCACAGTGTCGATCGTGTGACGGACGACTCTGTCTGCAGTCTCTGTGGGCGTAGAGGCCTTGTCTACAGCTGTCTCAGCAACACGGCGGGAAGGCTCGTCGAGAGGTGACCATCACAGCAGCGTTGGCCCTCGTCTTAGCGCCAAAGTAGCAGCATCCTTGTCATCCACCTCCCACGACGGCAAGAGATTTTTGACAAGGATTTCTAATTGGCCACAGCTTCGTACGTGTGTCGGTCGGCGTGATTGCGTAATGCGCACATTCATTTCATGTCTTCATGGCCCGGCGGTCTCGTCATGTACTTCACAACCTGCGACCTATTCAGATGTTCTCTTGTTTGTCCTTCGGAGCGCCGCTGTGGGCGGCACGCAGACATGTTGGGACTTGTGGTTGACCGGCGACTGTACTTCTTTCACAGGCATGGATTACTTCGCAGATGGTCGCTCGTTACTTAAAAGCACACTCAAGGTTGTAAGAACAACAGGGGTCTATCAGTTCATTTATGGGTGCTACAAAGGGCGCTTGAGGGGCGCACTGGGCGTTCAAAAGGCGCTGGGCGGCGCAATAGGCACCAGCGCTCCTAAACTTGGGGCTCACTTAACAAGCCTATTGCTTTGAGCGTTTCTCAAATCTAATCATTCTTTGACTGCGCGCATTACAAGAAGTACTCGCTGCGTACACTAATGCGTGAAAAGGAAATACGAGCGGGGCACCGGACCGGAGCCACCGTTTACGCGAGATGTCCGCGCGCCTTTAAGTGCGCTGCGGTGCAGTGCGCGATGCGGCCTGCCTGGCTGTCCGATGCATCGTCCATCCGGTGAGGCCGCATCGCGGCCTCCCGTCCAGAAACGTTTCCGGTGTATACCGCGTTATCTGCCTCGGAATCCCGGGTAGCCCGGACTTCCTTTGAAAATGTGCCCCCTGGGAGAAAATTGTTCGGAATTCCGGGTCACGAGAAATCAGCTCACTCGAATCAGCTTGGGATTTCGGCCACCCCCCTGCCCCCCAGCGGTGCTTCGGCTGACGCGCTTCTCCCTCTGAATGCAGGTGGTGGCTTTGATCGGGGCGGGATCGTCTGCCGTGACAGCGCGAAGAAAGCATTGCTACCAGCTGTACCCGTTCACAACTGGCTTGATGACATGATCCCCCAAGCGTAGTTCAGGCTGCTCCTCTGGGTCTGAGATTTACACAGGCCAGATAAAAGCCAGGCTGCCACGTTCTAAAGAGCCTCTGGTCGAGAGCGATTTGGACGCGTCCCAAATTTTCAGGACGCGTTCCAATTTTCTAGGCGTTCACAGCCTCTGTGATACGTAGTTCATAACCCAGGATGATCCGCGGACGGCATGTCGTGATCCACGGTGGATCCCATCTTGCTCGCGCTTTTCTGCGCCTGTCGCTTGCAAGGCGCCTTCACAGGTGGCTTCGCAGTCGCTGTGTAGTTGCTGTCTTACTGTGGTAGGGCTCAACATGGTGGATGACGATGACGACCGGACGCATGTGTATTCGATGTGTGCCCGTTGAAGATACCAATTGAGGGGGGAGCGGGGAGGCAAGGAGCCGGGATGAGACACACACTGGCACGCTGCAGATATGACGGGATAAAAAGGCTCACCTCCTCTTCCCTACCCACCCTCTATTCGCGGCCCAGCTCCACTGGTCATCCCGTAACGTTCCCTTGTATGGTTCTCCTTCTCGTGACGAACATAGGCCAACGATACCAGACATCGCGCAGGCGTTTCGCGGCAGGATATGGGCGTACTAATGCATTGACTGTCATCGCCTTATCCTGGAGCCGACTGCTGGACAGGAGTGGGCAAAGTGGGGATTAATCTTTGACAACAACCCGGCGTTCTTCTCAGCGAGACCTATCAGATGCGCCCAAGAACAGTCGGAACGCAACTATATAGCCGGAGTTACATCCGATTGCCATCCGATGAATGGAAGCGTTCAGCTACAAGCGCACATTGGATCGGTACGGATGCTTCAGGTCACGCACCCAGAAGCTCCCCTCATGTCTTGAAGGGTAGCGCGGGGCCCCTGAGCCCGTTTTTGTAGTGAAAGAACGAATCTGAGCACCTTTGGCACTCTGGTGGCCACGTGCATTTGTGTGCCGCTCTTGCACAAAAACGCTGACCGGCTGCTCTTGAGATAAGTCGGCAAACCTTTGACAACCTCCCTGCGTTCTTCTCAACGAGACCTATCAGATGCGCCAAAGAAAAGCCGAAATGCGTTTATAGAGCCGGAGTTATGTCGCATCGCCAGTCGACAGAAGCGCAGCGTCGCAGCTGTTGCTCCGCCCATTTCCCTCTTGCGTGCGCAAGATGCCGTTAGGGAACACTTGCGTGTTCCGTGAGTGACTCAATTCCAGCCCGTTCTTGCATCATACAATGAAGACCACCACGTCTGCACTGGCGCCTGATCGCCAACATGAGCAGTGGAGGCTGGACACGGTGAATGTCGGCATGAAGCAAGTGTGCCTGTTTTGAAGGATAACCGTGATTGCTGACAACGGCGAGGGCGACCAATGGTCTGTCGCATTTGAAGCAGTGACCAACCGTGAACAGAAGAGCAGGTACCCTGGCTCTTAACTGGGCGTGCCCCCAACACGGTGTCGCGCCGGCCCACGCACGAGAACGCTCCAAAGAAGAGGTCGAAAGCTCCAGCAAAATTACAGAAGCGTACTTCACTTGATAGTTAGGGAGTTGAATACCATACTCCAAGGATCTGTCTTTTCTGACGCAAGGCTGTCCACGGCGACGGGTCTCGCGACCATCGTTGCCACATCCACCATCCCAGCTGCCACTCCCGCGCTCGTGGCTTCTCGATGGCTGCCGCCGGTGGTGGTGGTTTCGTGAAGATCCTGAGCTCTACCCTTGCCTTGCAGGACCTGGCTGTGTGATAATACACCCTGTCTGCGCGTGACTGCTTTGGCCTTCTGTACACGTGCACATCTCTCTCTCCACTCCTGTCTTAAAGCTTCTCGACGTAAAATACCCTACGGCAAACACCGTGACGGATGATGCTGCCCGGGCCGTCGCCTGCGCAAGCCTGGGATGGTCCAGTCCATTGCTCGCCCCTCGGCTGGGGCACGGTCTACCGGGGGCGGCTTGTGCTACCGCTGGGACGGCCAGAGCTATCGTGGCGTCCCCGCGGGTGGCGCGTGCACCCGCTCGGCCTGTGAGTGGCGCCCGAAAGGAGCCCACGTTGATGCGCCTGGCCACTAAGCTGCAGATTATTGCATGGAACAACGGCGGCAAGTTGTTGCGGTGGATCACGCAGCAGATGAGGGGGGTGGTACTCCGAGACCGCCGTCAAGAGTGCGTCCAGGCGGCGGGCGGTCGTATTGGCGCAGCTGGCCCAGGGAGCGTCGGTGCACGCACTTACATCCAGAAGACCCTCTATCTCGAAATGGACGCCTGCTTAATTTCCTGGGACCGCGCGGTACGGTCTCGCAGCACGCCTAATCGAGGCGGCTCCTTTAAGTATGAAAGTGACGGTAGAAATACACGAATTGGATGAAACCGTCCCGATGCCTGCAGTAGTCTCAGTGGCTGTCGTGGACGCTGGCGGTGGGAATATCAATGGGACGGCCTGTCCTCATCGACAGCAGGTCCGTCGGTTGCAAGATGGCCTACCTCGAGGCTCATCGTCACCGTGACGCCATCATGCTGTCTACCTCCCCTCCACCCACTTCAGGGAGCCAGAAGGACACTTGCGCCCCCGACCAGTCATATAGCACGGCATGACATCCGCAGCATGTTGCTCGGCAGTGGCAGGGACCGCACCGTCCCTCTGCTACCGTGGAGGTACGCATACCAATTTCTGTGGGTACTTTTGTAGATGTTCGTCTGTCAACTTTGTACTCGGTGTGTCATAGCGTTCTCCGCTCAAAGCTGCCTCGGTCTGTGCCAAAAGTACCCATCCGACCGCTATTGGTTATGTCACTAGAAAACATCAAACCTAACCATCGACTTTGCTTCTCCGATCCCACGGTCTGCCCACGTCTGCCCAGCTCCAAGCATCTTTTTCCCATCAAGTGTTGGCCTTCTTTTTCTCCCTAGTTCACTTACATTTCCTTACCCACACAGATGAGGCGTTCGCGCGGCAAGCTAAGGCAAGCAAGACCGTATACGGAAAGAATCCGGCAACGATTGTCAGGGTGGCGGCGGCCCTGCCGTTTCGACGGAACAAGGGCGGGTCGCCCACGAATGCTGACGTAATTCTGTATCACGATTGCGCCCCGTGCAACGCTGCTGCAGTCCGTCGTCAGCAGGCTGTAGCGCCGGAACGGCTGTCGACACTGGCGGGCAGGACGGATAACGATTTCGACCCCCCCCACCCGTGTCTCTGACCACCCACTGACCCGACAGCTGACCGTTCCCGCTCGGTTCGTGCAGCTGTTGCCGGAACACCGTCAGTAGGGGCTGTCGTGGTGGCGGGTGCGACAGCTGAGACCCAACTGGTCGCGCCGGCATTCGTGCTTCGTGTGAACGCGGCCCTTCGCCCCCCCCCCCCCCAAGACTCACTCCCAGCCTCCCAGGTGGGCGAAGCAGCGAAGTTGGGCGGCTCGGTTGTGCAGTGACGGAGGCTCAAGACGCGCACAGCGGGTGTCGCAGCGGTGGGCCAAGATTCTACCAGTGACACCGCGCAGTCCAGCGGTCCGCGCTGTGACACGCCCTCGCCGCTTGCGCGCACAGGCACCGCTGTGAAAGTGCTCTTCCCTCTTGTGCCTCACTGCACCACTCTCGAACCCACCTTGACGTGGGAAATCTTTGAAGCGAGCGGCACGGCTGTTCCTCCGCCCTCTCCACATATGATATTGGACGGTACAGCGACTGCGGCTGCGCCCAGCGCGTCACAGCTCACTCCTTGAGTGACCGTCAACCAGGTTTTGGAGTTTCTAGGCGCGGCTTGAATGCTCGAAGAAACTGCAGCTTTGGACCTAAACCATGAAGCCGCGGCCATCTTGGCGCGGACGGTTCCAAGTGCTTATCTGCATCTCACGCGAACGGGCGCATCAGTGTTTACACTCAGAAACCGTCCGTGTTAAAACCTGATGTTGGTCAAAGCCGGCGCAACCGGCGCTTGACCGTGGCTGTTCGTGATATTTTAAGTGCCGCTGGGAGCCGTGCCTGCAGATTCCGACTACGCCGGACCGCCACACAGCAGATCGAGCTCTTGGAATCCATTGGAATCAGCTACGCAAAGTTCAACCGGATTCGGGTGTTCTTTGGGGGGGCTTCGAGCCCGCTGGCAAGCCCGCAAAGTCTACAGCAGGCACGATCTGCCGTTCTGAAAATGCTAACCAATGACGTCGCCTTCTTGGACAGTGGGGCCCACCTGAGCCACCTCTGTTGCGCGGTGTAAGGGCGATTGTCTGATCTGTGGTACGCCCTGCTGTTTGTAGAGTACCCGTGGTTAGACTCAGTGGGCGAGGCTATCCCACAAACTCGCTATTACGAGGTCTTTAGCACTGGGAGGCCTCAATAAGAGATATCTTCCCTTCGCCTGACATCAGAGATGTCCATATCTCTGTTGGATTGAAAAAAGGGAGGGGACCTGTCATCTGTGAATGTTGGGATGGGGTTAATGTACCAAAAGGACCCAAACAGACTGGGAAATACTGTCCTGATGACAGTCTGCCCTGAGTCCAAGGACAAATTCTCTGAGTTTGCAGCCATACTGTTTCCACATGAGGAACAGTTCCATCAAATTGCCCTCACTGGCATTGTTATGGGGTCTCAGCGGCGGGCAGTGCGTGTCTTAGTTTACAGCGACTACCCATGCGTATGCAACATTACAGGCCATGAAGTGCCCAGCGCGTCGCTGCCATGACGTATGTGCCTGGGAACCAAGAGCCAGAGCGACGCGCAGTGGTTGTTGGACGCGCTGTTTAGGACTGTGCAGGACTTGAGTAGTTTTACACTCCGAGAACCGTGTCCCACCTAAGGGAAATGCGGGCTGCCTGCGAGTCGGGAGAGACGCCAGATGGACTCGGGCTTGCAACTTATTTGTCCATCGAGGGTCCGCCGGTCATCATCAAGCCACCCACCCCAGTTTTGCCACTTTCTCTTCATTCGGTGATTGGGCTTACGCTGCGGATGCTGCGGATTGCTATTGAGGCTCTGACGCGAGGGCGCGGGCCATCTACGGGATGGCAGTTTGCCCACTCCCTTGCGGCTACGTTGAGCGTGAAAAGTGGCGAGGAATCTGTTCCATTCCGTGAAAGCAACTTCAATGGTCAGCACTGCCACACAATTAGCGCGAGAAGCCACGCCATCGTGCGAATCCTGCGGCTTCTCATGCTGGCCCACTAGGCGACCGCCTACGAGCACGGGTAGGCGCTGCTGCGCGGCGTTACGGCAACCCCCAACAGTGCGGCTGTTATTCCCCTCGCCGAGCAGCAACGGTTTAAGGCCGATGCGCGGGCATTCGTCAGTCTCATCCAGGAATCTTTCCCATCGTTGAGCATTTCGCCCGAGCGACACGTGCTCTTCTCTCATAAGTGGGAGGCCATGGGACGTTAGGAAATCACCGGGCTCTGTGGCGAGCAGGCGATTGAGTACTGGCAAGGGTATTATGACCAGAATGCGGCTCGATTAACGGGTGAGACGCCGCTGCTTTCCTGTCGTCAGCTGGCGCCTACGATGTTGTTGAGCGGCGTGGCTTCGGACGCTTTTCGGAGGTCCAAGGTGCCAATTCGTAAGCGGAAAGTGGGGCCTCTAAGTGCGCTCCTTCCCGGGGACCGCTGCAGGCATGTGAACAAGGCCTGGATGTGGGAGAGTCTGGCCTCTCTCGAGAAGACGGCGAAGGACTGCGCGAAGTGGACAAATGACCAGTCTGAGGTGGCCATTGGAGTGATTGTGGCATTCTATGGAAAGTCAATTTTCACCACTGGCGTTCTGTGCACGAGTGGGCTTTTGTAGGGTGTTGAGAAGAAGCAACAGTCACCTTCACACACATCGTTGGATTGATGGGCGCTTCTCAAAAATGCGAAGGCAAATCGGAAACGGGTTTTTTATGGTGAAAAGGAGGCAGGCGTGTGTGTCCCGCCCGGCGGCCCTAAGCTCTTTCAAGCCCAGAGGAAATGCTGTGTCATGTAGGAAGCAGTGTTCATTGATCGGCAGCCGACACAATTGGTTGCAGCCAATAGAAAGCATTGTGGTGCGTGTCCCAAAATTGAGACATGGCGGTTTTTTTTTTCTCGGCCCACTGGCTTTCTGCAACGGTCCGATAATGTAATATTACGCACTCGGTCTCACTGTTCTTCCAGAACTGCCCCTGACAGTGTTAACAGAGGCGGCACATCCTGACGTGTCATGGGGGAAGATGTCATTCAATGCAACTTCGACAGGTGACGATCACGCGGCCCAATCAAATGCACAGATACTAGAGCAGGCATGTCCTGACAATTTGTTTACGAAGAAAAGAGCACCACCTTACCAATAAAAAACGTGAAAAAGGCCCCCAGGTAGCCCGTGGAAGGAGACCACGATTTGGGACACTCCTCATCGAAGCTCCGGTTAGCACATGAGCTTGGGCGTTTCAAACTTTTATCCCTAAAAGCCTGAAAAAGACTGGCTCCAAGATCGGGGCCATCTGAGAGGTCCGCAGAACAGGGCCCACTGCCGGGTATTAACGAGTTGTCAACCAAGCACGAGTCGGGAGAGGCTCTTTCCATGGAGGCCAGTCGAAAACTTTCTGGTACTTCACGCCACCTGCCCTCGTGCAGTGATGTGTCAGTCCTTCAGAAAATGCGCATGTCTCATTTTTGGGACACGCACCATAAGTTGCCTGCGCACCTGATGAGTTGGCTCAAAATCCAAAAAAGCCTCTTTAAGCAGGCTTGACTACGCGTGGCGGGCGTAAACGGGTGCCGATGTCTCTGGCCATCCTTCCGTGCAAGGCGCTTCAGATTGCGACCGCTCTCGAGATTACCAACGTCACAGCATCCAGTGGCTTCTTGTAAACCTAGAATTGTCTGCTCGGGATTGTCAGCGTGGCCTTGCGCGGGTGCGGCGCTTCCGCAAATATTTCGGCGGCGGCGGCAGGCATGGATAAGATTTGGCGGCAGCTTGCTGGTGTTGCCTCACATCAGATTTGCAATATAAACGAGACGGGGCCTTTTTTTGTGGTGTACCCTCCATCTCCCACGTTTCACCCGATGACCGATCGAACGCCCGGGGCTCAAAAGCCACGAAACTCAAGATTTCGTGACCTTGACGCTGTGCTGAAATTCGACCGGGACGCACAAGTTGCAGATAACTACGTTTGGCATGGCCATCGTCACCGCTATCAGCGGGGTGGCTGTCGGCCGCGACGACCCCGACGGCGTCGGCTCGCGGCGCCGTTGTCTGTAGGTGACGTCGCCGGCGCCGCTGCGGCCGGGCGGCATTGTCGGGCGTCGGCATTATCGGCGAGTGACGTCGGCAGCATCGCCGCGGGCGGGCGCCGTGGTTCGCCGGCGGTGCCGCTGTGCCGCGTATTGCCTGGAGGGGGAGGGGGGGGGAAGCAGTGTGTTCACGGCTACCGGCCTGGGGGTAAATAGGTGGCGCGGGGGTACCTCGGGGGGGGCACGCAGGCAGTGACCGCATGTTTCTGATGTCATAAAGGGCTACTGCTGGCGCGTTCGGTGCTCATGTGGCTGGTGTACTCGACTACCGCCCGGCTGGCGTACTCGATGACCGCCCGATGGTGAACGCTGACCCAAATTCAAAATTCTGCTGATGTACGTTTGCCTAAATCGAACATGCTTCCCTCTTACACACTGCTACTCTTCAACGTCAAACAAGACTTCGGACAACGACTGCATGGCCTCCTGGGAGCGCCTCATGCGGCGCTTCGCGTCCTTAAACGTGGCTTCGGCGGCGGCTTCCTGGCTGTCAAAGCGCTTCACGGCTGCATCGCGCTCGACGGCCAGCTCCTGCACCGCCGACGCCGTCTCGTCCAGCCGCCGCTTCGCCGCCTTGCGCGTCTGTTTGGCGAGGCACCACTGTTGTTCGCCAGACGAGCGCTTCTCCGTCGGGTTCCGCGACACAGACTGCAGCGCTAGAACGGCAAAGAGGGTCGCGGCAGCAGGCGAGGCGACGGAAGCCGCGACGGTGGCGGCAACGGCGAGGCGGGGGGCGGCCAAGGTAGAGTGAGGCAGGGGCGGAGGCGGGGGCGGAGGCAGTGGCGGTGGCGGGGGCGGCGGCGGCGGTGGCGGCGGCGGCGGCGGTGGAGGCGGTGGCAAGGGCGGGATCGAAGGCGGGGAAGGGGGCGGGAGCGAAGGCGGGGGCGGAGGCGAGGGCCGCGGCCCCGCCGACACTGGTAGCAGCGGCGCGACAGGGATCGTGGGCGGTCCCACCCCGCGCCGTGTGGCGCGTGCACGCGCCGCGGCTCCTCTAATTCGGCGGGGTTGAGGTGGCAGTAGAAGCTGTCGTCGGGATGTCGGAAGCTGGGACGGCGGCGGCGGCGGGGGGGGCGGCGCGGATGGCACGGACTCTTCAGACGTCGAGCGCGCGACCGGTGCCCCACCCGGCGACCACGGTGGCGTGCCCATCCGAATTTCTCCTGGACGAGCTGTCGCCGACGCCGGGCTACCGTGGCGTCGGCCTATACTGCACTCCGCTCGCGACCAGCGATAGGCCGCAGCCGTCGACATGGTTGAACCCGACGGCGTCCTGTCAAAGAAAGAAGGCGTCATTCCCTGGGTGATGGGGTGACAGGGAGCAACCGGTGGACGAGGGAGAGGGGGAAAGCAAAGTGATGGAGGTGGGGGGGGCATCGGGAATGGCAGAGAGGCAAGGTGGGATTCTGTAGACGGCGGGGTGACATGCGGGCGGGTGATTGGTGTGAGGAATTCTGTGAGGACAGCGGCCTTCACCAAGAGAGAGGAGGCAGGAAGCCGTGGTACTTTGTATTTCCAGACGCCGCAACCAGCCATCCGGCAGCAGCAAGGTCGGAGGGGGGCGGTGCGCCGTACCTGCATGCCCCGCGGGCAGGTAGGGGGCGACGGAAAGTCACATGGGCAGGGGGGGGGGCGACGGGGGG
>Ga0209831_1002620_pt1 | contig 15432 bp, 13 predicted proteins | sample Maine_Asex4_meta_FD_187451 | JGI IMG/M metagenome (GOLD analysis project Ga0209831, IMG submission 187451) | Marine algal microbial communities from Maine, USA - Maine_Asex4_metaG (SPAdes) (version 2) | ecosystem: Host-associated > Algae > Red algae > Unclassified | place: Maine, USA | collected...
GTTACTTTTGGCTCTACTTTCAAAAATAAACTCGCTTGCCTTCGAATTGATTATATATTCGCTGACCCTGCCTTTGAAATTCTTAAACACCAAATATTTCCAAATATTTTTTCTGACCATTATTTGATTCAAGCAGAAATTCAATTATAATGACTGCTTTACCAAACGTAAAAATTTGTTGTATTAGTAGTCGAGAAGAAGCTATTTTAGCTATAAAATATGGGGCAGCTGCATTGGGCTTAGTCGGACCGATGCCAAGTGGTCCCGGTATTATTTCTAATGAAGAAATTGCAGCTATTGTAAAAACTATTCCCCCTCCTATTGCTACCTTTTTATTGACTAGCGAAACGAGTGTTCAAGGAATCATTGACCATCATCAAAAAGTACAAACCAATACCCTACAGCTAGTCGATGCTTTGCAGGAAGGAACTTATACGGAGCTTCGTAGAGCATTACCTGATGTTAAGCTAGTGCAAGTCATACATGTATTAGGAGAGGCATCTGTGAAAGAAGCCATCCAAGTAGCGAAAGGAGTAGACGCAATTTTACTAGACAGTGGCAATCCCAATTTAAATATCAAAGAATTAGGTGGCACAGGTCGTACCCATAATTGGCAGATTAGTCGAGCGATAAAGGAGGCAGTGGATATTCCTGTATTTCTGGCAGGTGGTTTAACAGCCGACAATGTGCAAGCTGCCATCAAAGCCGTGCAGCCCTTTGGTGTAGATTTATGTAGTGGCGTTCGCACTAATGGCGCATTAGATGAAGTAAAACTGAAAGCGTTTTTTGAACGAGTTGCGGGGTGCTGTACTAGGTAATTTTTCAATTTTTATTAGTTGATTGGTAGTTGCTTAATTGTGTAAGCACTCTTGGTGCTAACATAATTCTAATCGTACCAAATTATGTTATCCCCAAGAGGTATAACACAATGATCCAAGAATCCAGCAAATCCCTACTCTGCTAGACGTTAACTTACACGTTATTAACATCTAAGTTTAACGTCTAGCACGGTAACTCGCAACTCGTCAACCCGTAACACCCCCTATTTGTACATTCCACAAGTCACTATATATACCGTCTTTAGCTAATAAATCTTCATGCGATCCAGCCTCTGCAATATGCCCATCTTTCAACACAATAATCTTATCTGCTTGTTGAATAGTAGATAAACGATGGGCAATAATAATGGCTGTTTTACCCGTAGTCAATTGCGCTAAATTTTGTTGAATAGCCCGTTCTGTTTCTGTATCTACGGCAGAAGTAGCCTCATCTAAAATCAAGATAGGGGCATCTTTTAAAATAGCTCTTGCAATACTCAATCGTTGCCGTTGCCCACCTGATAATTTAATTCCTCGCTCCCCTACTATCGTATCATAGCCTTCGGGTAAGGTAATAATAAAATCATGCAATTGAGCTTTTTTTGCTGCCTCCTCTATAGCCGCATTCGATATTTCCATCTGTCCATAAGCAATATTTTCTCGAATACTACCATGAAATAAATACACCTCTTGGCTTACAAAACCTATATTGCTACGCAGTTCTTTTCTGTTCAAATTCCGAATATCTATTCCTTCTACTAATATGGCGCCTTCATTGACCTCATATAAGCGCAATAGTAATTTTATAAAAGTCGTTTTTCCACCTCCTGTCGGTCCGGCAATACCAATAGTTTGCCCTGCCTGAATAGCTAAAGAAAAATCATCGAGAATTGGTTGTCCTTTTTTATAATAAAACTGTACCTTATCAAATAAGATATTGCCAATTTTAGCGGGTAAGTGTTGAGGAATTGCTGGGTCAACAATGTCATTAGGCGTATCTATCAAACCAAAAATTCTTCTAGCAGAAGCTCTCGCTCGTGCAAACTGATCAAAGACCTCCCCTAATCGAGTAACGGGCCAAAGCAGTCGTTCCAACATCATACCTACAAAAGCTAAGCTACCTACTGTAAAATCACCTATTCCATTTATAATCCAATAAGCACCTACCAACAAAGCAAAAGCATAACCCATCACAATAACCATTCGAATAGCAGGATTATAAATGGCATTCCATCTAATCGCTTGAAAATTAGCATCCCGATAATCCTCCGAACTTGCTTCCACTCGTGCCGATTCATATTGTTCGGCAGTAAAGCTTTTAATGACAGCTATCCCCGATATATTGTTTTCTAAGCGATTGCTTAAAGCCCCGACAGAAGCTCGTACAGTTCGGTAATGTGGCTCAATTTTTCGTTGATAATAAAAACTACCAATAACAATAAAAGGTATAGAAGAAATACCTATCATCCCTAAGGTAAAAGACAAATCCAGTAAAGCCCAACCTGCCACGGTGACCAAAATTACTAGTTGAATAATATCTTTAAAACTGCCATTTAAAAATCGTTCTAGCTGATTTACATCATTATTGAGCATAGACATTAGATTGCCTGTTCGTTGGTTTTCGAAGTAGGCCATCTCTCGGCTTTGCATCTTATTATAGGCATCCAAACGAAGGTCATGCTGTGCTTTTTGGGACAAACGCATAAAGCCCCTTTTATAAAGCCATTCAAAAAAACTTTCAAAAAAGAAAATAATAATGGTAAGAATCGTCAAAAAAATAGCAACAGACCATAAATCGGTTAAACCTGTCCAATTATTTATCCAAGCTGGTACATTCCCGCTAACGGAGTCTATCATCCAAGCCATTAAAAAAGGAGGCATTAAATCGAATAGTTTATTCGCTACGGTTGAAAAGACGGCCCAGCTTACTTCGCTCTTGTAATTGCGGAGATAGCGAAACAAGCGCAGCATCGGGCTTGCAGGTTCAATGGTTGGAGACATATTGGATGGTGGTTTAACTTCAATGTGCTAGAAACAGCAAAGGTAGGAAATTGTTTGAAATGAAAAATGAATTGCAAGTAAGCTAGACGTAAAAGGGACGCTTTTTTTGGAACACAAAAGGCATAAAAGTTCACAAAAGGGATTTTATTTAAAGCATAATAATACGCCAAAAATATAACAAATTTTTGTGAAAACTCTTTGTGAAAACTCTTTGTGAACTTTTGTACCTTTTGTGCCTTTTGTGTTTCAAAAAAACGTCCCTTTTACGTCTAATAACTTTTCGTTCTTCATTCCTTTTAATCTCTCAAAACTCGAATTACTAAAACTACTAGAAATAGGATGACTAGAATAATCAATGCCCCCATTGCCATTGGTTCTTCTGCATCTCGTAGACTTTCTTGAAATTTGTTCCATAAGGACACACTCATAAAGCAGATTAGTATAGCACCGAGGATTGGTTTGAGTTTCATGATAATTTTTATGAATATATTATGCGTAGAGGGGAATGCTCAAATGAATAGTTAATTATAGACCTTAGCATCAAATAAAAATACTCTCTGTCGAGAACAACACCTATAGGAATTTGTTCAAAAAGTATGCCTTGAATGAAGAAGTCAGAGGTCAGATCGTCAATTACATTGACTGTCAGAGGTCAGACTTAGGACGTGTACAGCGCGTCCAGTCTGACCTCTGACAGTCAATGTAATTGACGATCTGACCTCTGACTTCTACTTATTTGACATGGCTTGCAAGACCCTTATCGCTTTGTCTTTGTCTTTTTTATCGACAAAAATGTGGTCATGATAATAGCCTGCGACTACATTACAACTTATATTGTTTTTGCCCAATTCGGAAGCGAAAGCGGCAGTTAAACCGACTGCTTCTAAGGAGGAATGGATATTTAAAGTTATCCAAGCAGCTATATATTCGAAAGACAAGCCGAGTCTTTCTGCATCTTTTTTTAATAAAATGACCGTAATTCCTTCTTTTTCTTTTATTTCACAAACAGTAATTTCTCTTGGAATTGAGTTGGTACTTAATACGGTTGCAAAGACATAATCCCCTTCATTCAGCACAGGTTCCATATTAGCTATCAATTTTGCTAATGCTGTTTCTCCACCTTTTTTTTTCATTTTTTAAGTATTTATAGAAAGCCACCATTGATACAAGTGTCCAGGTTCCTTCTAATAAGACAAAGGGATAATATTTCATTAGCACAGATGCTAGGCAGGCGAGCGCACCACCTATTAAATTCAGCAAAATATATTTAAGATCATCTGTATCCAATTTATCATTTAGATTCAAAAAATAAGCAATCAATATTAGGGATACGCCAATAAAACCTATTATATCTACTTCATTCATATTTATTATTTTTGCTCCCTTCTCCCTACTCAGCTAGGGGTATTATTATCTAATACGTTTGTAATTTCGTTTCTTTGCAGTAAGAGAATTATAAGATTCTGTGGCATCTGTTATTAGGTCTCCTTTAGGCTAATCATTCTTACTATTCAGCGTTTTTCAATGCCTAATCTTGCAAAAATCATTAGATGTATTTGTTTAACTCTTCAATTAAAAGAAAAACTCTTGTTGAAGGTTTACTATCATAAGGAGTACTCTCTTCATGAAGTTTTAATAGTTTTCTTCCATAAGTTATAGCATTTTCTTGATTGCCAGATTGTTCTAAAATATCATACATACTATTACTATTTTTGGTGTACTTACCCAATTTTAATTTTTTGAATATTTTATTCAAATATTGGATATATGCTTTTCTATCAATTTTTGAATCTAAATATTCAAAATGCAATATGTACCAAAGTTCAAATGCTTCATTGCTGAATGCAGAGTTGAATCCTAATTCTTGTATTCTTAAACACGCCGTATTAACTTGCTCCTTTGTAAAACTATCTCTGTCAAAAACTATCCAAACTTGGTCAAAATTTGGCTGTACTGATTTCCTCCTAGTATCTACATATAAGACTGCTTCATCTATTAATGATATAGTATTTTTACCCGTCCCAAATATTGTCAGTTTATCTATTGAACCTTTTGGAAGTTTGTTTTTAATTGTTTCAAAATAATTTGGCTCCGTCTTAATCCCTTCACAAACAATTAAAATAAACTGGCGAAGTTTCTTAATATTTACTCTTCTATTAGATTTTTTACTGTCCTTAATAGATTTAATTGATTCGAGATACTCTTTAAAGTTAAATTTCATAAGAACGATTAAAATATAGCTTGAAAATCTTCTATTGTTGGTTTTCCGCCAACCCTACCTTCTCGATAATGTTTTTCCATTGGTTGGCCTTTCCTTATATTATATTCAACCATAGAATTTAATTTTGATGAGCCATAATGATCTTTTTCGATAAGATAAATCTGGTCTCTTCTTAAAAGTTTGTTATTTAATACTCCCGTATTAAAGTTTACACAAATTAATTGACCTTGCTTATTTGAAGCACTATTAAATAAATTAATTACTTCATTTACAAGATCAGGATGTAATCTCGCATCAAATTCATCTATAATAACCAATTCCCCTTTTATAAAGGCTTCTAATATAGCCCCTATCATACTAAAAAACTTTCTAGTCCCATCTGATTCTTCAATTGATAAATTAAATTCCTCATCTCCAACTTTTTCACCTCCATCATTATATTTGCTATGATAGGTTAAAACATCGTAAAAATTCTTCTTACTTAAGAATTTAGATACTTCTTTATTGTATTCATTTTTCACCCTATTAACTAAATCCTGTTTTGACTTTGTTGGTTCAACTTTCATATTTTCAATTCCTAAATCAGCCTTTTTCATGAGTTCTATGATTAAAGGTCTTGTTTCCTTGTCTTCCATTAAATTTATTGAAATGTTTGCATATTGTTGAAATGAAAGACCATGCAATGTATTAATACTCATAAACCACTCTACAATTTCTGCCGCTAGTGGAATATTCCATTGCGCAGCAACAGATAAGAATAAAGCATTATTTCTTAAAAATCTTTCTAATGATTTATTTTCTTTCCATGACTTATCGTAAGAAAAAGTGTTATTTTCACGAGTAAATATTTTTTTAGTCGTTGTTTTTAACTTTTGAATCAACCATTCATGATAGACTTTTTCTGCATCAGCTCTAAAACCATAAACAAAGGTTTTATTCCCCAATATTAATTCAACTTCAAATAAGGAAGGCTGAGTTTCAGAAGTAAGATTTAATCTAAAGGGCTCAATTGGTAATAATTCTTTAGCCTGAATATTTTTCGCAGAATCAATAACTAAATGCCGCATAATTACAAATCCATTTAATAAGTTAGATTTTCCACTAGCATTTGGTCCTATAATAGATATTGATTTAAGCAATTTATTAGAACCTAAGTCTATTAAATTTTTCTCTAAACCAGTAATATTTGTAGCATTCATGTCTAATGTAATCCGATCTTTGATAGATTTAAAATTTTCTATGCTAAATTTTGAAAACATAATTATTCATTTTTTATGCGCAAAACACAAAATAAATAACATAAATATAGTTTTTGTTTGTATTCTATGCAAGTTTCCTGCATAACTATTAATATTTTCTGAAAAAAATAAGCACAATAGACTAGACTGAATAATATTAGCATACTTCCACTTTAGATTTTCTGTAAAAAAATATGCTAAGAATAAAATCTAAATATACTTTTCTTTGTCTAAAACCCCATATAATTTAAAAGGGACAAAAAAGCCCCTTTTCAAGGAGACGTGGACAAGCCCAATGATTTTTATGAACAGGAGGCTTATTATCATGATTTAATTAAGAATGAAGAATAAAAAAATGAAGAATTAAGAATGAATAATTAAGAATTCACTAGACGTTAACCACTAGATGTGTGGAGGTGAGACTGTTTATTAATCTGTGTCAAATAGGAGGGCTATATTTTTCAAAATGCTGAATGTCAACGTCTCGTGGGCGTTTGAATTTGGGTTTGACACTTGCATTTGGACTTTTTCCTTTGTTATTCCGGCAGGTCTAAATTCACATCTAAATATAAATCCTTCATGGAGATTTCAATTCCTATTGATTGCAATTTTATTATTTTATCTACCCCTTCATATCTTGTTATTTGCCATAAATCACTTCCTTCGCTTTTATATTGTACATCCACTATATATCTTTTTTGCTCTATTATTACGTATTCTTTAAAGCTTGGTAATTGTCGATATAAATAAAATTTATCTCCTCTATCATATCTCGCTGATGATTTTGACAACACCTCTACTATTAATATTGGGTTCGTAACTGAATTAATCTCTTCCTCGGAAGTCTCTATCTCTCCACAAATTACCATTGAATCTGGGTACACATAACTATTCTTCTTTTCTATATATATTTTAATTTCACTCGTGTAGGGTTTACATTTTGATTTCTTCTTTCTCAATCCATTCCTTAATTCTCCAAATATATTTCCACATAGAATGCCATGATTTAATGTTCCTCCTGCCAATGCAGTTATTCGACCGTCATGATATTCCCACTTCCTATCCGTTTCCTCTTCTTGTTGGAGATAATCTTTTACGGTAAAATTGTCTAATTTATGGGCTTTCATAGATAGTAATTTTTACTCAAGATACTTATTACTATAGTAATTAACAACTCCTCTATTAAAAGATTGACATTATTGATTATTTCCATAACAAAGGTATTACGTGTAATTCGTTATGGAAATAATCAATAATCATCTACTTTCTTCCTCCATTCAACAACTCCTTAACGCCCCATGTGTACTAATAACACAGAAATATCAGAAGGCGACACCCCACTAATCCGACTCGCTTGACCAATAGTGTGTGGTTTTAATTCCGTTAACTTTTCTCGCGCTTCAATGGATAAAGAATTAAGCCCATGATAATCTGTATCTTCTCGTAATTTGACAGATTCTAAGCGATTCATTTTATCCACCATTTCCTGTTCTCTGCGAATATAGCCCTCGTACTTCATATTGATTTCTGCTGTCTCCACCAATTCTGGATCGTATTTCTCTACGAAGGTTTTTACGTGGGGCAAGACCTCTTGCAAATCTTGAATCGTAATATGTGGACGTACCAACAAGCCATGCAGCTTTTGGCTTTGCTTCATTTTAGAAGAACCTTTCTCTTCTAAAAAAGCATTTAATTGATCAGGCGTAACACTTGTGGAACGAAAGAATTTTTCGATTTCTTTAGCTTCTGTCACTTTTTGATTAACCGTTTCTAAGCGTTCTTCACTGCCTCTTACGCCTAATTTATGTGCCAAAGGAGTCAACCGAATATCCGCGTTATCTTGGCGCAATAAAATGCGGTATTCTGCTCTAGAAGTAAACATTCGATACGGTTCATCTGTCCCTTTCATAATCAAATCATCAATCAATACACCTATATATGCCTCCGACCTTTTTAAGATAAAGGGTTCTTCTTCTTGAATAGCTAAATGGGCATTGATACCCGCCATCAATCCTTGACTAGCCGCTTCTTCATAGCCTGTCGTCCCATTAATTTGACCTGCAAAAAATAGGTTTTTCACTAAACGAGTTTCCAAGTTTGCGCGCAATTGGGTAGGCGGAAAATAATCATATTCTATGGCATATCCCGGTCTAAACATTTTGGCATTTTCAAACCCAGGAATCTTTATCATAGCTTTATATTGCACGTCTTCTGGCAAAGAAGAAGAAAAGCCGTTGACATAAATTTCGCAAGTATCCCAACCTTCGGGTTCTACAAAGAGTTGATGTCTATCTTTATCCGCAAAGCGATTAATTTTATCTTCTATAGACGGGCAGTATCGTGGACCTGTTCCTTGAATTCTACCATTAAACAATGGGGAACGATTAAAACCCGTTTTTAAAATTTCATGCACCTCTTTGCTCGTATAAGTAATATGACAAGGTGCTTGTTTTTTTAAATCAGGGGTATCGGTATAAGAAAACTTAGATGGATTTTCATCCCCAGGTTGTTCCTCCATTACATCCCAATTCAGAGAGCGCCCATCCACTCGTGGTGGGGTCCCCGTTTTCATTCTGCCTGATTTAAAACCTAATTCTATCAATTGTGCAGTGATACCTGTTGCTGCTCGTTCTCCTGCTCGTCCACCGCCAAATTGTTTATCTCCAATATGAATAAGACCATTTAAAAAAGTACCATTGGTTAAGACCACCGCTTTGCTTTCAATCTCTATGCCCATGCTCGTTCTAATCCCCACCGCACGACCATCTTTAACAACAATGCCTGTGACCATTTCTTGCCAAAAATCCACATTTGGATGTGCTTCTAGCATAATTCGCCACTTCCGAGCAAATAAACGACGGTCACTCTGCGCTCTAGGACTCCACATCGCAGGGCCCTTGGAGCGATTCAACATACGGAATTGCATCATGGTATGGTCGGTCACGATACCGGAGTACCCTCCTAGTGCATCTATTTCTCGAACAATCTGCCCTTTCGCTACCCCACCCATTGCAGGGTTGCAAGACATTTGTGCAATGGTCTGCATATTCATGGTGGCAAGCATCACTTTTGCGCCTAAGTTGGCAGCGCCAACTGCTGCTTCACATCCTGCATGGCCCGCACCTACTACTATAACATCGTATTTTGGAAACATTGTATTTTGTGTTGCGGAAGGTGTGTAAAAAGTAAAAATTTGAATTTTATTCAATTTTTTACACAACCCCTCGAATTCAGTTTGCAAAGATAGGGATAATGTGAGAAAGGAATTGATGGAAAACGACAAATAAATAACAGACAGACTTATAAATTTTTTCAACTTGGAAAGTCTCTTTTATTAATAAAAAAGACTTCCCAAGTTGAAAAACTTTGTAAGTCGCTGACTTCTATTTAAATCGTTCGCTTATTCTCCACCGTAATCTCCGACCCGAATTTTAAGCCCCAACATTTTAGTGTTGACAAACTTAAAGGCTACTAGGCTAACATAGGCCGTATTTTGCCATAGGTCTAATTCTGTTTTATAAGGTAGGTATGGTAGGAGTAGCGATTGATCTACGCTGTAATTCGCAATTACTAATTTTCGCCATTCGGCTTTTAAGAAACTCATAATTGAAATGAAGAATTAAGAATGGCAAGTGATACGTATACGTCTAGTGGTCAACGTTTAGTAAATTCTTCATTCTTAATTATTCATTCTTCATTTTAAAACTCGTTCTACCAAATAAGCTTCCACATGTTCTTTAAAAAGCTTCGATAGCTTTTTAGTATTTTCTCCAATGATATGCTTATTAATTCGCCAAAAATCCACTTGTCGAACAGGTAGCACGCCTTTGGTAGAACTACACATAAAAGCTTCTTTTGCTTTCATTGTTTCTTTAAGGGTTACAGGTCGAACCTCTACATTAAAATGCTTTCTAGCAACCTTCAATATATTTTTTCTGGTAATGCCCTCTAAAGCATCTTTATCTGGTGTAATTAAAGTGCCTTCGTCGTTGAATATAAAAAAATTAGATCGAGCAGATTCGGAAATGTAAGTACCATCATGGTATAAAACATCCATTGCTTCCGCTTCTTCTATTTGTTTTAATAACTGAATAGGTACTAAATAATTAGTTGTTTTAGTATAGGGCGTATCTCTTGTATATTGATAGGACATCAACTTAATACCTTTCGTATAGTACGATTCTGGATAGGTCGGCAAATAAGATGCAAGCATCACTAAATTAGGTTTCCCTGGACTAAATCCATTTTCTGAGTAGCCACCTGTCAGCATTATTTTTATGCCACAATCCACGTTGCCATTTAACTCAACAAGCTGCTGTAGTTTCTCCACTAATACCTCATCAGAATAAGGTATTTCTAAACCCATGTAATCTGCCGATTTATTAAAACGCTCTAAATGGTCTTCTAAAAATACGGGCTGTCCATTCAATACTCGGAAAAAATCGAAAACGGCATAGCCTCTTAAAAATCCTAAATCGTTAATGCCGATAACGGCGTTCTCTTTTGGCGTGATTTCGCCATTGATGCTGTAATATTTTATCATTTCTAATTTTGTATAGCTTACATTTCGCTGAAATTGAATTCAAAAACAAAAATCATTTCTTTGATAGAAACGATTTTAAGAATTTCAGCTTGGCATCTGGTAAAAAGTATATTTAATATTTCTCTTTAGATGGAGCAAATTGGTTTTGTTTTTTTGCAAAAAACAAAACCAATTTACTCCATCTAAAAAACTATTCAAGGCCAAACTTACAGAGAGCTAAAAGCTTTAGTCTACGCAATTATACTTATATCAGCTCTTCGTCCTTTCCTACGCCTTTCTTTTTAAGATAGGCCCCAACATTAATACTCAGGTCTTCAATCAAAATCTGGTCTTTATCCCAATCAACCGTTTGCCAAGGCTCATTTAGTGTCGCAACAAGTATTTTCTGGCTTTTAGTAAAAATCCAAAATACTTTTTTTACACCAAACTCTAACATTCTTTTGGTTTTTAAATAAGCTCCATCTAAAGGACTTATATCAATCGCTTCTACATCAATATCCACTTCTACCACTACTTCAGGTGGAAAATCGGCATATTTACCAATTATTTTATCCGCAGTCATTTTTTTAGTATCATAAATAGCTAAATCATTGGCTACATTTCTTTTATGTCCCAAATGCAAACCTGCTTCATTATTACCAATTATATACTTTTCTTCCTCTGGATCATATATCGCAATACGGCGTATAATGTATTGTAAAATAATAAATTGTAGGACACTACTACCCATAATTTCTGCTACTGTTTTTTCCCCATTTAATACTTGGCGATAGCCTTTATAGTAAAAAATAATCCCATCTAATTCTTCGGCAATTAAATAGGAAGGTATGGAGATTTTTGGTTTTTCCTTGAGAACTTCTACATTTCTAATGGTTGACATATTAAAGTACTTGAGGAGATTTATTAAATCATACTCTACTAAATTAAAGAACATTTTCTGGTTTTCCTAAAATCGCACCATAATAAAATCGCTGATACACAATTTGTCCATTTTCCCATTTTTGAAAAAAAGCTTCCTCCAATCGTTTTTTCTCCCCTTTGATAGGCTGAAAATCAATAAACATTTCTCCCCAAACCAAACCTTGTCCTTCTTCTATTATGTAGTTCTGAACGGTGGTTGTTACTGAAGTAACGCCCTTGAGATTTTGGATTTCCATATTTTTTAAAATGAGCTTTCCTTCAATAGGCGTACTGCTATTTTCTACTTGAACAATATGGTCGGCATAAAATTTATCGATGAGGCTTAAATGGTCTGCTGTTTTTTCTTGTATACTACCTTTTCGTACTAGCAGGTGGAGGTATTCTTGAAATGCTTTTCTCATGTGTATTTTTTACATACTACCAAAGGCAGAACAGGATTTATAAGATTTTAAGATTGATAAGATTTTGAAACGTGTTACTCCTACCAATCTTAAAATCTTATAAATCCTGTTCTGCCTTTGGGTATTGGGAATGAATATTTTAATTAATCCTTCACACCTCGAACGCTTCCTTCCCAGCAGCAATCGTCCCCCGATTCAACACTCGCTTCATACGGTACGCCAACCAATACATCACAGGAATAACGACCAAAGTCAAGAAAGTAGAAAAGACTAGTCCGTAAATAACCGTCCAAGACATCGGGCCCCACATAGCCGTATTATCACCTCCAATAAAAATATGTGGATCTAATTCCGTAATAAGGGTAGCGAAATTAAAATTAAAGCCAATAGCTAAGGGAATCAAACTTAAAATGGTGGTAATCGCCGTTAATAATACTGGCCGCAATCGAGTGGCCCCACCTTCGATAATACATTCTTTTACTTCCTCTTTTTCCATAAACAACATATCAGGAATGTCAACTGCTTCTCGTTTTCTTTTGACCACCAGATTAATATAATCAATCAATACAATCGCATTATTCACCACAATACCCGCTAAGGAAATAATACCGACCCCTGTAAAAATGACGTTAATATCCTTGCCCGAAAAAGTGTAGCCTAAAAACACGCCAATCGTACTAAATAAAATAGATAAGACGATAATAAAAGGCGAGTAAATCGAATTAAATTGGGCAACAATAATTATAAAAATAGCAAAAACGGCTACTAAAAAGGCATTACTCAAAAATGCCATATCCTCTGCCTGCTGTTCTTGTTCGCCTGTAAATTTAAAACTTACCCCTTCTGGAAATGGAAAGTCTTGTAGCACATTCTCTAGTTCTGCAATGATGTCATTGGCATTATAGCCTGTAATCACATTAGAGGTTAAAGAAATAATTCGTTCTTCATCCTTTCTTTTAATTAGATTGTAGGTAGAATTGTAAGACACTTTTGCTAATGTAGAGATAGGCACTTGATTAATCTGCCCTGTTGGACTACGGAACGTAATAAGTTGATTCAAAACATTATCAATATTATAGCGATATTTTTCATCTAGTCGAACAAAAATAGGGTACTCGTCCTCCCCTACTTTGAATTTAGAGACTTCTTTACCATAAACACTCGTTCGAATGGTACTCGCCACCGCCATAGTAGAAACACCATATCTTCGAGCCGCTTCTCTATCTATTTTAATTGTCAATTCCTGCTTCCCTAAACGCACATCTGGTTTTAATTCTTCAATACCTGGGATTTCTTGATTATCCAAAAAGGCTTTTAGTTTTTCTAATAATAATGCCAATTTATCAATATCTTCTCCCTGTACTTCCAAACTAATAGGTGGTCCTGTACTCGGTCCACTATTATTGGGGGCAACAACAACTTGTACTCCAGGTAAACCTCTGAGCGATTCTCTAATTTCGTCCATTACTGTAAAGGTAGAAATGCCACCTCGTTCGCTAGAAGGAACAAAAGCGACTGTCAATCTAGCTTTATTAGGAGACGCACCTGGTTCGGGTTCTGCATTGGGGTCTGCTGTATTCTCGCCTACTTGCGCCAAGACCGCTTCTACTATATGTTCATAGGGTTCTAAAACCTTTACCATTCGTTGCTCAAAATCTTTCATCACTTCATTCGTTTCCTCTATGTCCTTGCCCATTGGCAATTCGACGAAGGCATTCACATACAAAGGATCCGCTTCTGGGAAAAAGATAACTTTAGGCGGATTGGCTTGGAATAAAGCGATGGCACCTATTAATAAACCAATAGTTCCAAGAAAACTTAATATCGGTACTTTTAATACCAATCGAATGACTTTATTATAAGCTCGTTCCAAGAGTGGTAAACCATAGTTTTGAAATCCAAAAGAGGCAGGTCGTAAAATAAAGAAATTAACTAGCGTAATCGTAACCGCAAAACCCATTATATTTCTCAACCATAAAATATTGGTAAAATGTCCTACTACTCCAATAATCGTCATGATTAATGCACCTACTAATACATTGCGCACTTTACGTCTTCGGTCACCTTTATCTTCCGCCCGTTCATCTACCACCATAAATCTGGAGGTAAAAACAGGATTGATAACTAGGGCTACAAATAAAGAAGAAGTTAGTACGATAATTAAGGTCATGGGTAGATATTTCAAAAATTCTCCCAAAATCCCTGGCCAAAAAAGTAAGGGTACAAAGGCCGCCAAAGTGGTAGCAGTAGAGGCAATAATGGGTAATGCCACTTCGCCCGTTCCATATTTTGCCGCATCCCTTCCCGAATAGCCTTCTTGCCGAAAACGGTAAATATTTTCTACGACCACAATCGCATTATCAACCAATAAACCAAGTGCTAAAATCAACGAAAATAGTACCATTATATTTAGGGTCGTCCCTGTAAGATGCAGCCACAAAATACCTGTTAACATAGAAACAGGAATCGCCAAACCTACGAACAAAGCATTTCTAAGTCCCAGAAAAAACAATAAAACTAGTACCACTAAAATCACTCCCGAAATAATACTATTTTCTAAATTCGCCACTTCCATTCGAGTATGTGCCGACCCATCATTAAAGGTACTAATCGTCAGTTCTTTTGGTAATTTCTCCCGTTCTGCTGCTATTAAGTCGTTAATATTATCCGCTGTTTTTAAGATATTTTCGCCAGAGCGTTTAATAACTTCTAATGCAATAACTGGTTTATCATCTGCCCGAGCGTAACTCGTCCGTTCTTTAAAACCATAAACAATCGTCGCAATATCTCTTAAATAAATAGGGTTTTGTCGTTCACTTTTGACTATTACAGATTCTAACTCTTTTACATTGGTAAATTCGCCTACAATTCTGATGGATTGCCGAAAACCATTGTTCAATAGTTCTCCCCCTGACATGGTAATATTCTCTGTACGAATGGCGTTTTCAATATCGCCAAAGCTTACTTTCAAAGACTCCATTTTGGGTAAATCCACATTAATTTTCACCTCTCGTTCTTGCGCCCCTAACATATCTACCCGCATGACTTCCTTAATAGCTTCTAGTTTCTCTTCAATATATTCTGCGTAAGAACGCAGTTCATCAACCCCCATATCTCCAGAAACATTCACCACCATCACGGGCATTTCTGCAATATCTACGGCTTCTACGGAGGGTTCTTGGTCCAAATCATTGGGCAACTCTGTTCGGGCTTTATCTACGGCATCTTTTACTTTTCTTTCTGCGTAATCCCTAGTTAAACTAAAATCAAAATCTGCCACAATTACAGA
>Ga0209831_1002621_pt1 | contig 15422 bp, 11 predicted proteins | sample Maine_Asex4_meta_FD_187451 | JGI IMG/M metagenome (GOLD analysis project Ga0209831, IMG submission 187451) | Marine algal microbial communities from Maine, USA - Maine_Asex4_metaG (SPAdes) (version 2) | ecosystem: Host-associated > Algae > Red algae > Unclassified | place: Maine, USA | collected...
CATCCCAATAGCAATCCATATGCTTGCAAAAATGACAAATGAAAATTTGAGTAAAACACTCATAAAATCGTCTTTCTCTTCAATCGTGGAAAAGTAATATATCATACCGATCATCAAAAACATGAAAAACAAGTAGCCATACCAGATGATTCCTGAGGAAAACACCAAAAAGAAAAACCCGTAGCTTATCGTTAATAAGATCAGAACTCTAACATTAACACTCTTATGCTGCCAATTAGAGAATCCAAAATACAATACAGCTAAGAAGCTCAAAAAAATAATGGGATAAGTCACATAGTCTTGATCTCCAGAAATTAACTCCAAACCAGGCTTTACGATACTAAAAACGGAGTAAGCCCCCATAAATACATATGCCAATACCTTATCTAACCAAGTAGCATCTGACATAGTCAAAACGTCACTAGCTACTTCTGCAGAAACTTTCGTCCTACCCACTAAAATGTAGGAATTAGCAATCGAAAGGACAAAAAACAGAAATGTCATGATCGCCATAAAAAGCCTCTGAAACGGATTCTTAAGAATGGCAAAGAGTATCAATGGGATAAACATGATGTACAGAAAGCCAATATCGACAAAACTGCCTTGTTGGTTAGTATTCATCGAAATATCATATGGCAAAGTAAGATACCTTGATAATAAATCCTCGTAACCAAAATACCGTTGAATTTCCTCTCTTTGAGTATCAGAATAAGCTATTTCTGAGAAATCTAAAGCTTCTGTATCTTGGAAAGTATAGTACACAGAAATGCCTAATGAAGCTAATAATGCAATCAATGCAAAGCCTACCGGTATATACTTTTTTAAATTCAAATTTCTCAAAAGATCAAATATAAAAGTTCTGGAAGCATTTTAACGTAAATAAGAGCTTATTAGCTCTCTTATTTCTGAGCTTCATAATTTTTTATAAACGAATTTAAATTCATCTGATAACCAGGAGCTTTACCCATAAGCAGCGTTTTAGGTGAAAGTGACTTAGTCTCGATGTAATTTTTACCTATCCATGGCAACATAGGAATAACCGCTATTGCTCCGAATAACAAAGAAAATCGCATCAACTTCAAGCATTTTTCTCTTTCTGAGATGGCTAAAAAGATAAATAATCCTGCACCTATAGCTAAAACGATCCATTGCTGATAATCAACACCAAGATGAGCCGATCTTAGCCCGCCAACATCATCAATTTTAGCAATTAAGAATGCTCCAACAGAGATAGTTGCACCTGAAATTAAGGCAATAACTCCACCCTGAATGCCCCAATAAACGATGATCATTGATGCGAGAAGGTATAAATGGGTGAATTTGATACCCAAAGCAAAACCATTAAGCAATCCAAAAATGATAATCAACTTCCAATTCCACTCTTTAGCTTGACAAAGCTTAACAAACAGATGGACAATCACAATCTGGTAGAACATCAATGCAAAATCGATTTTTACATCAATGGATAACTGATTATAGAAAGCCGGTGATACAGTGATCAACAGCATTATGAGCAATCTGTAGTTGATACCCAGCTTGAAAACATCCTTCGTAAAATCATTAATCGCTACTAAGCAGAGAATAAAAGCAAAAAATGACAGAGAAATCGCTACTTCATGGCTGTCAAATAGGATAAACCCTAATGACATGAATAACTGCCAGTTGTACGGCTGGAACCCTTCAATCAGTCCTTGGCTTTGAGCTATTAGCTGTGTCGAATTCATATAATAATTACGCGCATCGAACCCGTATGGATATGGAGATTGGATCGCTAAGAAGTTGATTGTCAAAGCGATAAGTAATAAATAGAAAATGATAAAGCCCCAGTAGTTTATGTTTTGGTGGTTGTCAATAGGCTCTAAAATTTTTTTAAAATTTTGTAAAAAATATTTCTTAGAAAAAATTATTAATAATAAAAAAATTATCGTAATACTAACAATACTTAAATATTCAAGGCTTGCAAAGATGAAAATAATAAAAACAAGACAGCTCAATGAAATGGATGCCAAAAAGCTAAAATTTTGTACTTTATCTGTTAAAAATATCTTAAACAATGGAATCAAAATAATAATTCCTAACAAAATTATTAAGATAAAAATTTGACTCCTTACAATAGTTAGAGCGTAAGTTAAATCTAAAGAGAATCCGATGTATTTCGAAAATACATAATAAATAAGAATAGAAAAAATAGTAGATTGTATTATAAAACTAACCGGTGTATAGAAGACCGATTTGATTTTAACACTATTTAGAAATTGAACTATTAGAAAAAATGAAATCCCTATCAGTTGTATTACCATTAATAAGTTAAAATATTTAAATGATGTAAAACTTTTAAGCTTGTTGATGTTCGTATCAATATAATTCGAAAAAATAAATAATATTGTAAATATGAACACAAATAAAACTAATGAAACCAAAATTCTTTTTATCATAAAAATATATTGAAAGCTGCATTACTACTGAATCAAAATCTAAAATAGAAACATAATACCTTAAGAACTAATATTATATTTATATTTGCAGAAAGTATTAACATTTTGATAATTATACGTGCAAGTAACTATGGTAACACCAATAATAGTTGTTAATTGGAACGGTATAGAAGATACTGTTGAATGCATCGAATCATTATTAAATATGACTTTCCAAAGATTTAAAATCTTCTTAATTGACAATGGTTCAAAAAATCAAGAGGGTGACAGATTAAAGAAAATATATTCTGATAATACCAATATTTTAGTCTACATTAATTTTCACAACTTAGGCTTTGCAGCTGCTCATAATAAATTATGGTTTGATACAATTTCAAACTTAAATACACCATATATAGCTCTACTAAATAATGACACTATCGTTGATGAAAATTGGTTAGAAAATTTATTGAAATTTGCTGACTTTAACAAAATCGATATAGTTTCTTCAAAAATGATAGATTATTCTAATCGTCAATTAATGGATAATGCTGGTCATAAAATACTTAATACTGGTGAAATCTTGCCTATCGGAAGCAATAAGCCGATTGAAAAATATAATAAACCCATCGAAAATATTGGTGCATGTGCCGGCGCTTGTCTGTATAGAACATCAATGATTAGACATATAGGATTTTTTGATCTATATTTTAATACTGGATATGAAGATGCAGAATTTGGGTTAAGAGCATTTGTAGCAGGATATAAATGTAAATATAATCCTAAAGCCATAATATATCATAAACGAGGAAAATCAATAAAAAAAATATTCAATCTGGAATATTCGGTTATGATACAAACTAGTATTTTTTACACTTACTTTAAATTATTTCCGCTTGGCAGCATATTATTAAGTTTGCCTTTCATAGTTTTAAAGAATATTTTAGTTTTTCTAATTCATTTTTTATTCAGAAAATGGAAAACTTTGTACGTATATCAGAAATCTTGGTATAAAATTTTTAAAGAATTACCGAATATATTAAAACAAAGAAGATACTTTTATAGAACTATTGATAGGAATATTGGATTTTATGCTTTTACATCAAAAACAATTTTTTTCTTACCTACCGATATTTCAAGATTTTGGAATATTTTTGTACTTAAGAGAGGGTCTTCAATTGATAAATATTGACCAAAACTAAGTATGGAAAATAATTTAGCAATAAAAATAACTAATGTTTCAAAAACATATAAGTTAAGATCTACCAAGGTAAAAACAATAAGAGAAAGAGTGACAAACTTAGTAGCTGGTAAATACATAGAAAATGATAAAATAGTTGCGCTAAAAAATATTAACCTATATATAAATCAAGGTGAATCATTTGGAATCATAGGTAAAAATGGAAGCGGAAAATCAACGCTTATAAATATAATAATGGAAACAATTAAACCAGACATAGGAGGTAATATAGATGTTTATGGAAAAGTAATGAGATTAGCTTTAGGTTTAGGTATTGACGCAAATTTAAGTGCAAGAGATAATATATATGTAAATGGGAGTATAATTGGTTTATCTTTTAGAAAGATAGGAACAATTTTTGACCAAATAATTGAGTTTGCTGGAATTCCAGATTTTGTTGATACTCCAGTAAAATTCTATTCAAAAGGCATGAAACAAAGATTGATGTTCTCTATTGCTATGCATGCCAATGCTGACATATTTTTATTGGACGAATTTTTTGGCGGAACTGGAGATCAAGAATTTAGAATTAAATCTGATATTGCATTTAAAAAACGTATCCTGAACGGCAAAACAAATGTTATTGTAAGTCATTCACTTCAAACAATACGAAAACATTGTGAGCGAGCACTATGGATTCATAAAGGTAAAATTTTGCTAATAGATGATGTCGACACAGTAATTAAAGCATACATGAAATTTATTAAAAGCAATAAATAGTCATATTCAATTTTAATGAAATTATTATCAAAAATTCTAAATAATATTCCGAATATTAATAGATTCGAGAGAATCTGGAAAATAGCACAAATTGATTTTAAAAAACGGTATTATAATGATAGGCTTGGTCTAATCTGGGCATTACTTAACCCAATAATGAGTGTGTCAGTATACTATATCGTTTTCACAATGATTATGAACAGGGTTAGTGAAGGGATAGATAATTATGCTCTCTTTATATTCTCTGGTTTAATTTTTTGGATTGCATTTGTAGAAATGCTAAAAAAGGGCATGAAAACACTGATCTCAAAAAGCTATCTCATAGAAAATATAAAACTAAATAAGATCGATCTCTACTTGTCAATCTGTTTATCAATTTCTATGGCCTTAATATTTAATATTTCTGCATATCTAATAATGGCTAAACTATTTGGAGTAAATTATTCATATTTATTGTTATACTTGCCAATTCTAATTCTCAATATTTTTTTAATAGGATGTGGAACTAGTATGATATTATCGGTTGTGTTAATACATTTCAGGGATATAAACCATATTGTTGACATAGCTATAAAATTAGGTTTTTGGACATCTGGAATTTTCTTCAAAGCAGAACTAATATTGGATAAACTACCATTTGTCTACTATATCAATCCGTTTGTAGGAATAATTGAAAATGCCAGAAATATTGCGCTGTATAATACTTGTCCTAATCTTGTCACAATGAATCTAAATGTGCTTATTGGTATTTTTATTTTTATTATAGGAGCAATATATGTAGAACGATTCGGACATTTAGCCTGTGAAAAACTATGAGCAATGAATCTTCATAAAGTTATTTTAAATCTTATATTAATTAATGAAAGATATTATTAAAGAAGCATTACTTGTCTTCGGTATGCATAGATGCGGCACTTCACTAACTGCAAATATTTTGAATAATGTAGGGTATGATGTAGGAACTAAACAAATGAAAGAAGACAGGCATTTCAATCCTAATAGCTTTTACGAAAATACTGAAATATATAAACTCAATGAAAATATTCTTGAGAATAATAATATTTCGTGGCATTCTCTAAATCTTCTACATAGCTCATTTAAAAATTTTAAAATTTCTCGCATAGACGAACAAAACTTAGAAAATATAATATTAGAAGAATTTAATACAAATCGAATTCTTATAAAAGATCCAAGACTATCCATTCTTCTACCGCTATACACAAAAGTATTATCGAAACTAAATTATAAGATTAAATGCATTATATGTTTTAGAGCCCCTCAACAAGTAGCTTTATCACTTAACAATCGAGATCTTATAGATTTTAATTCAGGTGTTTTATTGTATTGTATATATTTAACATATGCGGAACTTTATTCTAGAGATTACAATAGAGTATTTATAGAGTACGGAGATCAAAATAAAAAAGATGTCCTATTTAATTTATTTAAAACACTAAAACTAAAGCTTGAGAATGATATAGAGATTCTCTACAGAGAAAAGTATAGAACTTTTAAGCAAAATAAGAAAACCACTCCTATTAGATTATATAAAGTTGACTCTTTGTATAGAAATTTAAAAAAATCCTTCTCAGATATCTCTGTTAGTAAAAGAGACTCCTATTTATATCAATTGAAAAGTTTTACTCCATTAAACAGAGATTTCAAAGATATACAAGATACAAAGCACAATTTCTTTCAGATTTTTACCTCAGAAAATTCTATCTACAGTGAAACAAATTCATATAGAAAAAAAATATCCTTAGGAATTAATAAAATAGAGATAACAAATAACCAAATTAAAATTGAGCAATGTATTAGAATAGATCCAGTAAATGACTGTTGTGTTATAGAAATAAAGAACCTGTATTTTGAATTATTTAATGGCAGTAAATACAAGCCTTCATATTCAACAAACTGTGATTTTGAAACAAATAATTTGTACTTCTTTAATCATAAAGACCCTCAAATACATATAGCCAAAACTAAAATCAAAATAAAAGCTGTTTACATAGTGTTATTTATTGCAAATATAGGTACATCAATAGATCAGTTCGTGTCTCAAAAGGTGAATGAGTCCAAATATTTAATTTCAAAACAAAAAAATTTTAAGCAAATATTAATTAGAGAAAATATCAATCAAACACTTAAAACAAAGCTAAATGAACAAAACGATATACTCATAAATGAAAATTCAATACAAAATGAAGAGGCTCTCACTAAAACAATTGAATATATAGAAAAATTAGAAAAATTATATAGAATCAATACTAATACTTTAATCAAAAAGTATAAATATGAAAATAAAAATACATTTCTTGAAATAAATGAACCTAATATAAAATCGTTAGACGAAATTAATAAAAGCACACTTAATATAATTAATGGTGTCAATCGATTAATGGGTATTATTAAAGGCATTGATCAGGATAATAAAACTCAAATTAAGGTATTGCCTAATTTAATTTCTGATCAATTTACTAAAGTCGAAACACTCACAAATAAATTACTGATTGAAACTAAAAGCTTACAAAAACAGAATGATACTTTGAGTCAGCGAAATAAAGCTGTCAATAAAACAGTAATAGAAAATACGAACAAGATTCAAAATAGCCAAATAAACTTGGGTAATCTTGTTAATAATTTAAATAAAAATAATAAGGAACTCTTAAATTATAATAATAAAGAACTCAAAAACTCAATCAACAGTCTGAATAACTCAATTTCAACTATAATTGATAATCAAAAAAAGGATAAAAAACTATTTGTTGAACATAAGCAGCAAATTGAAAAAGCACTAAGCAGTCATAAACAGCAAATAACTAATAAAATCATAGAACAATCCAAATTAGAAAGTAAATATATTAGCCTTAACAACGAATATTATAACAATATAAAATCAATAACAAACTCAAAAAGTGTAAAACTTGGTTTTTTATTAACATATCCGTTAAGATTTATTTATGAATTAATAAAGGGCAGAGCAACTAATTTTTTTCCAAATACAGAATTGTATCATTGCAAAGCTAAATTTGAATTCGATATACCAAATAATTCAGAGTCCAAAGTACAATTAGTATCACTTAAATCTAACAATAAAAAGCAGTCAATTCTTTTACATCCACACATTTTTAATTTCGAATTCTATAAAAGGCTAAAAAACATTGATTCTAAAGAAGAAGCTATTGAAATATGGTTATCTAAAGGATATAAATCTGGCGACCAAGGCAATTCTGTTTTCTATAGTAAGTTCTATTTAGACAAATATCAAGATGTCAAAACTTATTCCGGCTCGAATATATTAATGGTGTATAAACATTGGTTAAATCACGGCATAAAAGAGAAAAGACAAGGCTCCTATATATTCAATATTAACGAATATTCAAAAAATGTGTCTAAATTAAAGAATCCCACCGAATATATTAATCATTGGCAAAATGAGGGTATTAAAGGTGCTGTCAGATCTAGTAAAACTTTTAATCTAAGTGAATATATAAGTATAAATAAAGACATTAAGAACTATGGTCCAGAGAATATTGACAAACTTGTTCATTTTGTAAAATATGGCATTAAAGAAAATAGAAAACATGGAAATTTAGATGCCATAAATTACAAAACAAAAAGTGGTAATTTAAATTATGATGAAAATAAAAAGAATATTTTAGTTGTTGGTCATTCTCTTAGTAAAGAAATTTATGGCGGAGAAAGAAGTTTCTTGGATATAATAAGAAATATAGATAAAAGGAAGTACAATGTAGTAGTTTCATTACCAGGTATTCTTGAAGAATATTATAATTTGTTGAATCCCCATTGTTGTAATATAATCTATTTTAAATATAAATGGTGGAAAGGAAAAGATAAGAGAGTAACAAAAGATTATAGTACTTTTAAAAGCATAATCAGAAATTATAATATACATATAATTCATATTAATACTCTAACAATACACTCCGCAGTTAATGCTGGAATTGACCAACATATTCCTACTATAATACATGTTCGTGAAATCTTTTCAAAAGACGAAAAATTAAGAAATAAATTAGAATTAACCAAGAAGATTATTGATGAATCAATAATCTTGAGTTCTGCACATCTTTTGTGTAATTCAAATTTTACGTTTACTGAATACAAAAGAAAAAGTAATTTTAGTATAATACCAAATACGGTTGCTGACAGTTATTTTGAGCACAAAAAGAAAGTAAATAAAAACAAAATACTTTGTGTTGGACTTATAAGCAGTAATTTAAAGAAAAAGGGAATTTTTGATTTTTTTGAAGTCGCAAAAGAAGTTAATAAATCTATAAAGACTAATTTTTACTTTATAGGACAAAGCACAAAAGAATTAGACGAGATAAAATATGAGGTAAAGCATAAAGGTCTTGAGAACATTCATTTTAAAGGCTATGTAAAGGATCCTATAAATGAACTACTTAATCTAGATATAGTCTTGAATTTATCTCATTTCGCAGAATCCTTTGGTAGAACTATCGCAGAATCTGGAGCTTTAGGTATTCCTTCAATAATTTATAATTATGGTGCTCTTTCTGAACTTGTAGATGATGGCATAACTGGATTTATAGTCCCGTTTAAGGATATAAAAGCTGTCTCTGAAAAAATTATTTATTTGAATGAAAATAGATCTATTTTAGATGGATTTGGTAAAAGTGCCAAAGAAAAGATTAAAAAACAAAATAGTTATTCTACATTTTCTAAAAAGCTCAATAATCTATATTGGGATTTACTAAATCAAAAAAATGTAAACGAAACTACAAGTTTTAGTAAACTATCAATATTGGATCCTTTACAATCCCATAAATTAGATAAAATAAAATTAGCTTATTTCTTATGGCATTTTCCAGTTCCTTCTGAAACTTTTGTTTTAAATGAATTACGATTTTTAGTTGAGAGTGGAGTTGATGTCCAAGTATTCTGCAAAGAAAGCCCATATAAATTCAAACCTGATTTCAAAATAAAATATATTAAAGTAAAAACTCCTGAAAATTTAAAACAACAATTAGTAAAAAATAATATAAATATTGTCCACGCTCACTTTACTTATCCCACCGTAACAAAGTATGTCTGGCCTGTCTGTAATGATTTAAAACTTCCATTTACTTTCATCGCTCATGCTCAAGATATTTTTAAAAAAGAAAATATTAAGCTTAACAGAATAGCAGAAATATCAAGATCAAAATATTGCTTAAGAATATTAACCTTAGGTAAATTTCACAAAAATTTTCTCATAGGAAAAAATGTAATTCCGTCTAAAATTGTCATAAATCCTCAAGTGATATATAACAATGATTTCAAAACTACCACTGACTTAAGCATGAAAAATCATAAAGTGATTGTTGCAATTGGTCGTTTTGTAGAAAAGAAAGGATTTGAAAATTTAATACTAGCATCTAAATATATAGAAGACCCTAATATTATAATTAAGATATACGGTTATGGACCTTTGGAAGATTCCTATAAAAATATTATCAAAAATCACGAAATACAAAACGTACAACTTTGTGGTAAACTGAACGGTTCTAAGGAAGTATTAAATGTATTTTTAAAATCTGATTTAATAATCCAACCATCAGTTATTGCAAAAGATGGGGACATGGATGGTATTCCAACTATTTTAGTCGAAGCTATGACAGCTGGACTTCCAATCATGTCGACAGATATAGCAAGTATTTCAGAAATATTAAAAGACAAAATTACGGGCCTAAAATTAAACAACAGCAGTCCTGCAGAAATTTCCTCTAAGATTAAACAATTTTATTCTGAATCTAACTATCTAACAAAATACAGGATCACCAATGCAAAACAAAGAATAAAAGAATATTATGATATTGATTCCTCAATGAATACATTATTAAGAATTTGGAAGGGTGTTGCAATTGATATTGTATTAGTTACTTACATTAATGTACAATATCCAAATTTAAATGAGCTAAAAGAAATAATAACTCGAATTTATAAATTTACAAATACCAAATTTACACTTACAATTGTCGATAATAACAGTTCGGATAGTGAAACACAAATGTATTTCAAAGAAATCGAACAAATTTATACAAATATTAAAGTCATTTACGAGACTAAAAACCATTATGTAGGACCTGCAACAAATATTGCCCTTGAAGAAACTTCTAATGATTTCATCATCTATTTATGCGCTGTTGAAGGATACATAATCAATTACAATTGGGAAAGAGAATTCATAAACTATTTCCAATCTAATCCTGATGTAGGATTGGCAGGCACCTTGGGTTATTCTCCTGTATATTTAAAGGGTAACCAATTAGAAAAAGGCATAAAACTATTTAAACATTTTAGAAATAAAAGTTTTGCTTTGAATAATCCTGATAAAAATTTTTACCACGTACAAGGAGGATTATTTGGCATTAGAAGAGAAATGTATAATAAAATAGGTGGCTTTAATGTAAATACACCTCATGCATATACTGATGTGGAATATAGTTATTATGTAGAGAGTATGGGATGGAAATTAGGAAGTGTGCAAAATATTCTATCACTGTATGAGAAGACCAGACCTGAATTACACACAAGGATCGATGAAAATATTCTCGCTATCCATCCTGGAAAACTATCTGATACCACCTTTTACGACAACTTGCATAACACCTCAATAAAATTTTGTAATATTTGTAACCAAACCTCATCAGAGAAATATAATTGTGACTGTACTTCTTTTGAAAGGACAGTTTATAGATATTTAGCTGAATCAAATACTACTTTTAGAAATCTTGATTTACTAATTGATAAACCATCTGCAAAATTATCTAAAATTTTAAATAAATGTTATTCCGTTACTTACTTTAATTCCAATATCAATAAATCAAATGTTTCAAATAAATTATATGATGTTATCGTATTAAAAAATATCTCTAATGGGGATATTTCTGCTTCAAAAGCTAAATTAAAAATAAATAGTATTTTTGTTATTCCCGAAGACAAATTTGAACAAAATAATAATACGTTTAAGATAAAGCGAGATATTCTGTATAGCTCAACAATTATAGAATTTTATAAAGTAAAATTGCTCGAGCTTATTAAATACAAACAATGAATCCAAATCTAATAATTATTGGTGCACAAAAATCAGGTACTACTAGTATGCATAGATACTTAGACAAGCATCCAGATATTCACATGTCATATCCTATAAAAGAGCCAGGATATTTTTTGCCAAGTTCATATATTATTCCATTACTATCTAATAAAAATATTAAAATAAAATCTAAAGAAGACTTATTGGAAAATAATATGAAGATCAATTACAAAAATGAAACTGTATTTGGTGAGTCTTCTACTTATTACACAATAGGCGATTTATCAAGAAAATATAAGGTTGCTAAAAGTATATATAAACTATGTTCTGAAATTAAATTTATTTATATAGTTAGAAATCCATTAGCTCGTTTAAAATCAAACTATTCACATGAAATCTCTAGAGGATATACCAATATATCGTTTGAAAAATATATGAAAAGCAATAATCGTGCTGTTAAAACTAGCATGTATTTTTACCAATTACAGCCATATTTAGAATACTTTAATATTAACATCTTTAGATTTGTTGAGTTTGACAAATTCGTCACAAATCCTAAAATATGTTTACAAGAAATATATAAATTTTTAGGAGTTAGTAATTTCGAGATAAATAGCAGTGCATTAAAAGTGCATAACAAATCTAATACTGATGAAATAGAGTTTTCAAATGGTAACTTAGATACAAATGTGCTTTCCATTCTTAAAAAAGACATGGATCAATTTAATTCATTAACTGGTACCACACTAAATTTATGACGCAAAGAAAAATTATTATCAACAATCTTAAAGATGCTGATTTCAGAGATCAACTTAAAAAAATATTTGTAAATAAATATAAAATTGATAAAGAAATTGTAAACCGTTTGTCATTTAAAATAAGCCCTAAAGATGGAATGCTAAATAACTCTATAGAACATTATCTATTTTGTGGAGCCAATGCTATACAAACCATATCAAAACTTGTAAAAAAGAATGAACACCTGAATATAAATAATATACTTGACTTTCCTACTGGATACGGTAGGGTAAACAGATGGCTAAGAGCTTCATTCCCAAATGCCTCTCTGTATGGCGTAGATCTAATTGATACTGCAATTAATTATTGTTGCGATGAATTTTACTGCCAAAAACTACCTTCTTCATTAGATGTATCAAAATATCAATTTAATACAACATTTGACATAATCTGGTGTGGGTCTATATTCACTCATTTAAATGAAACAGATTCTACAAAACTAATTAAAACTCTATTAAACTCATTAACGACAAATGGGATATTATTAACAACATTACACGGTGATTTTGTTTATAATCGCCTTAAAAATAGTATTAAAACTTATAATCTAAGCTCAGAAAAAATACTTTCTATTGTACGAGAATACGATAATAGTAAATCAGGTTTCTGCTTTCAATCATACAACTCTGATAATCCTAAGTATGGAATCTCACTAACAAATCCAAAATGGGTTTCAACTCTTCAATCAAAACTTTTTGAAAAAAGTTTTTCATTATGCTATTATGAACAAAGAGGCTGGGCCGATCATCAGGATATACTTGTTATTAAACGACTTAATAATTAAATACAATATATGACCAGAACAGGAATTTTATCACCATATAAAACTGCTAATACTAGTTTTTATAATACTAAATTTGTTGCAAAAAATTATACAACGACTAATATTGGTAACATGATGTTTAAATACGCCACATCAAAACATGTCCTTGATTATATACCAATACATGCTTCAATGGGGATTCAGAAAATAAGGTCCCTAATTGATATATTAGTAATGCCAGTCGCCAATCAAATAAACCCTTACACAGATCTATTGGGGCTAGCCAATTTTATTGAAAAATTAAATTTACCTATTGTGGTTATAGGAATTGGCGCGCAATCAAATTCAATAAATGATATAAATCTTAGATTAAAAACTGGTACTGTCAAATATCTCAAAGTGATATCTAAGCTTTCGTACAAAATAGGAGTACGTGGTGAGTTCACCGCAAATCTATTTAATGATTATGGAGTACAAAATGTTGAAATAATTGGTTGCCCATCTAATTTTATAAACCCAAGAATAGATATAGGAGATGTGATTGAAAACAAACTTAAATATTTTAGAAATAATCCTTTAAATATAAAAAGGACAGGATTTTACCCACAATTAGCACATAACGCTATTATTGACAAACATAAACTTAGTGAAATTTTCTTGTATGAGCTTTGCCAATCCTCATCCGGATTTTTTATTTTAAATAACCCGATTGAATTAATTTCAATCGCAAGAGGGAGGTATAATGAAGTACCTAAGGAGGTATTACATAAACTTCATACCTTTTTGGCGCCAAATAAAAAGTTTATAACATTCTATCATGATCTCTGTTCAATGTCTATAACCTTTACTACAATTAAAGGTTGGATGGAATTCTCTTCTTCATTAGATTTAACAATTGGCAAACGAATACATGGGTGTATTAATACTACACAAAGTAGCAATCTTGGAATATTAATAAAGCATGATTCAAGAACGGATGAATTATCTGAAACTATTGGTTTGCCAAGAATTGACATGAAAATTTTTGAAAATAGTAATAGTATTATAGAAATATTACAACTTACTCACTTTTCAGGTGAAGAATATAATCTAAACCGGAAAAATCTATTGACTAAATATTCTGATATTTTACATAAAAGCAATGTACCAATCACAAAATTTATGAAAGACCTTTTGTTAAAGTATAAAATCCAATAGTATCAATGACCTTTATTAAGTATTACATAAATGTCCACCTAATTACCACTGTCCAAATATATCATATCAATTGTAGACAAATGAGGATTATTATATGCAAATACCTCTGAATATTCTCTAATGTATGGCTTAATAGACCAAAATATAGTTTGTGGTAACCTACGGACATTCATAATATATTATATAATTTTTTAACTAAGCAAGTAAGCTGTTATTTATTTTTTTTGCAAATATTAACTACTAAAGTTGTTTAAAAAATTTCATACATTAGTTAAATGAAACAAAATCAGAAAAGTCATAAAACAAAATATAATCGCTATCCAAAAATATTTAGAGAAATCAAAAGAGAGATTCCTATGCCAAATAATATTCTCTCATTTGGATGTTCTACTGGTGAAGAATGCAACAGCTTAAATAATATATATTTCCCTAACACGAATATTATTGGTTTCGATATTAGCGAAGAAGTAATTAATTCTAATAGAAAAAATAATATAAATGATTATATATCATATGAATTTGATATAAGTAAAATTAATGTTAGGTTCGATTTAGTCCTAGCGATGTCTGTATTATGTGTTTGGCCTGAAAATAGAGGTAGATATGATTTTAAAACTTTTAAAGAAACACTAGATAAAATTGATAATTTAATAAAAGTAGGAGGCTACCTGTGCATTTACAATTCTAAATATTTATTCAGCGATACATTACTGTTTAAAAATAAGTATAGTATAATTTCAACAAATTATACAGAATCTGGATTTGTAACTAAGTACACAAAAACAAATGTAAAATTAAATAATCCTTATCCTTATTTTCTTTATCAAAAGGAGCAATGATGTGTGGTAAGAAAATTTTTCAAAAAATTGTGTCACTGATTATGTTAATATTGAAGACTCCCCAAAATGCTCCCAAGCTGAAATTATATTATTTCTCTAAATATTCACTTAGCGTCCAGCACATTGATGGTAGAGAAAAAGTCAAGGCTGGCTCGACGATATGAGATCCATTCATTTTAGCCTTTACTTTGGGATAGTTCATATAAGTGTGTCCATGTTAAATAATAATTCAAATAGGGTTTCGTTTTTTTCAAATCTTAGGCAACTCACGTGTTAATTTTCAGGTTCAGTCAAGGGTGGCTGTGCAGGGTTAGCTTTGTGTGCTGCCAGCCATTTATATACCCTTGACGGGTTCTGTAAATTGGCACATCTTTGCTGTTAATTTGAA